>Ga0247727_10005245_pt1 | contig 26554 bp, 20 predicted proteins | sample WisWelCaveWW1625_FD_202498 | JGI IMG/M metagenome (GOLD analysis project Ga0247727, IMG submission 202498) | Biofilm microbial communities from Wishing Well Cave, Virginia, United States - WW16-25 | ecosystem: Environmental > Aquatic > Deep subsurface > Groundwater > Cave microbial mat | place...
CGGCGGTGATGTTGTAGGAGTAGTCGTCGGTCGCGCCGTGCGTGATGCCGCGGCGGATGCCGCCGCCGGCAAGCCAGATGGTGAAGGCGCGCGGGTGGTGGTCGCGGCCGTAGTCGTCGGCCGTGAGCTTGCCCTGGCAGTAGACCGTGCGGCCGAATTCGCCGCCCCAGACGACGAGCGTGTCGTCCAACAGGCCGCGCTGTTTCAGGTCGCGGATGAGCGCGGCGGACGGCTGGTCCGTGTCGCGGCATTGGCCGGTGATCTGCGTGGGCAACTTCGCGTGCTGGTCCCAGCCGCGGTGAAAGAGTTGGATGAACCGGACGCCGCGTTCCGCCAGTCGCCGGGCGAGCAGGCAGTTCGCCGCGAACGTGCCCGGCCGCCGCGAGTCCGGGCCGTACATTTCAAACACGTGCTCCGGTTCGCTCGACACGTCGGTCAGTTCCGGCACCGACGTCTGCATGCGAAACGCCAATTCATACTGCGCGATCCGCGTGGCGATCTCCGGGTCGCCGAATTCGTCGAGCTGCAGTTGGTTCAGCTTCGCGAGGTCGTCGAGCATGCGCCGCCGCGTGGTCGCGTCGAGGCCCGGCGGGTTCGAAAGGAAGAGCACCGGGTCGCCGACCGAGCGGAACTTCACGCCCTGATATTTCGTGGGCAGAAAGCCGCTGCCCCAGAGCCGGTCGTAGAGCGGTTGATCGTTCGGGTTGCCGCTGCCCTGCGAGATCATGGCGACGAACGCCGGCAAATCCGCGTTGTCGCTGCCGAGTCCGTACGCCAGCCACGCCCCGATGCTCGGCCGCCCGGCCAGTTGATTGCCCGTCTGGAAAAACGTCACCGCCGGATCGTGGTTGATCGCCTCCGTGTGCATCGACTTGATGAAGCACAGTTCGTCCACGACCCCAGCCGTGTGCGGCATCAGCTCGCTGACCCACGCACCGCAGTCGCCGTGCTGCGCGAACCGAAACACGCTCGGCGCGACCGGGAAACTCTGCTGCGTCGAAGTCATGCCCGTGAGCCGCTGGCCGCGGCGGATCGAATCGGGCAATTCCGTCGCCCGCAGATCGTCGAGCTTCGGCTTGTAATCGAACAAGTCCATCTGCGACGGGGCGCCGGATTGGAAAAGATAGATGACTCGCTTCGCGGTCGGGGCAAAGTTCGGAAACTCCGGTCGGCCGGCGGTCGGCGACTCGACGCCCGCTGGCGACGCGGCTTGCGCCGAGGACTCGCCGAACAACGACGCCAGCGCGGCGACGCCAACGCCGGCCGTTGCTCGCCCGAAGAGGTGACGCCGCGTCAGAAGCAGTTGGTTTTCGAGCAGCGGATTCATCTTGCTTCCTCGCCGACAGTTTACTGCTTGGTGACGACTTCATCGAGGTTCAAAATCAAGCTGGCGATAGTCGAGCACGCGGCAAGTTCGCTCAGGTTCAAATCACTCGCAAGTGGCCGCTCGCCGGTGCTGACAAGTTTCGCGGCAGCGTCGTGATCGGTGGTAAATCGCGCGAGATGTTGCTCAAAACCTCGAACGAGCACCTGCAACTCTTGCGGTCGCGGCCGACGGGCAGTGGCGAGGCGAAAGGCAAATGCGATTCGCTCGTCGGGCGTCGGGCCGCCTTCAGTCATCATGCGTTCGGCGAGCACGCGGGCGGCTTCAACGAACGTGACTTCATTCATGAGCGTCAGCGCCTGCAGCGGTGTGTTCGTGCGGGTTTCGCGCACGGTGCAGGTCTCGCGAGCCGTGGCGTCGAACGCGACCATCGACGGCGGGGCGACGGTGCGTTTCCAGTAAGTGTACAAGCTGCGGCGGTACAGGTTCGGCCCGTGGTCTTGCGCGTAGTCGCCATCGGTGGCGATTTCTTTCCAGAGGCCGGCGGGTTGGTACGGCTTCACCGACGGGCCGCCGAGCTTCTCGGCCAAGAGGCCGCTTACGGCAAGCGCCTGATCGCGGACCGTTTCGGCGGAAAGCCGCAGGCGCGGGCCACGAGCGAGCAGCCGGTTGTCGGGGTCTTTCGCGAGCAGTATTGGCGTCGCACGCGACGATTGGCGATACGTCGCGCTCGTGACGATCAGCTTTTGCAGGCCCTTCACGTCCCAGCCGGTGCGAATGAATTCCGTTGCAAGCCAGTCGAGCAGTTCCGGGTGACTCGGCGGGTCGCCTTGCAGGCCAAAATCTTCGGGCGTCTTGACGAGGCCGGTGCCGAAAACCATTTGCCAGAAGCGATTCACGGCGACGCGCGCGGTCAACGGATTTGCCGGGTCCACGAGCCACCGCGCGAGGCCGAGCCGATTGTTCGGCGCGCCGGCCGGCAGCGGCGCGAGGTTCGCGGGCACACCGGGCGATACCTTTTCGCCTGGCCGATCATAGACGCCGCGCACGAGCAGGAACGTTTCTCGCCGCGTCGGCATCTCCTCCATGACCATGACCGTCGGAATGTCTTCGACGAACTTTTCCCGTTGCCTTCGCGCGGCAACCGCGTCGCGATGCGCCTGCCGGATCGATTCCGGCGCGACGTTGTTCAGAAAGTACGCCGCGAGTTTGTTTGTCTGCGCGGTCGATCGCCGCTCGGCGGGCGCGCGAACGATGTCGCCGATCGAGTCGATCGTCGCGACGACCTCGGCCTCGTCGGCGGCGATACAGCGATCAAACGCGCGGACGTCGCTGATCGCGCCGCGAAACCGGCCGTCAGGTCCGCCGCCACCACCGATTCGCAGCGGCTGTTTCACTGCGAACGATTGATTGATGAAGTCGAGCTCGACCGCGAGCTTTTCCGGCCGGCCGTTCACGTAAACCGCGATGCCCGCCGCGCGGCGCGAACCGTCGTACGTCACAGTCACGTGCGACCAGCGACCCTGCGGCAGGCCCCGCTCGGTTTCGACGCGCACCGCGTCATCGAGCCACCGCTTGACGAGATTGACTTGCACCTTGCCATCCTTCAGTCGCACGGAATATCCGTCGGCCTGATCCGCGTCGGTCATTCGCGAGATGATCGTGCCGCCGTGTTCGCCGCGCGGCAGCACCCACGCGGCGAGCGAGAATCTGTCGAAGTAACCGAAATTCGCGACATCGCCCGTGTCGATGAATCGGCGGCCGTCGAAATCGGCGGCGAGGCCGGCGAATTCCCGCAGCGCGGCAGCGCCGCGGTTTTGCTGACGATTGCCGTCCCTCACTGACGCGTCGGGTTTGTGTGGCCCGGCAATGAACGCGGCGTCGCCGTCTTGAAACTTGGCCTCGTCCAACTTGCCACGCGCGTCGGCTGTGCTGCCATCGAGCGGGTAGCTGGCCACGAGCCCGTCGGTTATCGACCACTGGATAAGCTCGCGCGCGGCGAATGATCTTTCCCAGTCGGCCTGCGCGGCGGCGAGTTGCGGCTGCATGCTGGCGAGGCGCCGTTCGGCCGCAGCGAGTCTCGCTTCGAGTCGCCGCAACTCGGCTTCGTCCTCGCGCGTCGGCGCCTCGACGTACGGCGGCGAGTTGCCCTCTTTGATCGCGCGGCCGAATTCGGCGATGTTGTTGAAGTAGGCGTAGAACGCGTAGAACTCTTTCTGCGTAAACGGATCGAACTTGTGGTCATGGCAGCGGGCACAGCCAAGCGTCAGGCCCATGAACACAGTCGCGGTCGTTTCGACGCGGTCCACGACGTATTCGACCGCGTACTCTTCCGGGATGATTCCCCCTTCGGCGTTGCCGCGATGATTGCGGTTGAAGCCGGTCGCGATCTTTTGTTCGAGCGTGGCGCCGGGCAGCGTGTCGCCCGCGATCTGTTCGACCGCGAACTGATCGAACGGCATGTTGGAATTGAACGCGTCGATCACCCAATCGCGCCAGCGCCACATGTGCCGCGGGCCGTCGTTTTGGTAGCCGCTCGTGTCGGCGTACCGCGCGGCGTAGAGCCACGGCACGGCCATGCGTTCGCCGTAGCGCGGCGACTTGAGCAGCCGATCGACGAGCCGCTCGTAGGCGTCCGGCGTGTCGTCGGCCAAAAACGCATCAATCTCCGCGAGCGTCGGCGGCAGGCCAGTCAAATCGAGCGTCACGCGGCGGATCAGCGTTTGTTTGTCGGCTTGCGGCGCGGGCTCAAGCCCCTCTCGCTGGAACCGCGCGAGCACGAACGCGTCGATCGGGTTTCTCAGCCACGCGGCAAGTTGTCGCGATTCATCGGAATCGTCGGATTTCCAACTCGGCGGCACAGGACGCACCGGCGGAACGAACGCCCAGTGTCGCGGCTTCGCGTTCTTATCCTGCGCGACGAGTGCCGTGGCCGCGAGTCCGCCGAGCAGCGACAGCAGCAGCGCCCCGAGCGCCGCCCGGCGAAATCGTTTGACCAGTCGCACATCATCCATTCGTGACATCGGATGGCCCGCAAGGTGAGAAGGCAGCCCGCCGCGGCCGGCAAGCTCGTGCAATCATAACGAATCTCACCGCGCTCCCGCCGACCGGTCGAGAAACTTCACGCAAACCGGCGTGGGCACTTCGGCCGTCGCGCCGGTCGCCTTCAGCTTACCGGTCTGCGGGTCGATGCGGAAAACGACAACGGTGTCGGAATCCTGATTGGCCGCGAGCAGGAACGTGCCGGTTGGGTCGATGCCGAAATTGCGCGGCGTCTTGCCGCCGGTCGGTTCGTGGCCGACGGCGCTGAGCTTGCCGGTCTTCTCGTCGATCGCAAAGATGGCGATCGAGTGGTGCCCGCGATTTGATCCGTAGAGAAATTTGCCGGACGGGTGAACTTGCACTTCGGCCGTCGAGTAGCCCGGTTTCAATTCGTGCGGCAGCGTGGTGATCGTCTGAAGTTCCTTGAGCACGCCCTTGTCGGCATCGAACGCGAACGCGGTCACGGTGCAGAGCATTTCATTGATGACGTAGGCAAACTTCCCGGTCGGGTGAAATGCGAAATGGCGCGGGCCGCTCCCGGGCGCGACCGACGCGGCCGGCGGATCGTTCGGTTCGAGCGATCCTTTCGCCGCGTCGAAGCGATAGACGAGCACCTTATCGAGACCGAGGTCGGCCGCGACGGCGAAGCGGTTCGCCGGATCGACGTTGATCGAGTGCGCGTGCGGCTGCTTTTGCCGATTTGCATCCACGCTCGATCCCTTGTGCTGAATGGCGGCCGTGGCTTCCCCGAGCCGGCCGTCGTCCTTGACCGGCAACGCCGCGACGCTGCCTCCGCCGTAATTCGCGACGAGCACACTCTTGCCGGTCTTATCCACGACGACGTGACACGGACCCGCGCCCTGCGACGGCTGCGCGTTGAGCATCGTGAGCTTGCCGGACGCGGCGTCGAGCGCGAATGCCGTCACGCCGCCGGTCCCCTTGCCGTCCGGGCCGGCGACCTCGCTGACCGCGTAGAGAAACTTGCGGCTCGGGTGGATCGCCAGAAACGACGGATTTTTTACGCCGCTCGTCACGCCGGCTCGAGTGAGTTCGCCCGTGCTCATGTTCAGCCGGTACATGTAAATGCCCTCGCTCTTGGCGGAGGTGTACGTGCCGACGTAGACGAGCATCTCGCGCGGGCCGTCGTCGGCAAGCCCGCGTGTCGTGCTGATGACCGCGAGGCACGCGAGCAAACCGAGCGAAACACTCAGGCACAATTTCACGATGGACATGAGAAGACTCCTTTGATGCGGATTCAAGTTTGGTTCGTCACGCCGCGCCCCGCCCCCGCCGTTCGTGCGTCACATTTGAATCGGTCGTCGCCGAGAATTCAAAGCGCATTTGCATGCGCGGTTAAAGATCGAGACTTCGAGTCGGCCGTGGCGGGCCGCAACTCACCGGCCAACGAGCTTCCAGCCGCGGCGTTTCAGTTTTTCGAACAGCAGGGCGGCGAGAATAACGATTCCGAAGATGATGTCTTGCCGGCGACCCTGGACGCCGATCAGGTTCATGCCGTTTTGGATGACTGCGATGATGAAGGCGCCGATCAGTGTGTTGAATATCTTGCCCTCGCCGCCGGAGATGCTCGCGCCGCCCACGACGACGGCGGCAATCGCGTAGAGTTCGTACATGACGCCGTAGGTCGGCGCGCCGCTTTTGAGTTGCGACGCGAGCACGACGCCGCCCAGACCCGACAGTGCACCGCACACCGCGTACACGAAGACGAGCACGAACTCGACGCGCACGCCGGAGAGCCGGGCCGCTTGTAGGTTGCCGCCCACCGCGTAGATGTACCGGCCGAGCCGCATGCGCGTGAGCATCACATGCGCGGCAACGTAGAGGGCGAGCATCACGATGACGGCGTTCGGCAATCCGAATAGATCCGCGCCGCGGCCCAGCCACACGAACGAATCGGGGACTTGATAGATCGACTGATCGTTCGACAGCACCGATGCGAGGCCGCGCGCGACCAGCATCATGCCGAGCGTGGCGATGAACGGCGGCACGCCAAACGCCGCAACCATCGAACCGGAGAACACACCGGCCGCTGCGCCGACCGCGATGCCGCCGGCCGAGCATGCGACCAGGCCGAGCGTGCCGGCCCGCTCGGCTCCGGCATAATCGCGAACGAGCAGGGTCGCCACGACGGCCGTCAGCGCGATCAGACTGCCGACCGACAAGTCGATACCGCCAGTGAGAATGACTAGCGTCATGCCGACGGCGAGAATCGCAATGACGGCGATCTGATTGGTAATGTTCAGCAGGTTCGCGGCCTTCAGAAAATTCGGCCAGCGGGAACTCGCCGGCTGCACGATCGCCACGCGGTCGAGGTCGCGGTTGTGCTTGGCGAGCGCGGCGTAGATTTCCCAGCTAGTCGTGACGTGGTTTCCGGCAATCACGTCGATGCGTTCGCCCGCGTCGAGCGCGGCCTGCATCGCCGCGCGAGCGTCGGCGGGCTGGCCCTTAACGGTGGCGACCACCGCGATGCCCTCCGCGCGCAGCCGGCTATCGAGCGTGTCAGCGAACAACGCGTCGTCGGGAATCGCGCGGGCAACGATGAGCACCGTCGCGTCGCGGCCGAATCGAGCCACAACTGTATCGGCGAGTTGCTCGCCCGCCGCGGCACCCGTCGGATGCTGCTCGGCCAGTGTCATGAAACTAAAGACGACGCACAGCAGCGCGAGCACGAGCAACATGCCGTAATCGGACGAATGCCGCGCCAGTCGCGCCGTGATGCTTGGTGTGGTCATGTAAATCGCCAATCAACTCACACGTCGCGCCATCCCGATCCAATCCACGGAATGTTCTGATGGGCGTCAATTCTTAACCGCAAGCTCAACTGTGCCGCATGATGCTGAATGTGCCGGATGTTGTAGACGTGCAGCTCGGCCCGCGAGAACGTCCGCCGTTCAAAGCCGGCTCGCGCGTTCAGCGTATCAGCGGTCTCCGCGGCGATCGCCTGCGACGCCTTGTTTCGACAGTGTTGCAAGTAGGTCTTGATCGCCGCGCGTTCGTAGACCGATGCCGGCGCGCGGTCCTCGAATTCCTCGTAGTCGCCAAAGAATCGTTCGTTGTCGCGATGAAATGCCTGTTGGCGAAACGCTTCAGCGTTCGGTCCGAGGTAGAAGTCCGCATAAAACAAGCTGTGAAACGCGACCTGACAAAACGCGTAGTTCCCAACCCGCGCGTTCCACGCCGTTTCACCACATCGGTCAATGCACGTATTCAACGTGCAGAACGCCGCCTCGAATTGATTCGCGATCAATTCTTTGAATGTGTCGAGCATCGCGAGACCCACGTGGATGTTTAGGCTACACGAGTCGAGCCGAGTACGACCAAATCGACCGCCTCGTTCATCACGTGCCGCGGAGTACATCGAGGTTGTCACCGAAGTGGCCGTTCTCGGACCTGGCGTGATTATCCCGTCCCCAGTCCGGCGATTCCAGTTGGCTGCGAGTCGCGTCATCGACGGCGATGGGCTTGGCGCTCAACTCACCACTGTTCGCGATGTCATGCGGCGGCGCAGTTCGGCGTGGCGGCGACGCCGAGTTCCCGCAGAATGTACTCGGCGGTGCGCTGCGTCGCGCCCGGCGCGGCAACGCGGGCTTTGAGGGCGGCGAGGTCGGAAACGGTGCGGGCGTGCGCGGACGGGTCTTCGAGCCAATTCTGCACGTGCCGGCCGATCGGCTCCGAGACGTCCGTGCAACTGATGAATTCCGGCATGATCTCGCGGTTGGCCATGATATTGACGAGCGTGATGTAGCGGGCCGCCATCCATCCCAGGCCGTAGCGGAGAAAGCGGTACATCGCGAAGTCGCTACGGCTGATTTGATAGAGAATCGTGCTGGGCTTGGTGTGGTAAAGCAGCTCGAGCGACACGGAGCCGGATTTCGCCAGGCAGACGCGCGACGCGTGAATGATCTCGGAGGTGCGGCCGACGAACGGTTTGAGGTCGAGCCGCGTGGATCGCGAGCAACCCTCGACAAAACGCAAGTGGTCGGGCCGGAGGCACGCGACGGGAAACCGGGCGTGCGGAAACACTCGCGCGATTCGTTCCGCGGCGCGGAGGTACATGGGAAAGATCCGCTTCACTTCGGAGGTGCGCGAGCCGGGCAGGATGCCGATCACGGGCGACTCCTGCGTGCTGGTGAATTCGGCCAAGAATGCGGCGTCGAGCTGATGCTCGCGCAGCTCGTCGAAGTACGGGTGCCCGGTGAACGTCGCCCGCACGCCGCGCTCGGCGTACCAGTCCACTTCGAACGGCAGGCTGCAGAGCACGTGATCGACGAACCGCCGCATCTTGCTGACGCGCCACGTCGCCCACGCCCAAACTTGCGGCGGCAGGAAATAGAACACCGGGATTCCGTGAAACCGCGCTCGCCGCGCGATCCACCAGTTGAAGCCGGGGTAGTCCACGAGCACGACCGCATCGGGTCGATGATGGCGGAAGAACCGATCGGCCCGCGACGCGAGGTGTAGAAAGCGGCCGATCTGCGCGATCACGGGCACGATACCGATGACCGGATAGTTCGCCAGCGGAAAGAGCATCGGGTCGCAACCGGCCGCCGCCATGTGCGGGCCGCCGAATCCGCAAAACTGCACGCGCTCGCAGCGCTCGCGCATCGCGTGCATTAGGCTGGCCGAGTGCAAATCGCCGCTCGGCTCGCCGGCCGAGAAGAATATTTTCATGAGACATCCGTGTCGCCAGGGAGTCGAGAGTCCAGTGTCGAGCGTCGAGAGCCAGCCGTCACCAGATGTTGTCGAAAGTCATAGTTTCTGGGAAGTCTACTTTTCTGGCTCTCGGCTCTCCGCCCTCGACCTTTCTCAACTCGGCAGCCGCCGCAGCGATTCGACTCGATTCACGTACGGACTCTGGCCCGCCGAGCTGAACGTCATTTGCTGTGCGCGCAGCGACCGTTTTCGGTTCATCGCGCCGATGTGGGCAAACATCGCGCCGCTCAATCCCGCGGCCAACTCGCGATTCCACACCACGGCCCACGTCGGACCCGCCGAACTGAACAGATTCGTGTGACGCATCATCGCTTGTCCTCCAATCAATCCGGACACGTGGCTGGCCGCCGTTTGACTCGCGACAGCACGCGCCGCCGCAAGTCGATTCAAGTGATACTTAACCGACAAATCGCAGTCCGTCAAATCGTACGATCCTGCTGCACGGTAATGAGTTGCAACTAAAGTCACACCGGAGAATCGCGGCGAATTCAGCGAACTTTTCCGCGCATGCCGCGGTCAGAATCCGACCGACCGCACTCACCGGCCGGACCGCGAAGTTGGCGCGGTCGCGATTGTCGTCAACACGCTCGTCCGCGATACTCCGGCGCATGCCAACGGGTGCTTTCAAAGTGATCGTCTTCGACGCGGTCGGGACGCTGATTTACCCGGAGCCCTCAGTGGCCACGGTGTATGCCAGCGTCGGCCGCCGGTTTGGGTCGCGGCGGACTGAGGCCGTAGTAGCCACGCGATTCCGCGACGTATTTCGCGACGTGGAGCGGCGCGATCGCGACGGCGACCAACGCACGAGCGAGCATCGGGAATACGCGCGGTGGCAGGAAATCGTCCGTCGCGTGCTCGACGACGTGCCGGATCATTCGGCAAGCTTTGCGGAATTGTTCGATCATTTTGCGCGGCCGGATTCGTGGCGAGTCTTCGACGACGTGCCGACGACGCTCGATGAACTCGCCGCACGGGGCGTGCGGCTTGCGATTGCGTCGAATTTCGACAGGCGGCTGTTCGAAATTGCCCGGCAACTGAAGCCACTGGATCGGTGCAATCCCATTTTGGTATCTTCGCAGATCGGTTATCGCAAGCCGCACGTGCGTTTCTTCGAGGCGGTCGCGTCGGCTATCGCCGTGCCCGTGCGCGACGTGCTGTTTGTCGGTGACGACCCGGCGAACGACTCCGCCGGCGCCGCGACCGCAGGTTTTCGCACGCGGCTGATTTCGCGGACCCGATTGACGCCGCGCGACGACTCGATCTCGTCCCTCACACAACTACTGGAATAACGCGGAATTGGGATTGAACCCGCGCGGTGCGCCACAGTGCCGCGTCGGCCATTCCAGCACAAGTCGCTTGTTTCGCGGACGAATGAATCCTAAGATACGCGGAACTTTCGTTGCCGCGTGCGATTCGCCGGCCCTCTTTCGTTCAAACTAGAAAGGTGCATTCGATGTTCACAAAACCGCTTGTCACTCGTGTCGGATTCATCACCGCAGCGCTGCTCGCCATCGCCAGCGCATCGGCCGAGGCGCAGACCACTCTGCGCTACCAGTACAAAGAAGGCGACAAACTGAATTACACGATGGACCAGACGCAAAAGCAGGCCATCAGCGTCATGGGCATGGACATCGAAACTTCGACGGCGATGAACATGGAAATGACCTGGAACGTGAAATCGGTCAAGGACAAGAAGGCTCAAGTTTCGCAGACGATGGATCGGATCAAGATGAAGATGGATTCGGCGTTCGCCGCGTTCGATTACGACTCGAAGGACGGCAAGGAGCCGGAAGGACCGGTCGGCATGATCCTCGGACCGCTTTTCGCCGCTATGGTGGGCGCCGAGGTCACGGTCACGACGAACGAAATCGGCGAGGTCTCAGATACCAAGGTCTCGGACAAACTCGTGGACGCGCTCAAGACGAACCCGGCGCTGGCACAGATGGGCGGCGCGTTTTCCGAGGAAGGTCTCAAAAACATGTTCGGGCAATCGAGCGGCCTCATGTTGCCCAAGGACCCAGTGAAGAAGGGCGACACCTGGGACCAGAAAATGGAACTCAAGATGCCGCCCGTCGGCATCATGAAGATGCACAACAAATTCACATACATGGGATCGGAAGAGCGTGGCGGCAAGATGCTGGAGAAGATCGACGTGAAAATCGACCTGACCATCGCGCCGATCGAGGACCCTAACCAGCCATTTGAGATCAAGGTTAAGTCCAGCGAAATGAAGGGGACGATGTACTTCGACAACAAGGCCGGCCGGTTGGCCGAGTCGGTCTTGAACACCAAGATGGCAATGGAAATCAACGCGATGGGCAACGTGATCGATTCCAGCATGGATCAGACCGTCACGTTGAAGCTTGCGAAGTAGACGCCGCCGCGCGATTGGCCGAGGTCGCGACAAGAACTGACTTTGACTGTACGGCGGCCGGGGCCTTCTCGCCCCGGCCGCTTTGTTTTGTGCGCGGCGTTTCATATAGTCTCTGTGTGATTTGGAAGAACGCAGGCTAAAGCCTAACGTACACGGTTGTCCGAGCGAGGTGAGCATGCCCGAGACCGGTCTGGCCGTTTCGTTCACGGGAGTGCGTCGGCCGTTTGAGCTGCGCGAGTTTCCGGTGCCGCAGCCGGCGCCGGGGGCCGTGTTGTTCAAGGTGATGATGGCCAACGTGTGCGGTTCGGACTTGCACATTTGGCGCGGCGAATACGATCTGTCGCGCGGCGAACCGGAACCGTACTCGCGAGCGATCGGCCACGAAATGATCTGCACGATAGAGCGTCTCGGCGACGGCGTGGACTGCGACAGTGCGGGCCGTGCCGTGAAGCCGGGCGACCGCGTGGTCTGCCGCTACTTCGTGCCGTGCGGCCAATGCCGAGCCTGCATGCGGCGCACCACTCCGCGCTGCTCGCGCGCGATGCGATACCGCCAGCCGCCGGAAGTCGCCCCGCACTTCAACGCCGCGTACGGTCAGTTTTTTTATCTGCATCCCGGCGGCACGTTTTACAAGGTGCCGGACAACGTCACGGACGACATGGCCGGGCCGGCCAACTGCGCCCTCGCGCAAGTGATTTATGGCCTCGAACAGGCCCGCACCGGATTCGGCGACCACGTCGTCGTGCAGGGCTGCGGCGGACTCGGCATCAACGCGATCGCGGTCGCGAAGGAACTCGGCGCGGCGCAGGTCATCGCAATTGACGGACTCGACGATCGGCTCGGACTTGCCCGCGCGTTCGGCGCCGATCAGATCATCGACCTGCGTTCTTTCCCGACCAGCGACGAGCGAGTCAAACGCGTGAAGGAGCTGACCGACGGCTGGGGGGCGGACGTCGTGATGGAAGTGGCCGGCCACCCGCGCGTGATTCCGGAAGGGCTCGCGATGCTCGGTCAAGGCGGCACGTACGTCGAGATCGGCAACATCAACCAGAAGCTCACCGTCGAATTCGACCCGTCGGTGATCGTGCACGGCGGCAAGTCGATTCTCGGCATCATGTGGTACGAGGCCGACAGCCTGCTCAAGGGGCTCGAGCTGCTCGCGACGCGACAACACAAATATCCGTTTCATCGCGTGCTGTCGCACAAGTATCCGCTCACGGCGATCAACGAAGCGTTTCGCGACCAAGACTGCGGGCGAGTGCACCGCGCGGCCCTGCTGCCGTGGGCGTGAACCGAGGCCGACCAGATGACGGACACGCCGCAGGCTGCTGCTCGGCCGAACGCGACGCCGCGATGGCGGGCCACGTTCGCGGTGCTCGTCCTCGCGACGGTCGTGCGGCTGGCGTATCTCGCTCAGCTTCGGGAATCGATTCTGTTCGCTAACCCACAGGGCGACGCACAGCTTCATTTCGACCTCGCGCGTGAAATTGCCGCCGGCGACTGGCTCGGCAACAAGGTTTTCTATTACGCGCCGCTGTACCCGTACTTCGTCGCGGTCATTTTCGCGGCGTGCGGCACGAGCATGATCGCGGTGGTCGTTTTGCAGGCGATCTTGAGCGTGCTCGATGTTTGGCTGGTGATTCTGCTGGGCGAGCGAATCTTCGGCCGTCGCGTGGGCTTGATCGCGGGCGGTGTGGCGGCGTGTTACGGGCCGGCGGTGTTTTACACGGGGTTTCTGCTCAAAGAGACGCTCGGCCTCGTGCTGCTCGACGCGTTCGTCGTCGTGGCGCTCGCGCTGGCCGCGCGGCGAACCTGGTGGGCGAGTTTTCTGCCGGGATTCTTGCTGGGATTGGCGGCGCTGGTGCGACCGAATTTGTTGCCGCTGGCATTGCCGGCCGCGCTGTGGCTTGCGATCGAATGCTGTGCGACCGCGGCACGAGGCGTCTGGACCGCGGCCCTATTTGTTGCCGGAGTCGCGGCGGCGCTCGCTCCCGTCGCCGCGCGTAACCGCATTGTAAGCGGAGAAATGGTGCTCATCTCGGCCCATGGTGGCCACAATTTTTTCATGGGAAACCGCGTTGGCGCGACGGGCGTGTACGAACCGCTCTTTGCCGGCGGCGGCCAGATGCCGCTCGACGAAGAACGCGACGCGCGATCGATCGCCGAACAGGCGACCGGCCGCCCGATGACCGCGTCGCAGGTTTCGGCGTACTGGTACGGGCGCGGCTGGCGCGAAATCCGCAAGTATCCCGGCAACTTCATCCGCGTGACATGCAAAAAGTTCGCGCTGTTTTGGAATGACTACGAAGTGCCTGACGTGCAGGATTTTTACTACGTGCGTCGCGCGTGCCCCGCGCTCTGGCTCGCGCCGTTCACGTTCGGCATCATCGCACCGCTCGCCGGAGTCGGCGTGTTCGCGAGCTTGCGGCAGTGGCGCAGTTGTGTGCTGCCGTACCTGGTCGTGGCCGGCGTGCTAGCGACGGTCGTACCGTTTTTCATATTCGCACGGTACCGGCTACCCGTCGTTTCGGTGTTGATAGTTTTCGCCGGCGCCGGCGTCGCTCGCACTGCCGAGTTGTTCGCGTCGCGTGACGGACGACGGCTCGCTGTGTCACTCGCCGTGGCCGCGGGCGTCGCGGCGTTCACGAACTGGCCGATCTACCGGCCGATCGCCTACATCGCGACCTCATACTTTAATGTCGGCCAATTGCACCGCGAGGCCGGTCACGCGAAAGAAGCGATCGCAGCCTGGCGAGAAGCCGTGCGGCTGAACCCCGCCTATCGCAAGCCGTGGCGAGCGCTCGGCGAGGCGTATTTCGAGGCCGGCCGATTCGCGGACGCAGTCGCGGCGTTTCGCCACGCCGCGGTGTTCGCGCCGGCCGGTTATTCTGCCGACGCGGAGCTGACCTACAAAATGGCCGTCAGTTGTTGGCATGCCGGTGAGCGTGACACAGCTTTGGAACTATTTCGCATCGGCCGCGCGCTCTGGCCCAACGACGAGCGATTCCAGCGAGCACCGGCGGACATCGGTCAACCGTCGGAAGGATCAGCCCCGCCATGACGCCAGCCGAAAAAAGTTTTCTTCGCCTGCAACTCGGCTGCTTGATCGTGCTGGCCGTTGCCCTGGCCGTTGACGTGTGGTTCATTCCCACGCGGGTCCTGACCAATCTCGGCGATCGACCGCCGCTCAGTCCGCTTTATGCCTTTTGGGTGCCAGTGCTATCACCGCGCGTATTGCGGCCGCTGCTGGCGTGTGCCGGCTACCTGCTGTGGTTTCGCGTCATGCACCGCGCCGAGTCGCGAAGTCGCGGCGCTGCGGCCGCGCTGTGGCTCGCTCAGTTAATCTGGTTCGTCATCATCGCGCAACTCGTTGCCGGCGTTCGGCTGCCGTGGAATGACCTCGGCGCGTCGCTGACGTTTTATCCCGGCGAAGATTTTTGGGCCGACGTGCCGCAGGTTCATTCGCCAAGCGAATTCCTCAATCAATTCAGTTACTTGCACCGCCACAACAAGCTATCGCTGCACGGACGAACACACCCGCCGGGTCACACGTTGTTCCTCTGGTGCGTGATGCGCGTCTTCGGTTCAAGCACGCACGCGGCCGCGCTGGCGATCCTGGCCGTCGGCGCGACCGGCCTGCTTCCCATGTGCTGGCTGGCCCGGCGACTGTGCGGCGAACGAGCGGCGCTGCGCGTGCAGGTAGTCCTTCCGGTAATTCCGAGCGTCACGATGTTCGCCGTGTCGTCAAGCGATTTCCTGTTCGCGTCGATTGCCGCGTGGAGCGTGTGGCTCGCCGTCGAAGCGGTGCTGAGGCGCGACGCCGTCGTCGCCGTCGTCGCCGGAGTTGCGATCGGCGTCGCGGCCATGTTTAGCGTTGCAGAGATTTTCCTGTGTCTCGTGATTGGACTGTTCGCGTTCATGCGCTGGGTCGAACTTCCGGGGATTGACGTGTGGCGTCAGCTTGCGATCGTGGCCGGTACGGTCGCATTCGGTTTTGCGGTGCTGCGGTTCGGCCTTGGTTTCAATTATCTGGAATGCCTGCAACTCACGCGGCAATTTCACACATCGTTCATTGAGCGCGTCGTGGGCGGCATGACCTTCACGACGTGGCTGTACACCAGCTTCGGCAACACGCTGGCCTTTAGCTGGTACCTCGGCCTGCCGGTGCTCGCCGGGGCGGCGCTGAGCGTCGCTGCCACGGTTCGCCACGGCCTGTGGCCGCGCGGTTTGGGACACCAGTTCGTCCGCGCGTTTTGGTTGGTCTTCGCCGTGCTGGCCTGCGGTGGGCTGTTTGTGCTCGAAGTCGAACGCATTTGGCTCTTTCTCGTGGGGCTCGTCGCCGCGCTCGCCGCGGCGGCGATTCCCGATTTCGAGTCTGCCGACGCGGAACGCCGCTGGCTCACGACGGCGATTGCCGGACTGTGCCTTCAGACAATTATTCTCGAGTCGCTGCTATTCACGATTTGGTGATGTTGACGAGTTTCGCAAGCCGCTCGATAATCCGGCCGCGTCGTGGCAATCGCGCAGCAGGCGACGTGCTGTGCCTGAATCGGAGGCTCACGGATGAGCGGCGTTCCCCTCGTTTCTGACTTGATCCCGCGCCGCCGCGCGACCTTTGCGTGGATTCTCGCAGCGGGCGTTGGCGCGATCGCGCTCTTAGGCGTGCTGTACGAACTCGGACGCAACCTCGGCGCAGCGACCACTGACGGAAGCGTGGCCGCGTTCGATCTTGATTCGGAAGGGTCGATCGCCTGTTGGCTCAGCGTTGTCATTTTGCTCTGCTCCGCCGTCGCCGCGCTCGTCGCGCGAACGGTGCGGACCGCCGCGGGCTGCTCGCGCGGCGAACGCCGCGCGTGGCTGGCGATCAGCGTATTCTGGTGCTTGATGAGTCTTGACGAAGGGGCATCGCTGCACGAAGGATTCAAGGAGTTGGTGGCTCGGCTGACGGGCACACGAATCTTGGGCGACGGGTCGATCTACTGGGTCGTGCCGTATTTCGGGGCGTTTTCCGCAATCGGATGTTTTCTGTTGTTTCACGGGCGGCGCGAATGGCCGGCCGTGCTCTGTCTTTTCACGGCCGCGCTCTGCTACGGTCTCGCGATTTCCGGGCAGCTTGACCTTTGGCTGCGCGGCCATGTGGCGATCGAGACATGGCTTGAAGAAAGCTGCGAGATGCTCGGCGATCTGCTGATGCTGCTCGTGCTTGGCCTGATCGCTCGCCGTGAAGTCGTAGAAATCGAGCGAACCGAGCACGAGATTGTCGCGGCAGGCAGGACAAACAATTCCGAGTCAGTCGCAGAGATACCAATTCAACGCAACGGCGCCGCGGCCGCTTGATACCTGGAAAATCCGACCGCCCGCGCCTAAAATGCCGCGAGAATCAGTCGCAGCCGGCTCGCGTGATCAAACTGAAAGTCGCTTTGTGAGGACCGCCATGCCGATCAATCAGCCGCCCGCCGTTCGTGGCAACATCGCCGTGGGCGTCCGGCTCCGCGTGCGTCAGAAGGTCACGGTGGGCCTGCGTTCGTGGCACCTGGAAGTTTCCGGCGTCGTGCGCGAGGTGCGGCCGATCGAGACCGGCATTCACACGGACCGCGTTCGCAAGGAAGACGTCTGGGTTGAATCCGTGCTACTCGAAAAGGCGGACGGCGAATTGACTCGAGTGACGTTTGACGAGAACACACAAATCGAAGTGCTGCCGAATTAGCGTTCGCGCCACAGTAGATCACGAGCGACGCCGAGCCGATCGGTGGCTGGCCGGATTTCTTCGAGGAAACGGCGGGCATCCACCGGATAGCCTGCAGTCGGACGCAGCCCCGGCACGTGCGTGACCCAGAATTCGTTGAACAACGTCATCCACGATTCGCGCAGATATTTGGCCAGCATCGACGCCCACGCGACGAGCAGATGATTCGCGTCGGCCTTGGGCACGAACGTGGCGTGCAGTTCGCGCCCGCCCGCTGCAATGACATAGTCGCTCGCCGCCGCACCCTCGCGGCCGGACAGCACGAGCGTCTCGTTGAAATATTGTTGCAGCAGCGGCCGGTAAAAATTCCGGCCGCCGTGCTTGTCGAGCACGGCTTCAATCCGCGGCTCTTGCGACGACATCCAGACGCGCTGCAGCAACTCCGCGCCCACTTGAAACAGGGCCGTGCTCTTCGTGTCGCATTGCCGCACGAGTTCATTGAATCGCCGCGGCAACACGATTTGGCAGGCGACGTCCACGCGGCCGAAGTCCGCCTCGGAGAGCGCCGCGGCCAGTGATTCGCGATCACGATCCAGTTGGTCCTCCGTCGCGTGTCGAGGCAGCGACAAGTCCCGGTCGGCGTGCCACGGGACTTCGTCGATATCCGCCGGCGCGGTCACGCAATGGTCCGCCCACAACTGTCGCAGCGATTGCGGGCCGGCCCCCTTCAAACTCAGCCACGCCAGCGCGGCCCGTTCGAGTCGCTCCAGACCCTTGCCGGAGTTGTACACTTTTTTGGAATCATCAACGACGATCGCGTCGCGGGCCGTCGAGCCGCACTTGCCAACGCGCGGATGAAGTCGCTCCCACAAGCCGAAACTCGGCGTGTCCGCGGGCACTTCGAGCCACATGGCCACGACGACGAGCGGCCCGAGGTTCGGCCCGTAGCCAGCCTCGTCGATGCCGACCAGCAGTTTGTTTCGCGACGGCACGAGTCACCCGCACTGATTCTCAGTAGGTCGAAGTTGCTGCTCGCCACCGGCCAACGCTCACGGCTCTTGCTACCTTGCTCAATTTGCCACGGCGGGTCGCGGCAGGTTCGCCGGCCCGTCGCTGAAAAACAGCAGGCCCATTCCCTCGGGTCGAGATTCACTTCCAGCCGGTCTCGACCACGCTTGCAAGTGCCGGCCGGGCACGAGCCGCACGGCGTTGAACGCCCACACCGTGCCGTCGGCCGGCGGCGTGCCGGTCAACTCGGCGAGCGGCACGGCGGCCTCGATGCGATAACCGTGCTCGTCGCACTGCGAGGCCACGTACCAGGTCGGATCCCACGTGCGGTCGCCCCAGCAAGCGTCCCGCGTGCAGCCGCGGCGATCGACGGCGAGATGGTAATAAGTCGCGTAGTCGCGGTCGAGGTCGAGGAAGAATTCGACGCGATCTTCGGCGTCGAGATCCATGTCGCGCGAACGCGGGCGAACCGGCGCGCCCGCGCCGCCGCTCGACGAATAACACGCGACGGCAATGTACAGAAACTGCCGGTCGTGCGCGACGCGCACCTGCGAGTCCCACCGTTCCTCGTCGGTCTTTTGCAGTTGCTCGAGCGCGACCGGCACGCTCGACTTCCACACCGGGTCGTCGAGCACGCCGTCGAGTCGTGGCGGCTGCGCGGCGCGGAACGACACGATCACCGGCTTGGGCGGCCGTCCCTGTCGATCGCGGATCCACCGCTCGCTGCGCGCGGCGTCGCACCACGGGCCGAATTCCCGGCCGAAACCAAACGTGGTGTAAAACCGATCCGCGTCCTTCAAGTTGCCGAGCGCTCGCTGCGCGGTCGCTAGCGGAAACTGAATGGCCGGGTCGCCCGCGGCGAGCGGCGAGAGTTGCATGAATCGTTTGGCCGCTTCGACCGCGCCCTTGTTCCACGCGACGATACTGCCCGTGCCGCCGACGGCCGTCTCCGTGCCGCTCGCGGTCACGCGCGGCGCCGCGGTGCTGCCGCCCGTCCGCGCGTCGCCGGTTCGCTCCGGCTTCGACGCGTCTCCCGGCGCGGCGAGTCGCTGCGGTTCCAGACTGCTGTTCGTGACCATGCCGCCGAGTCGTTCGCGATGCCGCGCCTCGGAGCTGGCGTAGAATTGAATTAGCCAGCGATGCGCCTCTCCGGAGGTCAAATGATTGGGATAATCCGCAACGAGTTTCTCCATGATTTCTCGCGCGTCCTCCCAGCGGCCGTTCGCGACGTGCGTTCGCGCAAGACTGAAGAGCAATTGCCCGGCTTGATCGGGCGGCAACTGTTTTAGCCATTTGTCCGCTTGCCCGGTGAGTTGCCGGGCGAGCAGCGGCTGCTCGTCGGCGCGGGCGACGAGCGCTTGAAAATTGCGTCGCGTTTGGATTGCGATGAGGTCGGCCTGCTTGAATTCGACGGGGTTGGGCAGTCGTCGCCGCGCGGGGCCGCCGGGTTCGAGCACGATCTGGTCCATCAGCGACTTGCCGGCGCCGGCTGCGTCCACGGACAGCCGGGTCGCGGCGAGTCGATACCGGACGAGCGAGTCCGTCGGCCGAAACGAGTCCCAAACGAGCGAGCCGGCGAGCGTCGCTTGATCGTCGATCGGCCGGCCGGCCGTGAATTCCTTGCGGCTCAGTTCCGAGCCGTCGATCGTCACGGTCGCATCGCCGCCGCGAACTGGCACGTAAAGTTTTTTCACGCTCCACGGTTCGAGGCCCGCGACGTCGCGAAGTTCGGGGAACGCGGCCGGATCGGCGGCGCGTTGAAACGCTCGCTCCACGGCTTGGGCGACGAGCGCGGCCGCCGGATCGGACGCCATCGCGGGATCGGGCGAGTCGGCCACGATCACCTCCGGACGCCACATGCGAATCGCCAGCGCCAGTCGCCGTTCGAGGTCCAGCATCGCGTGGCCTTCGCGTTGCCGGTTCCATTCGTCGAGCACCTGGCTGAGCGACATGGCGGCGGGGCTTGCCGGAAATCGCCACTCACACTCGGCCCGCGCGGCGCCGGCGAGTCGCGCGGCGTCGGCGAGGCGTGCCTCGATCGTCGCGCGTGCGGCGTCGTCCGCGCTGGCGCGGGCCGGCACGAGCGCGAGGTCGGCCGCGAGATAGCCCTGCTCCGCGCCGAGTTGCACGTGCGAGAGAAACGGCGCCGCGTCGGCGGCCGCGTGTACGGCGAGCAGCGCCGCTCGTTCGCCGCCGCGCCGCTGAACTTGCCACGTTCGGCCGCCGTCGCTCGTTGACAGGATCGTACCGAGCGCGCCGACGGCCCAACCGCGTTTGCGGTCGTGGAACCAGACCGATTCAAGCGGCAGCGGCTGGCCGGTCGGCATCGCCTGCCAATTCGCGCCCGAGTCGCTCGATGCCAGCACGACGCTGCCCGGCCGGCCCACGATCCACACGGAACTCGCAATCGCGTGTACGCCGCGCCAGTCGAAGATGTCTTGATCGCGGTCCGACAGCCGCGCGCCGGCGACGGACCACGTCGTGCCGAATGAATTGCTCCGCAAAATCAATGCACCGTCGCCCACCGCCCACACCGTGCCGTCGTTGCTGAACTTCGCCGAACGAATCGCGCGCTGGCCGAATGATCCGGCGCTGACCGGCTGAACGCTGCGATCGATCACGACGGACGTGTTGCCGCCGCTCCCCGCGATCACACCTGCGTCGGCGGATTTGAAATGGCCCGCGAGCCAGCCGAGATTGGCCGGGCCGGTCACCGGTTGCCACGCACGGCCGGCGTTTTCCGATGCGATCAGTCCGGACGGAAATAATTCCGACGACTCGCCCCAGGCCCAACCCGCACGCGCAGTCACAAATTGCACGCGGTGCAAGCGGGGAAACTGTTGCCAACTCAGCGGCTGCCACGTTTCGCCACCGTTCGACGTGCCGAGCACCAGCCCCGAGCTGGCCTGACTGTACGGCAAACTCTGTCCGCCCGCGATCCAGCCGGTCTTCTCATCAGCGAACCACACGGACCGCAGCCCGCAAACCGTGCCACTGCGTTGCAGTTGCCACGCTCGGCCGCCGTCGATCGTGTTCCAGATCACGCCGTGTTCGCCGACGGCCCAGCCGCGGTTGGCGTCGAGAAAGAAAATATCGTGGAGCGTCGCGTCGCTCGTCGCCGGGTCAACGGCCGCTGCGTCTTGCTTGCCCGCCGCGGCGTTGAAAATGGGCGCGTGCAGTCCGACCGCGAGAGCGACCGCAAGAATAGACTGGGACATGATTGGCATCCTTGCCAGTTTTGGGTTCCGTCGAAGCGGGAATTGTATCGAGCACGGCCGATTTCGCCCAGAGAACTCGCGCGTCGCCCCTCAATTGGCCCGGGTCGTGGCGCACGCGGCTCGCGTTGCAAGCAATTTCTACGCACGCGAGAACGAGTGACGTGTCGATGCGATGATTCCAGACGTGCCTACTCCGAAGAGGAAACCGATGGCCACGTGCATCGGCATCGTCGCCGGAACTGCTCGCTATTTGGCCTTGCGAAGCTCACCGAGCAATTCCAACAGCGTCGCGGTGATCTTTGGCGACGCATCGACCTCCAGGTAGCTCGACCGCGCACGCCACGTCTCGTAGCCGCCAAGTTCATGATGTTCGGGCGTGGGCAGGTAGCCGTTGTAGCCGTTGGCCAGCGAGATTGTGAACGTTGGATTGAACGGGCTTTCCTTTCTGAGTTGCAAGCCGATCTCGACGAAAACTTCGCACGGAATCGCCGTGAAGGCAAGGTCGCCGATCCGCATCGCTTGAAGGATCGCGTCGATCTTTGGCGGATACTTGCTGATGAGCACGGTCTCGCGTGCATAGATTTCTTCGACACCACGCATCTCGCGATTCTCCGACTTCGCCCTGGCGACGATCTGCTCGGCCTTGGCGATTTCGTCCTTGGTGGGAAGTCGCACGCCGAGCGAGAGCTTCGCCGTGCGCACGTCGAGCGGCACCCAGTCGCGGTATTCGATCGCTTGCAGCACGCGGTGCGCTTCGCCGGCGACGGTATGCGCGACGTGCGTCATCTGGCCGTAAGTCGGGCGGCGTTCGCGCGGCGTGCGGAAGTTGATGTTGTTGATGTCGCCGGAAGTGCCGTTCGTCATGATGCCGACGAACGGCGGATCGAGCCGATCGGCCTTCAAGAGTTCCTGCACGCGGTCGGCGAACAGAGCGAAGTAGTCGGCCGAGATCGCGCCGGGACCGGAGTCGCCGACGTAGTGCAGCGAATAGTTCGCGAGCACGGCGATCGGCCGCCCGTCTTTCGACTGCACGGAAATGATCGACACGTCCGGGTCCGTCGGTCCGGCCGGCCGGTCGAGTTCCGGACTGCCGCCGGGCGGATTCATGCGCACTTTGTCCGTGCCGCGGCCGAACGGATCGTCGAGCTTAAAGCCCGGCTTCATGAACCAGCGGCGGTTGAATACTTGCGTCGGCTCCTTGCCCACGCCCCAGCCGATTTTCGCCGGCTGCAGATTGTTGTTCGCGCGAATGATCCCGTCAGCGATCTTGCGGGCGAGGTATTTCGGGTATGCCGGGTCCGGTTCGCTTTGAAACACGCCGGCCGCGGTCGGCGCCTCGTGCGTGTGCGTGGCGGAAATCAAGATGTTCTCGATCGGCAGCGGGCGATCCTTCGGCGCCAGCTTCTCTAATTCCTCGTGTACGAGCTGCTTCGCTTCGTCCATCACCTCGCGCGGCACCATGCACATGTCGCACACGGCGAATGCCAGCCGCGTCTTGCCGTCGTCGAGCACTAGGCAGCGCGCGTGCAGTTCGTCGTGAATGTGCGTCGCCTTGCGATCGCTCATGCCGCCGTTGATCGACACGCCGAGCCACGGCGTAATGTTGCTCGTCGCCGCCCCGGCTCGGAACTGCTTCGGTTCGTCGTTGGCACGGGCCGAAGCACCGTCACTCCATCCGCCCAGCACGAGTACACACGCCAGCACGGCCGCGAGCCGGGTTGCACGAGCCGATTCACTTGCCGACGCAACGCCTTGTGCGCGAATCATGTTGTTATCCCTTCGTTGTTCGAGCCTCGGAAAGCAGGATTGTAACCACTGTGCCGGTGTACGTCAGGCTTTGGACTGAACGCGAAAGTCCCCTCTCCCAAAGGGAGTGGCGGCGGCGGCCCCGATTGCCGCCGCGCGTGAAGCCTGTTAAAAGTGAACCATGCTTCGTGACGAATTGAAAAGCCTGTTGGAGTCGTTCCGCGGCGGCGCGGTGCCACTCGACGAAGTGCTGCACCGGTTGAGCCACGGGTCGGTCGCCGAGTTGGGTTACGCGCACGTCGATCTCGCGCGGTCGGTGCGCTGCGGGTTTCCCGAGGTCATTTATTGTCAGGGGAAATCGGCTGAGCAGATCGAGGGGGTGATGCGGCGGCTCGTGGACGCCGGCCAAGATTGCCTCGCGACGCGAGTGCCGCCGGAACAGGCGGAATACCTGCGCGGGCGATTCCCCGCGGCCGAGCATAATCCGACGGCTCGAACGCTCTGGCTGCCGCGCAAGGACCGGCCCGCGCCGACCGGCCGGCTGCTCATCATCACGGCGGGCACCAGCGACTTGCCGGTCGCGGAAGAGGCTCGCGTCACGGCGACTGCGATTGGTTGCGAGGTTGAATTGATCGCGGATGTCGGCGTCGCGGGTCTGCACCGGCTGCTGCGGCACACCGAAAAATTCGCCGCGGTGGACGCGATCGTCGTGGTCGCGGGCATGGAGGGGGCGCTGCCGAGCGTGGTCGGCGGACTCGTCGCGTGTCCGGTCGTTGCGGTGCCGACGTCGATCGGCTACGGCGCGAATCTTCAGGGTGTCACGACGTTGTTGGCAATGCTCACGAGCTGCGCGTCGAACATCGCGGTCGTGAACATCGACGGCGGTTTCAACGGCGGTTATTTCGGTGGCCTGATCGCGCGACGCGCGGGGCTAGCACGCCGGCAAGCGTGCGAGGCAGCGACATGAGCGAGCATCCCGCGCCAACGACCCCCGCGCTAATTACCATTGATCGGCTGCCGCGTTTGCCCGCGCGCAGGCCCGACAGTCACAAGGGCGATTTCGGCCGCGTGCTGATCGTCGCGGGCAGTCGCGGCATGTCGGGCGCCGCATGTCTGGCGGGCGTCGCGGCATTGCGTGGCGGCGCCGGCCTCGTGCGAGTCGCCGTGCCGCTGGGCATCGCGACAGCCGTCGCCGCGTACGAGCCATCGTACCTGACTGCTCCGTTGCCTGAAGATAGTGACGGCCGGTTGGCCGCCGCGGCGATTCCGGAATTGCGCACGCTCGTCGCCGCCAACGACGTCGTCGCAATCGGGCCGGGCCTCGGTCAAGGTCCGGAACTCTCACAGACAATTCGAAGCATGCTTGCGACGGCGAATCGGCCCGTCGTGCTCGACGCCGATGCGATCAACGCCCTCGTCGGCCTCACGGACGCGATCGATTCGCTCGGCCCGCGTGCCATCCTCACACCGCATCCCGGCGAATTCGCTCGCCTCATCGGCGCCGACAAGAGCACCGTGCAATCGAATCGCGTCCAACTCGCCGTCGATTTTTCACGACAGCATCGCAACGTCACGGTGCTCAAGGGGCACGGCACCGTGGTCACGGACGGCACACGGCTCTACGTGAACCGCACAGGAAATCCGGGCATGGCGACGGGCGGCTCCGGCGACGTGCTCACCGGACTGATCGCCGCATTCACCGCGCAGGCCCTCACGCCATTCGATGCCGCGGTGCTTGGCGTGTACACGCACGGCCTGGCGGGCGACCTCGCCGCTCGCGAACTCGGCCAGACGGCGCTCATCGCCAGCGATTTGTTGCGGTTCCTGCCGGCGGCGCTGCGGTCGATCGAGTAACACGGCGGGCGATCGGTTGACCCTGGGTGCATTCCCGAGGCCGATCCTCTTGCTGAGCAGGGTCGGAGACTTCGACAGTCCTGGCAACCACTCGAATATCAGGGCCGTCGGAGACTCCGACCCTGCCACCCAGCGCACGGCCTCGCGGTAACTCGCCGCCGCTTCGTCCCACGCGACCGCCCCTCGGAACCGCCGACGCCTCTTCGACCAGCGCGGACGCCACGCGGTGTCTCGCGAACACCTCTTCGGCCGATGCGGACGCCTTCAGGTCTCCAGAAACCGCCTCTTCGGACCCCGCAGACGCCGCCAGGTCCACCGCGAACGCCGCTTCGGACCCCGCAGACGCCGCCAAGTCCACCGCGAACGCCTCTTCGGAACCCGCGAACGCCTTCAAGTCTCCCGCAGCCGCCGATTCGGACGCCACATACGCCTCTTCGTGCCCCACAGTCGCTACATAATTAAGGAGTTACGTCAAAACGACGGATTCTGAACATTTCCGGACGGATCGAACTGCCAAGTTGGCAGTAAATCCAGAAACGTCGCACTAATTGTTCGAGAACCCGACAGAGTACGCTCCCTGCAAATCTGCCTGAATCTCGATCGTGCCGTCCCAGGCGGTCGCGTAGATTCGCTTGGCAGTCGTGGGCTTGCGGAATTCGGCGTACGGGGACTTCTTGTGGACGGCGTCGAAGACGACCTGCTTGGTCGCCTGCTCGCGCTCGCCGGTGATGGCCAGCACGAGCATATCGATGGTGCTTCGCCGGGGATGTCCGAAGGCGAACGTCGTGAGTTGCTTGGGCTTCTCTTTCTTCTTGGCCGGCTTTCCGAAGTCCCACCGGCCACACGAAATCACGGCCATCTTCGGGGTCATGGCCGCCAGCAGCTCGGGCGTCGTCCCGTTGTGCGAGCCCCCCTCACCCAACCCTCTCCCCCCGCGGCGGGGGAGAGGGCAGGGTGAGGGGGCGTATACATCCACGTCGAGTGTCACGCTGTTTCCCTAGCGGTCCACCAGCCACGTCATGGTCGAACACACGCCCCGCTCGGCTCACGGCCAGTAGCGTTTCAGATCGGAAATGAGATCGAAATGCGGGTCGGTGGAATAAACGGATGCGTCAAGACGCTTGGCGATGACGGCGACGACGAGGTCGGTCAGCGGAAGCTTGTGTCCTTGGCCAGCGAGGTCGCGACCTAGATCAGCAGCACCCCGCCAAGCGTTCCAGTCCGTTTCGACGTAATGGGCTTGGCGCAGGCGTGAAGCGATCCAGTCCGCTTGTCCGTGCGCCGAACGCCCAGCAACACTTCGGCGACTACCGGGCCGACCAACGCGATGCGGTCGGCATCGAGCAACTCATCGACGGCTCGCTTCTCCGGCGAACTCGGTTTGGTGAAGAACGAGGACCAAATACACGTGTCTACAAACACCCAGTCATCCATCGATCCCATCCCTTATGACGGGAACGCCACTTCGTTCAGCTCCCGCGATTCCAGTTCCTGCCAGTTGTCCTCGAACTCGACTTTGCCGCAGACGGCTTTCAATTCGCGCAGCCGCCTGAGCCGCAAGAATTCACGAG
>Ga0247727_10005246_pt1 | contig 26551 bp, 19 predicted proteins | sample WisWelCaveWW1625_FD_202498 | JGI IMG/M metagenome (GOLD analysis project Ga0247727, IMG submission 202498) | Biofilm microbial communities from Wishing Well Cave, Virginia, United States - WW16-25 | ecosystem: Environmental > Aquatic > Deep subsurface > Groundwater > Cave microbial mat | place...
CGCGCGGAGCGGCGGTGGTCACACCCGCCCTCCTACCCAGGTCGTTTGATCGTCGGCTGCTACCCTGCCCCGCGTCACATGCGCATCCTCTTGGCCAATCCGCGCGGCTTTTGCGCCGGCGTCGACCGCGCCATCGATATCGTGGAGCGGGCGCTCGCCCGCTTCGGCCCGCCGGTCTACGTGCGCCACGAGATCGTCCACAACCGCCACGTCGTCGAGGAGCTGCGCTGCAAAGGAGCCGTCTTCGTCGACGATCCGGCCGAAGTGCCACCGGGTTCGTTGCTGATCTTCAGCGCCCACGGTGTTTCGCCGGCGGTGCGCGAGGCCTCCCGCCAGCAGGAGCTGCGCACCATCGACGCCACCTGCCCGCTGGTAACCAAGGTGCACGTGGAGGCTCAGCGCTTCGCCCGCGAGGACATCGACATCATCCTGATCGGCCACGCGAGACACGTGGAAGTCGAAGGCACCATGGGACACGCTCCGCAGCGTATGCACTTAGTGGAAACCAAGAACGACGTCGCCACACTAAAGGTGCGCGATCCCGAACGCCTGGCCTGCCTCACCCAAACGACGCTTTCCGTCGACGACACGCGCGAGATCGTGGCGGCGCTGCAAGAGCGCTTTCCCAAAATCCGGCTGCCGCGCAAGGACGACATTTGTTACGCGACCCAAAATCGCCAGAACGCGGTGAAAGAACTCGTGAAAGAAGCGGAGGTCGTGCTGGTGGTCGGCGCGCCCGAATCTTCGAACAGCAACCGCTTGGTCGAGATCGCCGAAAAATCCGGCGTGCCCGCCTACCTGGTGCAGACCGCCGCTGACATCGATCCCGCCTGGCTCGCCGGCGCGCGCTGTGTCGGCGTCACCGCCGGCGCGTCGGCCCCGGAAGTCTTGGTGGAAGAGGTGGTCGTCCGCCTGCGCGAGTTAGCCGGCGATGGCGTGCAGGTGGCTTCCCTGAGAACCGTGGCCGAGCACGTCGTGTTTCAGGTCCCGCCGGAGCTGCGCGAGCCCACAAACGCGAATTAGGTAATCACCACGAGAACGGCGCCCTGCTCGACGCTGTCGCCCTCCTGAACACGGAATTCGGCCAAGGTCCCCGTGCAGGGTGCCTCAACGGGAATTTCCATCTTCATCGATTCGAGAATCACGAGCACGTCGCCCGCAGCGATCGACTCGCCCACCGCCTTCTCCAATTTCCAGACATTGCCCGTGATCGGAGCCGCCACTTCTGTTGCCATTGCTCTCTCCTCCTGAGGTCAGTCGGCGGTTCCCCGATACCAGCACCTCAACACGACCCGCGATATCGCCCGCCTTCGGTGATAGGAGTTTGACCCAAGATGAGGCATGACGTCCAGGTGCACATTCACAACCGCTCACTGCATCAGCGCGCCGCCCTTTGAGCGACCCACCGCTCGACGAAGCGCGCGATCCGCTACGTTTCGGGCATGTTCGAGCGCCTCACCCAGGGTTTCAGCACCGCCCGTGAACGTCTGGCCGGCGTGCGGGAACTCGACGCCGAGAACATCGCCGAGGCGCTGCGCGACGTGCGCGCGTCGCTGCTCGAAGCCGACGTCGACTACGCCGTCGTCAAGGATTTCCTAACGCGGGTCGAAGAACGCGCGCTCGGAGAAAAAATCAAGACCCGCGCCACCGATGCCGCGGGTCGCAGCCTGCGCACTACGCCCGGCCAGCACTTCGTAGCCATCTGCGAGCGCGAACTCGCGGAACTCATGGGGCCCGTCGACGCATCGCTCGCGCGCGGTGCTCAGAAAGAAATCTCGGTCATGCTGGTCGGCCTTCAGGGAGTTGGCAAGACGACGGCCGCCGCCAAGCTGGCGCGCCACCTCGCCCGTCAGGGCCGCCGCCCCTTGCTGGTGGCGGCAGACGTCTACCGGCCGGCCGCCGTGCAACAGCTCGAGCAGCTCGCTGCGCGCATCGAGGTCCCCGTTCACAAAGGCGAAGCAGGAACACCACCACCCGAAATCTGCGCCGCTGCGCTCGCACTGGCCAAAACGCGCGGTTACGACGCCATCATTTACGACACGGCGGGACGACTCGCGATTGACGAAAATTTGATGCGAGAGCTCGCGGAAATTCGCGAGCGCGTAAAACCCGCTAACACGCTCCTCGTCTGCGATGCCCTAATGGGCCGCGACGCCGTCAACGTCGCCAAGACTTTCTCCGAACAAATCACTCTGGACGGCGTCCTGCTCACGAAGATCGACGGCGACGCGCGCGGCGGCGCCGCCCTGGCCATCAAGGCCGTGACCGGCGTGCCTATCAAGTTCCTGAGTACGGGAGAAAGCCTTGAACGCCTGGAAGCTTTCCGTCCGGAGGGCCTGGCTTCGCGCATCCTCGGCATGGGCGACGTCGTGGGTCTCGTCGAAGATTTTGAAGCCGCCGTCGATGAGGAGGAAGCCGCCCAGGCCGAGGCCAATGCCGCGCGCCTGCTCAAGGGCCGCTTCACACTGGAAGACATGCTCACCCAGCTCAAGCTCGTGCAGCGCATGGGTTCGCTCAAGGATCTGCTCGGCAAACTGCCGGGCTTCGGTTCCTTCGCAAATCAGATCGAAGGCAGCGAACTCAAGAAAGTGGAGTCGATGATCTTCTCCATGACTCCCGGTGAGCGGCAGCGGCCGGAAGTGATCGATAAGAGCCGCGCCTCGCGCATTGCGCGGGGCAGCGGCCACAACACGAGCGAAGTGCGCAACCTAGTGAAACGCTTCAATCAGATGCGCGACATGTTCGCCGGTTTCGGCAAAGGCGGAGGTCTGCTCGGAAAAATTCCCGGCTTCGGTTCACTGGCCGGCGCGGGCGGCGCCGATCCCCGCGCCCTCCTGCAAGCCAACACCCCGCAATCGGGCGGCGCTCCACGCCCCGTCTCCGCCGAGAAGCGCAATCAACAAAAACGCAAGCGCAAGCAGGCGCGCAAGGATCGCAAACGCGGGCGGCGGCGCTGAGAAGACTCCAGGACCGCTGACTCTAAGGGCAGCGGGATTCCTCCGGCCCTCCGATGCAAAAATTGAGTCGGTGCGTGTCTACTTTTTCATCTGGATCTTCCACCCGTAGGCGGACGGAGTGCGTTCCGGAAGTTTTCGGTACCCAATAAAATTGGCGACAGAAGGGATCGACAGTATCGAGGAGTTGCATGTTGTTGAGGGGATTTTCGATGGAGAATTTCAAGAAATCCCCTCCATCTGGATCGCTAGCACAGGCAAGAAAACGAAGCGGTTTTTCAACTCCCCCCTGAACGAACGTAGGGATTCCTCCAGAAAACGAAGGAGGGTTATTGTAACGCCCCGTTCTTCGAGAATTGCCTTGCCGCGCTGGCCACTCCATAGCACTCGGATCATAGGGGCCTGGCGCGGTGAGAAGATTGACGTATCCCGTTTTCCCAGTGTGATCAACAATGGTACCGGCAATACCGATGGCAACTTGCATGTCGTTTCCAAAGTTGCCAATTGCAATCTCATGGATCATGCAGTTACCGTTCGATTCTAGAACCGATCGAGGGTAACCAGAGATAGGCGCACCATTGGCGTGCCACCCCATAAGCTTACAGTTATCAAGAGCAATCAGAACTTCCGCTACTCCATCTCCATCAAGGTCACCTACAACAGGAGGTTGTAGGTTCCCAATACTAAGAGGTGCCGGCAAAGTTACCGGCCAACCGGCGACTTGAGTTCCGTCATGATGCCAAGCATGGACCTGGTCGTAATAGTCGCTCACTAGGATTTCCAGGTCTTCATCTTTATCCATGTTCGCTAGTACGGGATCGAGAAATCGTTCGGGTAAGACCTGGGGCCACCCAGAAAGTTTATTTCCATCTAGATCAAACACATAGAGGAGTCCTTCCTGAAGAAGGTAAGGGTGTTTTTCAATAGATTGTTCTCGTGTAGTCGTGGCTACGATTTCTAAATTGTCTTTTCCATCTACATTTCCAGAAACCACCTGAAAGGGAGTTTCGGATTTTTCTAGGATTCCTCCGCCTATTATGCGAGGTACCCAACGCGTGAGCTGACGCACCTCTGCTGAATTGTGATTCACAAGCAGAATCGCACCCCCGAAGTTACCTTCAACAGCCACTGCGCTTTCTATGGCGCCATCCACGTCAAAGTCCGCCGCAGACCTTCCGTGGGTATTTACGTCATCAAGCTCACGTCGTGAAAAAAGATTTCCTTCTCCAAGGTACACTTCTTCGAAAGGATTGTTATATCCACGAACGATATCTTCTCTGTGTACAAGGACATCGTTGATCCCATCTTGATTGACATCAGAAAGCGTCGTGGCAGGCATTCCGTCAGCAAAATAGGCTTGAGAAGATGTAATAGGCCACCTTCCCGGAGCTAGAAACCCATGCGCATTCAGTACATAGAGTCGATTATCTGGAAAGCCGAAAGGGGAGCCGGAGGCAAACGGAAAGATGATTTCTAAAGTTTCATCGCCATTGACATCGCCAACGGCAATTTTTGGGTAAGACCTAAGGCCCGGGATGGAGAACACCCAGCGTCGATTGCCGCTTCTTGCATCATAGGCCTCGATTTGTCCTGAAGAAGAACTTTGGCAGTTACCACCTGCAACGACCACCTCTTTGGATCCGTTGCCTTCGAGATCACTAAAAACGATGGAGCTGTATTCACAGTCCGGGAGATAAATAGGCCATTTCGAACCGCTGTCTTCACAGCCAGCAAGTGCAAGAACCAGAGTCACAATTCCCAATCCGGAGAGTATTCTGCTCTTCTCCACGCGGCCCCTCCTGCATTCTTCTGCGCAACAATTGAATCCTAAAGTGGGAGGGGGCAATGTACTCAATGTTTACGGGAAAAGCAATTCTTAGTCTTGCAGCTGTTCAAAGTGCGTTTTTCACATCTTGCCAACGGTGGAAAATAGATGCCCAGAAGTGCAATTTATCGACTCAACTAGCCGCTAGAGTAGGCACTTCGCGCCTTAGCCAGTTATGAGGGTTTGCGATCTTTCATCTCAAATGATGAAGCAAACACTGTAATCCCGTCACTGCTTTGATGACGCAAAAAAGTGGAAACCGAAAGAACGTCAATTATTGCCCGCTTACGATGGATCGGTGAAGCGCCCACTCCTGAGTCACCGCGTACTCCTCAAGCGCCGAGCGGGATTGCCGACGACGACGGTGTTTTCCGACACGTCGCGCAGGACGACAGCACCCATACCGATGAGGCTTCCATCGCCGATGCGCAAGTTGCCTTTAATGGCGCTGTTAGCACCTAGGTAGCAGGACGCACCGATCACAACGCCGCCGGAGATGCTTGCGCCGCCGGCAATGCAAGTGAAATCGCCGACCGTGCAATCGTGGCTCACGATCGAGTTGGGCAGCACGATCACGTGCCGGCCGAGGCGAGCACACGAAGCGATGGTCGCGTTTTGAAGCACGACACAGCCGGGCCCCAGCACGGCGAGGCGCGACACGCTGGCGGTCGGGTGCACGATGGTCTCGAAGCGCGCGTCCGGCACGCCCGTGCGCGCGATGATCTCACTCTTCTTCCAGAAATTCTCCGGGCTGCCAATCCCGTTCACGAAAACGCAGTCGGGGTACTCGTTGGCTTTCAAAAGCGAGCCCAGCACCGGAACACCCGCGAATTTGCGGCCCAGGGTTTGCGGATCATCGTCCAGAAACCCGACGCACTCGTAGCGCGGCGCGGGCGAGCCTTCATTGATCTCGAAAATGGCATCGAGAATGTCGACGCAGTTGCCGCCAACTCCCAGAATGATGATCCGCTTCACGAACCTTCCCCACTCCTCATTGCTCGAAACACGAGCCCTGCCCCACGGGGTCACCTTGGCGACCTCTGGGCCTCCCATTATCTTTACTGCCGTTATCCTATCCGACGCTCCTCCGCTGTGGCACAACTCCCATCAGAACCGAGCTTTGGAGAAAACGGTCCATCGGATGCAGACAAGCGCTACCTACAATCAGCCGCGGCTCACGGTCCTGCACGGCAAGTTCGCGGCTTACCTCGCCTGGAGCCAGCCCTTCATCCATCACTTGATCGTGGGCCTCGAACGCACCGTCGACAACGTCGTCATCTGCAACCGCACCGAGAACCTCGACCGCTTCCCGCTGCCGCGCATCCAGCGCATCGACCGCCGTTACCTGACCGAGCCCACGCGCGCGGTGGTGGCAGCCAACCACCTGCGGCTCACGTACCACCCGGACGTCATGCACGCCCATTTCGGCTGGTCCGGCATCCGCATGTTGCTTTTGAAACAGCTCCTGCGCCTGCCGCTCGTGACGACCTTCGGCGGGCGCGATGTGGCGGTACAGATGCACGTGCCGGAATTTCAGGAAGTGTACCGCCCGCTCTTTGCGGCGTCGGAACAGCTCGTGTGCGTCTCGCACGACCTGAAGCGCCAGCTCCTCGATTTCGGCGCGCCTCCAGAGCGGGTGTGCGTCATTCACCGCGGCACCAATCTGCATGATTTCGCTTTCGTGGACCGCAGCCTGCGCACGGAAGACGCCTCGGTGCAACTGCTCATGGTGGGACGTTTGGTCGAGAAGAAGGGCCACCGTTACGCCTTGGAGGCGTTGCGCGCACTGATCGACGAGGGGCTCAAACTTCATCTCACCATCGTGGGCGAGGGTGAAGAATACGCGGGTCTGCGGCGTCTGCGACGGGACCTCAACCTACGCGATCATGTCACGCTGGTTCCTCCCACCAACCACGAGGGCGTGCGCGGTTACATGCGCGACGCCGACATCTTTTTGCACTGTTCGGTCACCGGCCAAGACGGCGATACCGAGGGCATCCCCAACGTGGTGGTCGAAGCGGCGGCCATGGGTCTGCCGGTGATCGGAACGGAGCACGGCGGCATCGTCGAGCCGGTGCGCCACGGCGAGACCGGCCTTCTCGTCAAGGAACGCGACGTGGCCGGGCTGGTGCAGGCTCTGCGGCAACTCGCCCGCGAGCGCCCCCTGCGCCTCGAAATGGGCCGCGGTGGCCACCGCTTCATGAGTTCCGACTTTGATCTCGACAAACAGATCCGGAGCTACCGCGAGATTTACACGGTGCTGGTGCACAACTACCGAGAATACCCGGAGCGGCGCAGTCAGAGTTGGCTGCCCGAAGCCTTCGACAAGAAAATCGACCGCGCCCTGCGCGCCAGCAGTAACGCGGTGGAATTCTCCGTCTCGGAATTATTCGAAGAGCTGACGGCGCCCTCGGACTTGTCCACCTTGGCCATGCCCAAAAAATCCGGCCGCTGGGCCCGTTTTTACGAGATCAAGCGCTACATCCCGCACCGGATCAAATTCCCGATCAAGATGGCGCTGCGCGAGTTGCTCGTTTCGCTGCTGCGCTTCCGTTCGCGTTGGGAAGGCGTCGAGGCGATCGACCCCAAGGAAGATCTCGACGACCTCGTGCTGCGCTACTTCCGCGAGGGAGGCGACATCGAAACGCTGCTCTCGGACTACGACTTCCATTCGATGCCGCGCGCCAAACTTTTTCTCTCGCGGGCGCTGCGGAACCACTTCGGCTTAGCATCAGACGATGACGCGCAAACGTCCGGTACGTGAAGGTCACCGTTCTCACCACGACGTTTCCGCGCCACCGCAACGACCCCTGCGGCCAGTTCATCGCCTCGCTCTTGGCCTCACTGCCCTTTCAGTTCGAAGTCGTGTGCCCCAGCGACAGCGCGCTGGGTCCGCTGGACCTACCGCGTGTGCAGCGCCGCATGTTCCGCAACGCGGGCGTGTTCTACGGCAGCGGCGGTGTCGCTAACTGGCGGGAAAAGCGCGCCGGAGTATGGGCGGTCGCGACAACGTTGTTCTCGATGAGCGCAACCGCGCTGCGCGCGGCGTCGCACAGCGCAGTGATTTGGAGCCATTGGGCCGTGCCCGCCGGTTTGATCGGTGCGCTGTGTCGCCTCCTGCTGAGACGTCGCCACATCCTATTGCTGCATTCGGCCGACGTCTGGCTGCTCGAACGCATGCCGGGCGGACGTCTGCTCGCGCGCTTTATCGCCGCCCACACAGATGAAATCCTCGGAGTCAGCCAAGACCTCGTGGCGCGCTTTGCACATCTCTCGGGGCGGCGCGGCCGCGTTCTTTCCTGCGGCATCGAACCCAATCCCTTCTTCACCGCGAGGTACGCTTCTGCGCACACTCCGCTGCACACTTCTCAACGCGCACCCGCCCGCGTCGGGACCTTGAGCCGCCTGGTCCCATCCAAGGGCGCGCTGGCGCTGGCCGAGTGGGCAGATGCAATCGCAGGGGGGCTCGCCGTGGCGGGCGACGGACCTGAGGCCACCGCTCTCTCCGAACTCAGTCGGCGGACAAAAAACCTGGTCTACCGCGGCCCCCTCGTCGGCCACGCCAAGCACGCCTTCCTGGCGGAGCTGGCCGTGTTCGCGGCGCCCTACACGCGCACGGCCTGGGGACAGCAGGAAGGTCTCCCCACGGCGGTGCTGGAAGCTATGGCCGCCGGCTGCGCCGTCGTCGCCTTTCGCGGAGCAGTTCCAATGGAACTGCTCCGACACGGAGAAAATGGCCTGCTGGTTCCCGATGAAGACTTCGTGGGGATGACCCATGCCATCAACCACCTATTGTCCGACTCCACCCTGTGCACCCATCTGGGAGAGGCTGCACGGCGCTCCGCCGAGCCCTACCTCCTGCCGCACATCAGCCGCGAATGGGCCCGGGTGCTCGCAGCGAAACCGGCTCCCAGAAACGACACGATGCTTGCTCTCGACCCCGGCAGACAAAGAACGTAAGATCGCGCCCTTGCAGGCAAAGGCCGCCGCGAGGCCACGCTGATTACCGTTCAAGGCTGCCGCGGAGGTCGTGCTAATTACGGTTCACTGGAGCGAACACCGTGGAAGGCTTAACCCGTATTTCTCACCGGGGCGCGACTGCAGCTGCGCCGAGCCTCTCCGCTCGAGAGGACGAGTGGTTGCACTCGACGCCGCGTTACGAACTCAAATTCGTCGGGCCGGCGCGGCGCGGACACGCCGTGGAGTTGAGCTTGGCTGCACTCTGCCGGCCGGATTCCGAGTTCCCGGAGAACCGCGTGCACACGCTCTACTTCGATTCTCCCCGCCTGCGTGCCTACGCCGACAAAATCAACGGCGATTACGTGAAAGAGAAAGTCCGCCTGCGTTGGTACGACGCTGGCGTGCCTGAGACGGTGCACAAACTTGCTCCCGAAACGCGCACTGCGACTGCTGAGCTTTCCTCCACGCCGAGCGCATGGCTCGAAATCAAGGCCAAGACAGGCACGCTGGGCTACAAGCTCCGCAAGCGCATTGCCTTTCATCTGCCCGCAACAGCGACGGAATTCTCACCGCAGGCGGCGAGTGATCTCTTAGCCGCCCATCTGGGCGCGCCTCTTCTGCCCACCTGCTGGCTCTCATACTCGCGCTTGCGCCTGGTCTCGCTGGACCATCACACGCGGGTCGCCCTCGACCGCGAGATCCGTGTGGAATGGAGCGATGCGCGCCTCGGTCGCCCGCATCCCAAAGCGGCCCTGCCCTGCTTCGTGATCGAGGTCAAGGGAAAAAGCCTGCTCTGCGATCCGGCGCTGAATGCTTGCATCGGTCGCTTCGCGCGCCGGAACGCCTTTTCAAAATACGCGATGTGCATCGATTCCATCCGGGGAAGAAAGATCTGATGCCCGCCAGTATCCAGCAACTCCTGCAGTTTTCGGGCATGGATACCAACAGTGCCAGCGTCCTAGGCATGACGCTGGCACTCGTCGCCGCCACGGCGGCGGCTTGGCTCGCTCAGTTGCTCTATCAATTTTCCTACGAGAACCGCGAGACGGGCTCACAAATCCACCGCTCCTTCCTCTTGATCGGCCCCTCGGTAACCCTGCTCTTCATCACCGTCCAGCTCTCCCTACCGCTCTCGCTGGGCTTGCTCGGGGCCCTCTCGATCGTGCGCTTCCGCGTCCCCATCAAAGAACCCGAAGAGATCGGTTTTCTCATGGTGGTGATCGCGGCCTCCATCGCCTGCGCCACCTACAACTACGGATTGCTCGCCATCTTGTTCGCCATTGTGATCACTGTTTTGTGCGGCCGCCGCTTGTGGAGTCAACGCAGGCTCGGGCACGGCCGGGATGGCGGGCTCTTCTTACTCACCCTACGCGACGATGCATACCGCCGGCACACGGCACGGCCATCGAAAATTTGCTCACCGCACAGCTCGGCCGCGTGCGTCTGGAACACCTCTCCGGCAAGGACGGGCGCACCAGCCTGAACTACGCCTTCCGCGGGCGCCGCGGGACCGATTGGCAGGCGCTCAAAGCGCAGCTCGCAGACCTCTGCCAACCGGAAACCATGTCGGTGGTATTCTCGCGCCAGGGCGGAATCTAGGAGACTGACCCAAGATGGGGTGCTGCGGCTCATCTTGGGTCAGTCTCCTGGCCCGGACGAAAAACTCACGAGCCATCCGACAGGAAGCATGCCCAAGCACCGCAACGCCAGACTTATCGGCCTCTTGCTGACGGCCGGGCTCGTCGCTGCCAGCGCGTTGCTGCAAGAGCACTTTCGCTTCGCTCTCCCCGACCGCAGTCTGACCTCGGCCCGCTCTCCGAGCCGACGCGCCCTGCGCACGCAACGCACTTTGGCGACGCTGGAGCAGCAGAACCTGGTGCCCCATCGCGCTCCGGTGGTCATCAACGAGATCATGACCGCGAATCACGACGCCCTCCTCGACGAAGAGCGGCAACCGCACGATTGGCTCGAGCTCTTCAATCGTTCGTCGAGACCCGTTTCTCTGCTGGGCTGGAGCCTGTTGGATGGCCGCGATTCCAGCAAACGCTGGCTGCTGCCCGATCTTACGCTCGCCCCGGGAGAATTCCTGGTTGTCTTCGCCTCCGGAAAGGACCGCGTCGGCAGCGCCATCACCCGCAAGCTCGCGGTGTTGCTCAACGCTCAGGCCGAAAAAGAGCTGAACCTCGATGGCGCGCGGCCGGCGGAGCCTCCTCTCGAAGAACTGAAGAAACGCCCGCGCTACCAGCGCCTCACAACGACTTTGGCCGTCCCAAAAAGTGGCCGCTATTCGCTGTGGATTAAACTGCGTGGTTACAGCGACCCACTCAACGAAATCACGCTTTCAGTGGACGGAGCAGCACCGATCTCGCTGGTGCTGGAGCGCACCTCCCGCTACCGCCACGTGCGCGTCGCTAATTCCGAACACGCAAAACCGGAATGGGAACTCACCGAAAGCGAACACCGCGTAGACATCCGCAGCACGCGGGGGGAAGTGGAAATCGATCGCCTTTCATGGGCTCGCGCAGCGGCCGTTGGAGAAGATCCCTACGCACTTCACCTGCACACGTCTTTCCGTCTCAAAACAGCAGGCGAGACCGTGATCCTGTTGGATGCCGTCGGCCACATTCAGGATTACGTCACGCCCCCCGTACGCGACTCCGCCGGCAGCTATCAACGCCAGACGGACGGCGGCAAAAACTTCGTCACCGCGGCGCCGACGCCCAAGGGTGGGCGCCCCATCCTCCCCGGTCCTGACCTCTCCGCCTATCCCAGTGTTTCGGAAACACCGCTGCGCATCGAGATCGCCACCATGCCCGGCAGCGACGAACTCCGCTTCACTCGCGACAGCTCGCTGCCGAACGCGCAGTCCGCGCTCTGGGAGCATCCGCTCGAGATCAAGGAACCCGGTGTGCTGCGCGTGCGCGGCTTCGCAAAGGGACGACCGGCGACAGCCGTCGTGACGCGCCAGTTCTGGATCGGAGCAGCCCCCCCCGACCCCGTCGTCATGCTGGCCATCGACCCATACGCCCTCAAAGATCCGGAAAGCGGCATCCTCCCCAACAACGCCTGGCGCGGCCGCGTATGGGAGCGCGCGGCCCACGCCCTGGTCTTCGATCGGCGCGGTATAGCCCTGGATGGTCCCGTCGGGCTGCGCACGCACGCCGGCAATGGCAAGGATCGCGGTGCGGGTACGTCATTCCGCGTCTACTGCCGCCCCGCTTTCGGGCCCGAGCGCCTGACGCGCGATATCTTCGAACCTGCGCTGGGCTCGACTCCGAGCAAGTTCATCATCGACGCCGGCGGCGCTTCCTGGGTCGACAAACTCGTCTTCGACCTCGTGCGCGCCGGTGGCGGTTTCGCGCCGCGCGCAGCGATCGGACCCGTGTTTTTGAACGGGGAACACTACAACGTCGCGACCTTCATCGAACCCGTGGACGCTGACTTTCTCCGTTCGCGGTGGGGACACACGGATTTCGATCTCATCAAGGGCAAACCTTTTGAAGTCAAGCGCGGATCTCTGGCTCGCTTTCAAAAGTTCGCGCAGCGACTCTCGACGACACAGTGGTCGAGCGCTGATTTGAGCACCGAAGTAGACTTCCCGGGGCTCATCGCCTTGCACTTCGCGATGGTGTTCGCCGAGGCCTCCGAAGGCGGCCTTCACCACAAAGATGCCGTGCAGGGCTATTTGGCTTTCGACCAAAACCGCACGCCGCCGCTTTTGCGCGCAATCGCGTGGGACCTGGATCACAGCTTCCGCTATCCAGCCTACGACACGCTCTCGACTCAATCCATTGTGCTCTCGGGCTACAAGTACACGACGCGTTTCCTGCCGGCGCTGTTGGTCCAAAAACTCCTGAAACAGGACGCCGCTTTCCGCAGCGCCTATCTCGAGCACGCCGGTCGCATGCTCGGGGAGACCTATCGCCCCAAGCGGTGGTTGGCAAAAATAGACCGCCTGCAGCGGCTGCACGAAACCTACGCGCGCTTCGCTTACAAAGGCCCGCTCTCGCTGGCGTCCGAAAAAAACTGGAAAGGCAGCGTTTCCTGGAAACGAGCACAGTTTGAAAAAGCACGCGAGTTTTTCCGGGAGCGCCCCAAGCACGTTCAAAAATTTCTGCGCGCCGTTGGCCCGCAACCAAAGAGAGCGCGCAAGGCCACGGAGATGCGCGGCCGCAGCAGCGCCTTGGTAAAAAATGTGGGCTCATAGGAGTAAAATCGACGTTGCTGCTTGATCTCACGCTGCTCGCCGCTCTGGGCCTGGCACTGCGCCTGCCCACGGCGGTGAACCCGTCGACGGACAACTGGAGCGTTCTGGCCAAGATCGCTAATCAGCGCGGACGGCGCTGGCTCACCTACGCGTACCCCGATTCCTTGATCCCGGGCATCCACGCCTATCCGATCCTGATCCATTACTTCGTCGCAAAACTTCCGCGCCGCTTCTGGTTCGGCGCCGGGCTCGCCCTCGTGCTGATTTCCGACGTCCTGATGAGCTTCGCACTCTACGCTTTTCTGCGTTACTGGCTACCCGAGATCCGCCCTCTCCCCTCCGGCGAGGTGCGCTGGCTCGCCTTCCTTGCCAGCGCTGCCTTTGTGAGCACGCCGCTTCTGGTTCCCGTCACCGCACGCATGCGGGCCGCCAACGCGCGGGCCCCGAGCTTGCTCCTGGTCACCGGCTACCTGCTGGCCCTCGGCGCGGCAACCCTGCGCGGAGAAGGGTCGTGGCTCCTGCCGTGCGTGAGTTTCGGTCTGCTCTCCATCCTGGCTTCTTCGTTCGCAACGCAGGTACTCATCGGTTTCAGCCTCGTGATCGCACTCGCGGCCTGGTCACCGTGGCCGCTGCTCGCGCTCGCCGCAACGCTCGCGATCGCCTGGTATATACCCGTCCTGGGCGCCCGGGCCGTGCTGTTCTTCAAAGTCAATCACTCACTGTGGTACCTGCGAAACCGTGCCAAGGTCACGATGGTCGCAAACCGCAACCTGTTGCGAAACGCGTTGCGCACGCCCGTCCTGCTATTCCGGGATCCGGTACAGGGCCGTCGCCTTTTGTTCCGCGAAGCACCGCTCTGGATCGTGGCCTACTCGCTGCCGCTGTTGTGGCTTGTGCTCGCCCAGCTTGCCGACGGTGAGTGGCGCGCCCTCGCCTCGGATAACCCCGTCCTGCTCTTTTCCCTGTGGTGCACGCTTGCAGCGGCGGTTTGTTTTTTCTTGACCTCCAGCGGACCGCTCACGGTCTTCGGCCAAGCTGAGCGCTACTTCGAATACGCAATACCCATGCTGACGGTCCTGGCCGCTGCCTACGTCACACAATACGGCCTGTCGCCGGACCGGATTTTCGTCCCCCTGCTGATCGCGAACATCGCCATTATCGGTCTCGTCCAGGTCTTTTCGGAAAACGTAAATGTGCGTATGCTCACACGCGGCTGCGAATCCGAACGCGCTGAAAAAGATGTCGCGCGTTTCCTGGCGGGACTCCCCGCTCCCGTGCGAGTGGCGACGCTCCCCATCAAACTGGCTCAGCTCTTCTCCTACTACACGCGGGGGGCCGCCCCCGGTCAACTCGCCTACTACTACCGCTTCGTCGTCGACCCCACGCGTAAAATCGACAGAGCCATGTATTTCGACCGCGACACGTCCGAGCTGGATGTGTTCAGCGGCGCGCCGGAAGGGATCAAAGAGCAGTACGCAATGGGCTGGATTGTCGCAGACAAGAGCTTTCTGAAAAACCGACGCGGAAATTCATCCTTCATCCAAGCCCTCGAAAAATATCCGATCGTGTATGAAAATGAGCGATACGTGGTGTATCAACTCGGATCAGGCAGTAACCCATCCTAACCCAAAGATGGCAATGGACGAACCCTTCCTCACACTGGATACGGACTGGGCCCCGGATTTCACCATCGACTTCGCGGCGGACATCCTTCGCCGCCACGGCGTTCGCGCGACCTGGTTCGTGACCCATCGCTCGCCCGCAGTCGAGCGCCTGCGCCGTGAACCGGAACTCTTCGAGCTCGGCATCCATCCGAATTTTCTGCCCGGCTCCACGCACGGCGACACACCGCAGGCGATATTGAAACACTGTCTGGAACTCGTTCCCGAGGCGGTAAGCGTGAGAAGCCATTCGGTCGTGCAGTCTTCACCGCTGATCAACACCATCCTGGGCTGCTCCCAGTTCAGGCTCGATTCCTCGCTCTTCCTACCCAAAACGCCGGGCCTGCGGCCTTTCCCATACTCTTGGCAAGGCCGCCGTCTGCTGCGGCTGCCTTTTTTCTGGGAAGACGACTACGAGTTGCACCAGGACGAGCCCGAGTGGGAATTGGAAGCTTTGCTCGCGCTCGGACCGGGGCTAAAGATTTTTAACTTCCACCCCATCCACGTCTTTCTGAATTCCCGAGACGGTGTTGCTTACGCGGAACTCAAGCGCAGGGCACCTATTCTGCAGGAGGCAAGCGTTGACGAAGCCGCCGCCTTCACGCGTGCTGGATTCGGCGCACAAGGTACTTTTCTGGAACTGGTGCAGCGGCTGGAAAAAAATGGGTGCTCCCTGCACCTATCGGACTTTGCAAAATCCAGGAGGAGCCCATGAAAGCCGGAACAAAACCGAAGCTCTTGGGAATCGCCGCGAGCCTGCGCAACGCGCGCTGGGGAGCGGGCAACCGCGCTCTCAGCAACGCGCTGGAGCAGTTCGAAAACGCAGAGCAGCTCACCGCCTTTCTCGCCGAGCAGTCGTCGCTGCACCTGGAAAATTTTCTGCAGGCCGGCCGCAAAGCGGGCAAAGATTTCCTCGAGATCTACGCCAATCTGCGAAAACTCTCGGGCGACGCGGGGCTCAGTAACTCGGAAGTCGCCTTGGCAGCGGCGCTGTGGGCGGCACACGCGGGCGGACTCGAGATCGATCACCTCTCTCTGGCCGAACACTTCGCGCCGAGTGGTGAGCTGCGCCGAGAAGCCGTGCTGCGCGAAAAACTCTTGGCCGCGGACGGCCTCTTGATCTCGGGCCCCGTGTACTTCGGCGATCGCGGCAGCCTGGCGGAGAGCTTGCTGGATTGGATCGCCCGCGACGCCGAACTGCGGGAGGCCCTCGCCGGCCGACTCTACGGCGGCATCGCAGTCGGCGCCAAGCGCAACGGCGGCCAAGAGACGACCTTAATCTATCAAATGCTGGACATGCTCAAGCTCGCTTTCCTCGCCGTGGGCAACGACAGCGAAACCACTTCCCAGTACGGCGGCACCGGCCTGGCCGGCGACGTGGGCACCATGCACAAGGACACGTACGGGATCAATACGTCCATGGGAACGGGGCGCCGCATGGCGCGGGTGCTTCCCTACCTGAATACACCCGTGTTGCTCAGCGCGCCTCCGCGAGTTTTGTTTTTGCTCCTGCAGGAAGTGGACGGCACCGCGCAACAGGGCATCGAACGCCTGCTGGCAGAGCACAAGGGAGGGTTAGCAGCAACGGTGCTCGACGTCGCGAGCGAGCGCATTCAGCGCTGCATCGCCTGCGACATTTGCCCCACCCACATCGATGTCGACGAGGAGTACCGCTGCATCATCCAGTCCCGCAACGACGCCATGGGGATATTGCACGAAGCGCTGCTGCACCACGACCTGATCATCCCGGTGGCAGCCTGTGCGCGCGACCGCACGCGGGAAGTCAGCCACTATCAAAGTTTTATCGAACGCACGCGCTACCTGCGCCGGGGAGACTACGTGTGGAGCGACCTGCTCGTGGCACCTCTCGTGTTCGAAGAATTGGGCACCCAGAGTACCGTGCCGCTGCGCATGTTGACCTCCTTCCTGCGCCACCACACCGTGATGGCGCAGCCAATGACGGCCTATCTTCAGGATGCCCGCGTCATCAACGAAAAAGCAGTTTCCGAACAGTTCGCCTGGACCTTGCGGCAGGCCCGGCGCTTGGCGGCGGGACGCCTCGCCTCTGCCCAGGCGGACCGCGAGACCAAGTACAATCCCGTGGGCTACGTGCTTTCCGCCAACAAAGACCTCGAAGATGAACGCATGCAACGCCGCAACAAGATGGTGCAATCCCGCAAACTGCGTCTGCAGGAAGACGCGGAAAAGCGGCTCGGCCAGCTTGGGCCAAGTTCCTAGCCCGTTCACTGTGACTCCCACATTCGAGCCTCAACACCGCATCGTCCACGTCGCCAGCGGCCGGCGCTCGTGTCCTCTCTCCTCAGCCTACGCGCTCTCTTTCGCGCGGCTCGAACAGTTCGAATCCATCTGGGTGTACAGCGAGGATGAAAGTGGACGCGTCGGCCTCGGCGAAGCCGTCGCGCTGCCCGGCTACAGTTGGGAGACCAGCGACGATGTCGAACGCACTGTAAAGGAATTGCTGCGCGACGCCGCCGGTTCAACTCGGGAAACCATCAGCGAACGCTGCCGTGCACTGGCACCCGCGTATCCCTTCGCCACTTCCGCCGTCATGACGGCCTTGGAGCTGCCCGATTGGCTGCACTATGCCGACGCTACAACGCGCTTACCGCTTGCTTACCCGCTGTCGGCAACGCTTGCTGCGACGGAGTTAGGCATGGCTCTGAAAGCAGCGGTCGGCCGCGGCTATCGCTTCCTGAAAATCAAAGTAGGCAAAGACGTTGAGCAGGACATCGAGTTTGCGAATACACTCGTTCGCGCACTGTATGATCTCCCGCTGCACGTCAGCTTCGACGCCAACCAAGGACATTCCCTCGCGGAAGCCCGACGCTTTGCCCACACGCTCACCCAATGGGGTTCTTCTCAGCCACTCTGGTACGAGCAGCCCTGCGACCGCCGGGATTGGGACGCTCTCGCTGCCCTGTGCCGCGAAAGCAAAGTGCCGATCGTATTGGACGAGAGTATCTACACAGAAACGGACGTCGCGCGCGCCGCCGGCATCGGGGCCGCCGGTGTGAAACTCAAATTGATGAAACACCTGGGGCTCGCGGACACGTGGCAGCTCGCCCACCACGCCCGCGCGCTCGGCCTGCGCGTCACGATCGGGAACGGCGTCGCCACGGATATCGGTAACGCCGCAGAGTATTTGCTTTTGGCAGCGGGAATCTCGGCGGCGGGAGGTGATCTCTTCGAGGCGCCAGCCGAGGTGAACGGCTTCGCCAAGCTAAAGACTCCGCTGATTTTTGCGAACCTGCGAGTAGAGGGCGGCGAGTTCATTTGCGACGGCGGCGCAGAGAAGCTGCGCGCGCAGCTGTCCCAAGCGCGGACTCAGTTACTTGCGTTGTAAGGAGGAGTAAATGATGAAGACGGTACTCGTGCAGGGAGCGGGAGGCGGCGGCGGCAACAACCTGATTCGATCCCTGCGCCAGAGCTCGCTCGACCTGCGCATCCTCGGCTCCAATTGCCTGCCCCACGCTGTCGCCAAGTCAACGGCCGATCAAACCTTTCGACTGCCCGCTTCGGGAGAACCGGAATACGCGGCGGCTCTGCGCGCACTGATCGAGCGCGAAAACATCGATCTCGTCATTCCGAACAGCGACCGCGAAGTGGCCGCTGTGTCCGCGTTGCGCGAGGAACTCCCCTGCGCCGTCTTTCTGCCCGAGGCCACCGTCATCGACATCTGTCAGGACAAACATAAACTCTACCTACGCCTGTGCGAGGCCGGCACTGAACCGGCACCGGCCGTGAGTTTAGAGGAGAGCAGCAGCGTGGAAGCCGCCTTCGCGGCGCTGCCGGCATCCGAAAAATACTGGGTGAGGCCGCGCCGCGGATCGGGCAGCCGCGGCGCCACCTGGGTGCGCACGCCGGAACAGGCGCGGCAATGGATTCAACTCTGGGTGGATTTGCGCAGCTACTCCGTCGCGGATTTTCAGATCGCGAACTTCCTGACCGGCCGGGATTACTGCTTCCAGAGCGTCTGGAACCGCGGTCAACTCGTGGTGGCGAAACTGTGCGAGCGCCTCAGCTACTACGGCGGCGGCAACCGCCTCTCCGGCATGTCGAGCACGCCGGAAATCGCGCGCACCCTGCGCGACGACGCGGCGCTCGAGACGATCTTCCGCGCCGTGCGATCCCTCTGCACCATCCCTCACGGCAATTTCAACATGGACCTCAAAGGAGACGCATCAGGCCACATGCGCATCACGGAAGTGAACATCGGCCGCTTCTGCATGATCACCACGATTTTCGACAGCACGGGCAAGATCAATACCGCCGAGGCCTACGTGCGCTGCGCGCTCAGTGAAGCCCTCCCCTACGGCGACCCCATCGACATCGAGGAGGGCTATCTCCTAATCCGGGAACTGGACACCGAGCCTCTCGTGATCCATGAGAGCGCAGTGGAAGGTTTCACGCGCCCCCCGCGGTAGCGTCTTTTTCTGTTGACTAAAGGTGTGGCGCATGCACCTTCACAGGCTCATGAATTGATTCTCGATAAAAGCTCTCCAATCCAGTAAGAGAATGTTGCGAGCGAGCTCGCGCTCACGCTTCTCCATCGCAAGCACGAAGGCCGGCACGCCAGGATGCTCGCTCTGAAACCGCCGCAAGCCGCTGAGTTGTTCCATGCCGATTTGGGAAGAAGACTTGATCTCAATGGCGGCGCAGAGCTCCGCTCCTCGCGCCAGCAATAAGTTCAAGCAGCTGCAGACACCCCCGCGGCAAGCCGCGGGGTCGTTCATCGGACGCGAATTGTAACCAGCTCCTCGTCCCATTTCTTAAGACCGATCCAAGTCGAAAAACGAAGCAGGTGATCTTCTCCCGCTTGAGCCTTTTCAGGAGTCCAGGAGAAGGTCGCAGAAGCTTTACCCGCCTGATCGAGCACTTTCTTTTCGGGGTTTAGTTTGACTCCTACAGGTAGAGATCGTTTCGGATCGCCCGATTCCACTTGAAAGCGCACGCGCACTCCGGGTGGCCCCGCAGCACTAATGTCAAATTTCAGCTCCTGACCGCTTGTTGCATTGCGGCTCCCAATAGCATCTAGCGTCACTTGGCAGGACCCATCCGGTTTCAAGACAAATACTTTGAGGGTTTCTTGGTCGACAAAGGAGGTGAATATCCCCGCATCTTTGATCCAAACATCACCGGGAACCGACGCTCCAAAAGTAAATTCGTATGCTCTCGCTTTCTTATCGCCTTCTTGCTGACCTTGTTCTTTGGTGGGTCTCCACTCGAAGCGATATGCGTTCCCGTTGAGAAAAAATCGGGCGCCCACGGGTAACGGAAGTGGCCGCACCGTATACGTGATGGCTCGCTTTTCGACATCCGTGGCAACGGCGTTCATCAAAAGAGGCGCAGCGGGCTCTGCCGGAAGGCATTGGTCGCCCATCTCGAGAAGCTCTGGAGGAGATCCAAGCTCAAACTGAGCGATCAGATGACTCCAGTCCGTCTGGCCTGCCTCACGCGTCGCGATCTCTACAGGCGCCATACCGATCTTCTCGAAAGAAGGGAATAGGATCGGATTAAACAAGAAGGCATCGTTGAAGACATCGCTCGCCAATCCGACGAAGGATTGAATCCTGCCTTGTTGTCTTACCGAACCTTCGAACGCTTCAATCTCATTCGGCTTGAGCCCGATCTTATTGACGTCTATATCGACTTGTACAGGCGGATAATGCGCGGGGTCCGTCGTTTCCCACGGGTAGGTAATGATGAGCGGAGATAAGCTCCCCCGGCTATGTCGTAGCCTCGCCCCCAGCCAAGCCGTAAGGCGCCAGGAAAACAGGAGATCTCCCCGCGTCTGCGCAAAAGTGGGACGGCGGCGGACTTCGAAGCCGACGTCTGAAAGCAACAAAGCCAGATGCGGCCTGAATGTTTCGCCCCAATCGGCGACCAGTTTGTCAAAGCGCGCAAGCGCCACCGCATCTTGCCGGAAATGAGGCGCCAGCGTCGTCGGAGAAACATGCAGCTCCAGCAACTCGTTTTGATTGCCATTCACCGCAGCGACAAGTCTCTCCCGGATTCCAAGAATTTCACCAAGCGTTCCAGCCGTAGCATCTTTACGAGCAAAGAGATTATCGGGATCCAACGGATCCGGAACCTTTGTCAACGTAGCGCTGAGTAAATCTTCGCTTGCCGCCGCACATAGCGCCTCGTTTAAGACGTTTGTCGAGACCGCGACGGCAAAGCCGTAGTCGCTTTCCGATAGGAGAGTGCTCGTGCGCCCATCGAGGGGCGGCAAGACCCCCTGCGCAATGGGACACTTGAACTTGGGTGTCCCAGGCACGGAGAAGCCGGCATTGGCCGTATAGACAATCCCCGCGTCATGTTCGCGAATGTCTGCCACCTCAAAGTTGAGAGCAATGTCGATGGGATCCCTATCCAACTCCTGGGCTAGATCTTCCATGGCTTCGGCAAAAGGCTTTTCGAGATCGAGCTTGTCAAATTGGCCCTCGATCACGCCGGCGATAGGCGCATCGCAGTCACGCGGATCAAAATCGGGCTGTTTCTTTGAAATTTGCTCTTCCGGCTTGTCGGGATCGGGATAAAAGCACAGACCATCCTCTGTGTCGTCGAGATCGGGCACTCCCGAGGGCATCTTATCCGGCTCGCCCAAAACTCTCGCGAGCAAATCCTCTAACTCAGAGCTTGTTTTGCCTTCATCGATTTCGCTCTGATCAAGGGTCATAAAGTCATCGAGCACATCCGTCAAAACGGTATCCACTACAACAGACCGTTGGCACATATAACCGGCTTGGTCTCGGCTTTCGTTTCCATAAGGAACGAAGCAACCTAGATTTGCGCCGTTCTCGCACCGCTCCGAAGCAGGACCCGCCAATTTTAGACTCACGGGAGACGTTTGATCGACATCGATCGAGCCGCTTTTCGCGTCTTGGGAATACGCAGCATGGGTTTCCGAGTTCCCGACGAAAAGCGTTCCCCGGCAGGCCAAGCACTCTCCGCCCCACTCCGCAGGAAAACCGCTGGGATTGCTACAGGGCCGGAGGGGCCACAGCGTCTGATCTGTCACTTCAACCATTTTAAAGCCGGCAGAAAATTTCTCGAGATCGACACCGATAGAAGTTTGTCCCTCTTGGATGTCAACGGCAACACCCGATTCGAGTGGCGACACCTCCTGAAAGGTCAGCTCGAAAACACGGCAGTAGTCTATTTCGAAGGGAATTCCGTCGCAGTCCCTATCTCCCACAAGGCCTGTGTTCTCGCACTTATCGTCCGTGGTTTCCACATCGCAGCGCTCTTCATCTCCTTGCGCATCCTTGATAAAGTTGAACCCCGGAACGAGAAACTCAAGGATAAAGTGGGGACACTCTTCCAGCTGCTGCTGCCTACAGCCCTTCTCACGGGTTACGCGTGGGATCAGATCCGTGAGATCGAGATCATCGCGCAGAAACTGTTCGATACGTCTCTCGAGCACGCGCAGGCCGATTTCTTTTCCCGCCAACTGGTCGTCCACCAACTGCATCGCGAAAGCGTCGCGGACGGTGCTGCCCAGAGAAGCGGATTGCGAACGCGCCACCGTTAAATTTTGCTCGGCCAGCAGCGTATTGCCATCGCTAGTAAGCGCCTGAATTTTGATCGGGTGAGAGGGGTGAAACTCCGAACCGGGACCTGCATCCGGGAGGAAAACTCTGGCGGAAAACTCAGGCCCACTCGAGCCTCCAGGAAACTCGGCACCGCTACCGCCGGTGCACAGCGCGTTCGCAAACGCCTTTTTCCCGTTGACCCGAACCCAGGCACCGGAAGGCAGGTTTGAAACGCGGCTAACTACGCAAAGCGAGCCCACCGTCGTAAAAGACCCCGCCGCAGGAGAGAGCACGCGAATTTCTGTCTCGGCAGGCTCCGCGTTGCAAGCAAGAGCAAAGCTGGCAAAAAGCCCGACGCCTGCCAGCCGATTCCAAATGATGCTCGGGTTTTTATTCTTCATCGATCGATCACGCAGGCCGCAGCGGGCGTATCAACCACAATCACAATCTTTTCCGAATCCAAAACATAATCATCACTTTCAACGACAAACGTGACATCGTGACAGCCACGCTGACTGCGGTTCGGAATCCAAAGAAAACGCGCCGATCCCTTTCCATCGTCGATCAGCTTCGCACAGTTCGGATCCGTAGCGCTCAGTTTGCAGCCGGGCAGCGAACCTTTGGGCTCTTCCCGCAAACTCAACTTTAAATCTTTCTCGATTTCAAAATCCGGCGGGCCCTCTGCCTGAATAGGAAACACCAACTCCTGCCCCGACGCGATGGTCTGATTGCCAATCGGTAGAAGCCGCACCTCGCATTTCGAATCCGGCTGGCAGACGTAAATTTTTACGCTCTCGCGGATTCGAAAGTCATCATTGCGCCGATCCTGGCTGTTCGCTGTGACCGCAACGAATTGAACGGTGTGAATCCCCGTCTGATCCTCTTCATTCACCTCATCGAGAAGAGGTTCCCATTCAAAGACCCCCTTCACCTCTTCTCCGCGAGCTCCCACGTTCGGTGGCTTGCGAAAACGCGCGCCCGTCGGAAGCAGCTCGGGGAAAGTCTCGAAGTCAACCCCGACTGCCGCTTCGAGAGGCCTCGCGATCACCGGGAATATCAACGTTGGAATCCGGGTTTCGGTTCGATTCGCATTGACGAACTTGGGTCCGATCCGGTCGAGTTCCGGTGTAATACCAAAAGCGAAGAAACCCATGAGGTAGTTTTTCTCGAAATCAGCATTCGCTAGGGGAGCGCGAGAAAGCACACTATCGACCGACTTAACACCGGTATTCAACACCGTCGGATAAGGCAACACATTGGTTGTGAGCAATAGGTCAATGGCAAATCCAGCGAGACCAAAGTTCTTAAACAGCTGCTGTTTGATACGGCGAGCCAGATCGGCCTTGTCAATCGGCGGACCGCTTTTCGGAGTCAGCCCGAGGTGCATCACCTCGACCGAAACCCGCTTACAGGCTTTGGGATCGCTCGATAAAAGCGGATCGGAACATTGAACGGGGGCTCCTTGACCGGGGAGTAAATGCACGACGGGAAGAAAAACACCGCCGCGCCGGCGCGGGTCCACGGAGAAACCGGCAATGGTATCCATCGCGAACGAGAGCAGGAGCCTTTCGCCTGCCCGCGTGAGCACGTCGACCTTCAAACCGGAAAGGCCCACGGCGAGGAGCAGGATGTCACGTTCGCTGCTCGGAAATTGCCGGAGCAGGAATGGATCAATGACCGGCGGCGCGCCGCTCGTGCTGAGCCGCAGCTTTAGCTTTTCACTGCGCCCAACGGAACCGTTGAAATTAGGATCGATGATCTCGTCTACTCCCAGCAGCGACCGTACGCGCGCCCCCGTCGCATCGCCGATAGCACCGGTGTTGATGTCAGGGATCTTCTCGACATCCCGATCGAGCAGATTCTGAGCTTGGCTCGCGCAGGCTGCTTGGTTCAAGGCCGTGTACGAAATCGCACTGGCAAGTCCGTACTCGTTGTTTTGAGGAGATTTATTGAAAGCAGTTGTTTCAACAAGAGGAGGGGCGCCCTTGACCTGCAGGCAGCCTTGGAGGGCCGATTTCTGCTCGTTGCGCACCCCGGCATCGAGTTTGTAAAGAAGAAAACCGTCGCCTCCACCCCGGGCCGCAGATTCCACAATATTATCGAACTCAACATTAAGGGTGACGTTCGCCGACTCTCCAATTTGACCAGCGAGATCGAAACCTCCCAGCGCTTCTTCGATTTCGCGAGCGGCAAGACCATCCTCGTCTTTGGGATCATCGGGTTTACCATCGGGATCGTCGATCACAGAGCCAACGATTTTTTTCTGAAGCGCCTGGGACAATCCAGAAGTACAGCTGGCGAGATTGAGGACGGCCGCCGACTGACAGATTTGCTGTGAAACGGCGGGGTCCGGTATGAAGCTACATTGAGCCTGGATATCGACTGTACCGACTTGATCGACATCGATACGACTGGGCCGCTGGGGATCCGGTGTTTGGTTCAAGAGGAGTGTCATTTTCGCGGATTCCGTATTGACGATCCGAAACTCCCCGGCGCAGGGAATGCACGGTGGGAGCGGTGAGCCATCCGGGCAACGCAGGGCGGCGCTTTCGGGACCGCTCGGACAAGGAGGTGGACCTCCGTCGCCACACACCGGCTCTTCGCCGTTACAAAGACCTGGACCATAAGCCCTGCGGCAATGATCCGGGAGGATTCCGTAATTCGGGCTGCGATCGAAAAGGGTAATACCGACGGAAAGCTGCCGAACCTCGAGGCTAGCAGCGAGAACATCGTCTTGGGGTACGAGATCTAATTTAAAATCAAGCGGTCCTTCTTTCTTTAGCTCGCCATTGGCGCCAATCGAAGCAACGTAATCAAGGTTAAGCTCGAAGGCATTCCCAGAAAATGGCGTGCCTCCGAGAAATTTCTGAAAATCAGCGATCGTCAGGAGCGGGTTTTTCTTGGGTAAAAAATTTCGGAAGCGATCATTGATGAGCATCTGTGCTTGGCGCTCGATGGCACTGGTCCCGAAGTAATTGTCATTGCCGCGCACAAGAATGCTCTTATCGACGAGCGCAGTGCCTTGTTCCGCTACGCTGTCTCCCCATACAACATGACGGCGCTCTTGGGAAACGCGCTCGCCCTTGCTGTTGCAAAACTCAACGGAGTTACCTGCCGCATCGAGCACTTCAAAAACCGCTGCGTGCAGGGGGTGAAAGGGAGCAGGATCTTGCTTTGGATCTGCGATATCGGGATTCGGTGTCATCAGCTGCGCTGGGAAAGCAAAGTTTCCTGGTGAACTCGTCGCGATGGTGTTGGACGGTTTCTGACGATTTAGTTGGCGATTGAGCGTCCATACGAGCCTCCCGCCCGCGGGAAGCCTGTTATGTGAACCGGAAATCGTGAATCGACCATCGCTGGCTACGAACAAACCATCGGCAGGACTTGCGATATTGATGCTCGGGAGATTGGCCGGGCACTCGAGCGCACTCTCTTCACATCCGACCACACCAAGCAAGACGAACGTTAACAGCGCGACGATAACGCGGAAGGTAAGAGAAAAAGGCATCCAAACAAACGTCACGCGAGCCCTGCTTCCTTTAACCTGGATTATTCATGAAGCGCCGTAGCGAAACCGCGGAGATGCTCGGAATAGCGAACGATTTCAGCGTTCGGCACCGGAGGCTGACTTTCCAGTACGTCGAGGAGACGAACGCTGAAATCATTCGCCAAGCCGTGCAGATACGTGGTCGCAGTAGGTGCTTCATGAATAATCCAGGTTAACACCGATTTACTGGAGCGACACTCGTGGGAGCCGAAATACGCACACTACGCGTAGTGTTGAAATCCACTTCGTCCTCAACGGTAAAATAAATATCGTACGTACCGGGGCAAGGAGCAAAGGTGAAAGACAGGGTTCCATCTCCGTTGTCTACCCAAGTAATATAATTGTCGGCGTTTGGATCCTTCTTCGTTGGAACAACCGAAGGGGTGCGGTAATACAATTGATCGCCGTTGGGATCGAGCGCCTCGATCGTAAATCGAAAATTTGGATTGGTTGCTGTTAGTGTCTGATTTTTAGGGAACGTATTAAAAATTGGCGGGGCCTCGGTACAAAGATGAATCTCATGACTCGCCAACTGTGGTGTGACATTCTCACATTCCGTATGAATCTTGCTTAACGCACCAATGCAGACGCTCAAATCGTAAGGACGCCCTAAAGCTGCGTACTGGGCTGCCATGTCGTTGCAGGCTGTAGCAATTTGCTGTGGCGAGTGATGGGGAATATCATCGCAAATGATGGAGTCTCGCACCGTACACACGCCTAGCAGGCTGCTGACAAAATTGGTGTTTGAGCTGTTGTCCGCGGATGGGCGACCGATTTGAGAGAAATGACCTCTCGCCGGTGTGGTTTGGCGATTCCGTCGTGCCCATCGATCCAATGTTTC
>Ga0247727_10005247_pt1 | contig 26549 bp, 23 predicted proteins | sample WisWelCaveWW1625_FD_202498 | JGI IMG/M metagenome (GOLD analysis project Ga0247727, IMG submission 202498) | Biofilm microbial communities from Wishing Well Cave, Virginia, United States - WW16-25 | ecosystem: Environmental > Aquatic > Deep subsurface > Groundwater > Cave microbial mat | place...
CTTCACGCTCGAGCAGGTGCGCGCCGCCGCGCGCGCCGCCAACGCCGACGAGTTCGTGCTGCGGCTCCCGGACGGCTATCAGACGATGCTGGGGGAGCGCGGCACGCGGCTCTCCGGCGGCCAACGCCAGCGCATCGCCATCGCGCGCGCGCTGCTGCGCGATCCGCCGCTCCTCATCCTCGACGAGGCGACGAGCGCCCTCGACACCGAATCGGAGCGGCTGGTGCAGGAGGCGATCGAGCGCCTCATGGCGCACCGGACCGTGTTCGTCATCGCGCACCGCCTCGCGACGGTGCAGCACGCCGACGCCATCGTCGTGCTGGAGGGTGGCCGGGTCGTGGCGACCGGCAGCCACCGGGAACTCCTCGATCAGGGCGGCCTCTATCGCCGGCTCTACGACCTCCAGTTCGTGGCCTGAAGGTGGCGCGCAGGCCGAGGCCGCTGTCCGTGCCCGAGGGCGGATTCCGCAGGATCCACTTGATCCGGCTGTCCTCGCTGGGAGACGTGATCCTGACGCTTCCCGTGGCGCATGCGCTGGCTCGCGCGTGGCCCGCCGCGCGGCTCACGTACTGGACCAAGGAAGAGTTTCGCGATGTCGCGCGCTTCGACCCCGCGATCCACCACGTGCGTGGGCTGGAGCGCGACGCCCGCCGCCTCGAGGACGTGGTGTCGATGGGCGCGGAGCTCGAGGACGCCGACCTGATCGTGGATCTCCACGCCAACGCGCGGGCACGGGTCCTGACCTTCCGCCAGACGGCGCCGGTGCTGCGGGCGCCCTCGTTCCGGCTGCGGCGCGCCGCCATGGTCCACGCCCGGTGGGCCCGGCCACAGGCACCGCCCTCGGCCCTCGAGCGCTACGCGCTCGCGCTGGCGCCCCTGGGCTTCGCGGTCGAGGGGCCACCGCGGGTCACGGTCGGGGAGGAAGCCGAGACCTGGGCGGGTCGCTGGATGTCCGCCTGGGGAGCGCACGCGCCGGTGGCGCTTCTCCCGGGAACGCGGCATTTCACGAAGCAGTGGCCCGAGACCCACTGGATCGCGCTGGCGGGGGCGTTGCTGGAAACCGGCAGGCCCGTGCTGTGCCTGTCGATCGAGAGCGAAAGACGGTCGCTGCCGGCCCTCGCGGCGCGAATCGAGCGCGATCCGCGGGCGCGCTGGGCGGTGGAGGGGCTGCCGCGCGCCGCCGCCCTGCTTTCGCGCTGCGCGGCGGCGGTGTCGTGCGACAGCGGCATGATGCACCTGGCCGCCGCGCGCGGGCTGGGCGTGGTGGCGCTCTTCGGCAGTACCGCGCCCGAGCTCGGCTTCGCACCCGCGGGCGAGGGTCATGTGGTGCTGTGCCGTCACGAGCCCTGCCAGCCGTGCACCCTCCACGGCCGCGCCGCCTGTCCCAAGCGACACTTCCGGTGCATGACGGAGCTTCTCCCCGTGGAGGTAGGCGCCGCGCTCCAACGTGTGCTGCATGCGAGACGGGCACACCCCGCACCTGCGTAGTGCCCGGGAACGCCTCCTCGTCCGGTGGCGCGGCTTGTCGGGCCTCGCGTGGGCTGCCTATACTGCCGTTCGCTCCGCGATGAGTGATGAGTGATGAGGGGAGAGTGGCTCCGGGCGACCACCGCGTCTCGCCGTCAGGGGAATAGCCGTGACCGATATCGGGGAAGAAAAGCACTTCGTCGAGGAGCTCACCGACCAGAGCGACGATTTCTCGCGCTGGTACAACGAGGTGGTGCGCAAGGCGCAGCTGGCCGACTACGCGCCGGTGCGCGGCTGCATGGTCATCCGGCCCTACGGCTACGGGCTGTGGGAGAACATGCAGCGGCTCCTCGACCAGCGCATCAAGGCCACCGGGCACCAGAACGCCTACTTCCCCGTACTCATCCCGGAATCCCTGCTCCAGCTCGAGGCCGACCACGTCGAGGGCTTCGCGCCGCAGGTCGCCTGGGTGACCCACGGCGGGAACGAGAAGCTCGAAGAGCGGCTCGCGGTCCGGCCCACCAGCGAAGCCATCATCGGCCGAATGTACTCGCGCTGGATCGAGTCCTACCGCGACCTTCCAGTGCTCATCAACCAGTGGGCCAACGCCATGCGCTGGGAGAAGGTGACGCGCCTGTTCCTGCGCACGGTTGAGTTCCTGTGGCAGGAAGGGCACACCGCGCACGCCACCGCCGCGGAGTGTCAGGAGGAAGTGCTGCGGATGCTCGAGGTCTACCGCGACTTCGTGGAGACGGATCTGGCGATCCCGGTTTACGCCGGACGCAAGAGCGAGAGTGAGAGGTTCGCGGGCGCCGAGATGACCTATTCGATCGAAGCGCTGATGCGCGACGGGAAGGCGCTGCAGGCCGGCACCTCGCACAACCTCGGCCAGCACTTCGCGAAAGTGTTCGACATCACCTTCCAGGACGAGCAGGGCAAGCGCCAGCACGTGCACCAGACGTCGTGGGGCGTTTCGACGCGCCTGATCGGCGCGGTCATCATGACGCACGGCGACGATCAGGGGCTCAAGCTCCCGCCGCACATCGCCCCGGTCCAGGCGGTCGTGATCCCGATCTGGCGCAAACCGGAGGAGAAAGCGACGGTGGGGGCGCACGTGGCGAAGGTGCAGGCCGCGCTCGCCGGGCGCGTCCGTCTGTGGGTGGACGATCGCGAGCAGTACACCCCGGGCTGGAAGTACAACGAGCACGAGCTGCGCGGCGTCCCGGTGCGGATCGAGGTCGGTCCCCGGGACGCGGCCCAGAACGCGGTGATGAGCGTGCGTCGCGACACCCGCGCCAAGGAATCCATCGCGCTCGACCGCCTGGGCGAGCGCCTGCCGGCCCTGCTGGAAGACGTGCAGCGCGACCTCTTCCAGGCGGCGTGCCGCTTCCGGGACGAGAACACCGCGACGGCGAAGACGGTCGAGGAGCTCGAGGCCCACTTCGCCGACAGGCGTGGTTACGTCGCGATCGCATGGAAGGACGACGCCGCGCTTGAGGCCCGCATCAAGGAGCGCACCGGCGCCACACTGCGATGCGTCCCGCTCGACCAGTCCCCGTTCCGGTCGGTGGCGCGCGACGGCGAGCCGGCGGCCCTGTTCGCCAAGGCCTATTGAGACCCGCCGCGACGCCATGACGGCGCGCCGCATCCTGGTCCGGCTTCCCAACTGGCTGGGTGACCTGCTGATGTCGCGGCCGTTGCTTGTCGCGCTTCGAACCACGCTGCGCGAGGCCCACATCCACGCCATGGGTACGCCGGCCGCTTCGCTCATCCGCCGCGAGGGCCTCTGGGACGCATGGACCGGGTGGCCGATCGATCCCGAGGACGCCTTCTTCCTCGCGCGGCAGAGTTTCGACGCGTCCGTCGTCCTTCCCCCTTCGTTCTCGAGCGCGTGGTGGCTACGCCCTCTGCGCATCCCCTGTCGCATTGGATTCGCGACCGGTGGACGCTCGTGGCTCCTCTCGCATGCGCTGAAGCGCCCGGACCGCGGCGAGATGCACCTGAGCGAGGAGTACCTGCGGCTCGGGGAGCCTCTGGGGGTGCTCCGGGCGTCGGTTCCCCTCCTGCGAGCCGCTCCTGACGAGCTCGAGGCAGCCGGGGCCCGGCTGCGCCGGATGGAGCTCGTGGACCGCCCCCACGTCGTTTTCGGGCCGGGGGCCGCCTATGGCCCGGCGAAGCGCTGGCCGAGCGAGCGGTTCGTGACGCTCGGTCGCCGGTTCACGGAGCGCGGACTCGCGGTGTTGGTGTGTGGCGCGGCCGAGGATCGCAGCCTGGCGCAGGCGATGGCGTCCGAAATGGGACCCGGGGCGCAGTCGGTTGCCGGCCAGACCTCGCTGGAGGAACAGCTGGCGTTGTGCGCGACCGCGCGGGTCACGGTGAGCAACGATTCGGGTCTCGCGCACCTCGCGGCCGCGAGCGGCGCGCCAACGGTGGTGATCTTCGGCTCGACCAGTAGCGCCTGGACCGCGCCACTGGGACCCCGCGTCGTCGTGGTGCAGCGTGCGCCGGTGTGCTCGCCCTGCTTCCGCCGGACCTGCGGGATCGGCTACCGTTGTCTCGCGGCGATAACGGTGGACGAAGTGGATCGGGCCTGCCGGAGGATCGCGGCGTGAGGGTGCTCGCGGGGATGACCGGAGACGGGCCGCGCGGCGCCCGGATGGCACCCGCGGTCGTGGGGCTTGCCTTGCGCGGCCACGCGGTCTACTGGACCGGAAGCCCGCCCCCCGGCAGTGCGCCCCCGACGCTGCGGCGGTTGGAGCGTCGCCGCGACCTGTGGGAGGTCCGCGCCCAGATCGTCGTGAGTGACGCGGCGGGTCCGGTGCGGCCCGCGCTCGCGGGCTGGCAGAGCGGCGCCTCGTGTCTGGTCATGGCGCTCGAGCACGGCGCGGCTCGTCGCTGGCGCTTCCCGGATCACTGGACGTGGCACAGTCTTCACGCCTGGGGCCTGATCGAGCCCGCGGAAGCCACCGCTTTCCGCGAGGACCCCCTGCGACTCGACCTCGAGCGCATGGGACTCTGGTCCGACGAGGCGCCCCGGGGGGAGCCCGACCCGGCCTCACTCGACACCGAGATCCTCGAGCGCGCTTGCGAGCGCGCGCTGGCTCGCCACCGCAGTCGCGCCCCCCGCCCCGCGGCCTTCCTCGACCGCGACGGCACACTGGTGCGGGAGGTGGGATATCTCGCCGACCCCGCGGACCTCGAGCTGCTGCCGGGCGTGCCGTCGGCCCTGAGGGCCCTTCAGGCCGCCGGCTACGTTCTGGTCGTGGTGTCCAACCAGTCGGGCGTGGGACGCGGCCTCTTCGGGCTCTCGAACGTCCACGAGGCGATGGCGCGGCTGCGCGGGGCGCTGCGCGGGCACGGCGTGGAGATCGACGGCATCTATTTCTGCTCGCATCATCCCGATTCAGGCTGCCCCTGCCGCAAGCCGCGCCCCGGACTGCTGGTCCGCGCCGCGGAGGACTTGCACCTGTCGCTGCGCGACTCCGTGATGGTGGGGGACAAGGTCCTCGATGTCGAAACGGCCCATCAGGCCGGGGCCGTGGGGATCCTGGTGCGCACCGGCTATGGGCGCGACGAGGAGCAGAGACTGGACGGCGCGGGCGTCATGCCCGAGGCGGTGTGCGACGATCTCGCGCAGGCGGCGGCGAGGATCTTGATCCGATCCCCCGGCCCCTGAGACCGCGGTTCAGCGGTGGGCGTCGAGCTCGAGCTGGTAGCTTTCGCCGCTCCGCTCCACACGGTAGCGCAGGTGGTAGCCCTGCACCTGGGTCTGCTTCGTGGCGATCCAGTCGTCGTCCACGAGCGCCTGCAGATCGCGCGGATACGAGCCGCTTTCCCGACGGTAGAGATCGAGGGCCGAACGCATTTGCACGAGCTGGAGGGCCGCAAACACGTCGGGCGTGACGGAGGCGGCACGCGACGCCTGCAGGGCGCGTGCGCCGAAATGGACGCCCAGCGCCACGACCAGGACCAGCACACCGGCCAGCGCCTCGCGAGCGACCGACACCTGCGGCCGCGACGGGGATTTCCTGGCGGTCGAGGGTGTGGCGCCCGGATCGCGGCGTCCCACGACCTCGATCCACTGGGCGTCGATCATGCGGTAGAGGGATTCGTAGGCTTCGTATTCCGAGAGCGGTGCCGCCTCGACGATCTCCGTCACCGTGTGGAGCCCGTCGATGATCCCGAACAATTCCTTCTCCTCCTCGGTGAGGGGCTCGTCTGGATCCGGGAGGTCTCGCACTCCGAGCAGATCGTGCGGGTTCTTGAACCTCGAGACGAAGCGCTTCTGCTCGTCCACACGGCGCGCGGCCTCGATCAAAGCGCCTTCCATGCTGAGCCGCACGTTCGGTTGCCCCGGCCATACCGTCTTGGGCTCGAAGTGATAGGTGCCGCTCTCCCAGCGCACGACCCGCATGAGGTCGTTCAGGATCTGGCGTTCGATGAAGAGCTTGATCTCCTCGACGTCGAGATAGCGGCCGGTCACGAGCAGGTCCTCGAGGTCGCGGCTCGACTCCTTGTGAATGCTGAGGAGGCCGCGGCGCTGCTCGTCGGAGAGGCGGTGGACCTTCAGCAGGAACTGGAGCAAAGGATCGTCGGGTTTCATGCCCGGTGTGCGCGTCGAAATAATCCGCCCGTCGAGCACGTGCACGTGCGCGCGCTCGGTGTTCCACTCCAGCACCAGGCAGCCGGTCTTCTTCTGACTTCCAAGCAATTGGAGGATCTCGTTCACCGAGAAGTCGTGGAGATTGCCTTGCAGAGCCATGGATTCCTTCAAGCTGCGCGCGAGGACGGCTCGGCGAGTCTCACGCCGGGGCGGGTGGCCGTCTGTGGTCTGGCCGTGACGGGCTCGGCCTCGGGGCTGCGCCCCAGAAAGCCCGCGATCGACACGAAGTACACCAGCAGCCAGCACCCCGCGCTCCACCATCCGGAGCGCCCGAAGCCGGCGTCCAGCCCGGAGCCCAGAGCGAACGGGCCCCGAACCTCCAGCAACGGCATGACGAGCAGTGAAGTCCCGCCCAGGAGCACGAGGGCCGCGAGCGTGCGGCGCGTGGCGATCATGCCCCACCCCGGGACTGTGGTGGACACGACGGTGCGGAGGATGGCGCCCGTGCGCTCCGTGCGACGGCGCTGCTGGGCGAGGAGCACGCGCCCGAACTCGGCGCTCTCCGCCCGTGCGGCGATGGTCGCGCAGCCGGGACACAGCGCCTGCTCGCGCTGGCGGTGAGCACAGCGACGGCACACCGGACGGGCGCAATTCGAGCAGGCCCGCAGCGGCATGCGCCGCTGCCACCACAGGCCGACCCCGAGGCCCGCGAGGGTCAGGACCAGCGCGAGTCCGACGAACGGCCAGCCCGAAGTCTCGATCGTCCCGTTCCATGCCGGCGGCAGGGCCACCGGCACGGCCGTTATCGGGGCCTGCGCCAGCGCGGTCCAGAAGGTGGCCGGCGCCACCCATTGATCCACCAGCGGGAGATCTTCGCCGGACCGTGACTGGTAGGTTCTCACCATCTCGAAGTCGAGCGCCGAGGCACGCGCCACCGCGTCGCTGGCGGCGGGGTAGTCGAACAGCCGCGTGTGCACCTGCGAAGCGTTGAAGTGGGCGGCCGCGTTGCCCGGCTGGACCTCCGTCGCCCTTTCGTACTGCCGCAGCGCTTCGTCGAAGCGTCCCTGCATCGCGAGCAGGTTGCCGAGATTGTTGAGCGCCCGGTCGTTCGACGGCCAGATCTGGAGGGCGCGCCGGTAGGCCCGCTCCGCCGCGGGGAGGTCGCCCGCGCGACGCGCGCTCCAGGCCAGACCGAAATGCACGAACGGACTCTCGGGCTGCAGGTTCGCGAGCGCTTCGAACTGGGCCTGCGTCGCGGCCGGTTCCGCGGCGTGCTCCACCGCCAGGATCCCGTGGAACGGTGCGCCCTCTTCGCGCAGCGGCAGGGCGAGTCGCCCCATGACGGTGGGGGCCAGGGGCGCCGCGGCGACGATCACCGCCAGCGCGAGGAAGACCAGCCGCTCGCGCGCCTTGAGCACGGGCCACAACATCGCGAGCAGCACCAGGGCGGGAACCCCGAGACCGAGACCGAGCCCCCAGGGCAGAGCGAGGAACGTCCATGGCCACACGCGGGCGCTGCCCGAGGAGAGCGCAATGCCGAGACGCTCACTCCAGACGTGGCGCAGCTCATGCTGGTGAAGACCGACCAGGATCAGCGCGCCGGCGAGCAGCGCCCAGAACAGCGCGGTGAAGAGAAGGAATGTGGCATTGCCGGCAAGCTCGAGCTGGAGCACGAAGTCGTTCTTGAGCCGGTGGACGAGCGCCGCACCACTCAGGAGCGCCTGGCTCGGCTCGCGGGTCAGGAACCATTGGGTCAGTACCAGGTGGGGAGCCGCGAACGACGGATCGAGCTCGGCGGCGCCGCGCATCAGACCCACCGCCTCGGCGTCTTCCCCCGCCTTCCAGGCGATCAGGCCACGCCGGTAGGCGAGCCGCGCTTCGGCCGGCATCGCCGACACCTGGTTTTGGCCCTTTTCATCCAACCACGCGCGCAGCTGGCGTAGCGCCACCGGGGACCGCTCCGCCTTGCTCGCCGAGACCTCAGGAGAGGCGGTGGCCGCTTCTTCTTCTGCCCTCGCGACCTCGCTTCCTGCGATGGGGGCCCAGCCGAGGACCAGCGCCGTCAGCGCGCAGGCAAGCGCCTGCGCGAGGCTCGCCTGCGGGCCAGGGGATCGATTGAAAAGCGAAACCAGCATGAGAGCTCAGTCCCTTGACAGGGTATGGAGGCGTCCGTAAGTTGCCGGCGTCCGTTGCGGTTATCGGCGCCTCTTGGTCGCGCCTTTACGGCTTCCCTTGCGCGCCTGGCGCCCCCGTGCGGGCCCATTCCGTCTCGCAACCCAGGTCCTCAGCTGCGGAGTTCGAGTGAGCACTCTCACCGGGACGCCCGGCGTCCCCTGGATCCGCATTGGCGAAGCCAGCGCCCACGTCGGCGGCACCGTCGAGGTGCGCGGGTGGGTTTCCCACCGCCGCTCCAGCGGCAAGGTCCAATTCCTGGTCGTGCGCGATGGGAGCGGGGTGATGCAATGCGTGGCGGGGGCCAAGGACGTCTCGATCGAGCACTGGGAAGCCTGCGAGAAGGTCACTCAGGAGTCGGCCGTAATCCTGAAGGGAGCGCTGCGGGCCGATGCCCGCGCGCCCGGGGGCGTGGAAATGGGGCTCTCGGCCGTCGACGTGGTATCGATCGCCGAGCCGTATCCCATCACGCCGAAGGAGCACGGGACCGATTTCCTCATGGACCATCGCCACCTCTGGCTACGGTCACCGCGCCAGACGGCCATTCTGAGAATCCGAGCCGGGGTCATCAAGTCCTTCCGCGACTTCATGGACGCCGAAGGATTCCTGCTGGTGGATTCGCCCATCTTCACGCCCGCAGCCTGCGAAGGCACTACGACGCTGTTCGAAACGCAGTATTTCGACGACCGGGCCTATCTCACCCAGAGCGGCCAGCTCTACGCCGAAGCGTCGGCGATGGCCTTCGGCCGCGCGTACTGCTTCGGCCCGGCGTTCCGGGCCGAGAAGAGCAAGACGCGCCGGCACCTCATCGAGTTCTGGATGATGGAGCCGGAATGGGCGTTCGCGACCCTGGGTGACGTCATCGGGCTGATGGAGCGGCTGTTGATCTACACGGTGGGTCGCGTTCTCGAGGTGCACGCCCACGACCTCCGCGAGATCGAACGCGACACCGGCCGGCTCCAGAAGGTGTTGTCCCCTTTCCCGCGCATCCACTACAGCGAGGCCGTGGAGCGGCTACACCGGGCCGACCAGCCGTTCGAGTGGGGGAGCGACTTCGGCGGGACCGACGAGACCGTGCTCTCACACCAGTTCGACCGGCCGGTGTTCGTGACGAACTACCCGGCAGCGGTGAAGGCCTTCTATATGGAGCCGGATCCAGAGGATCCCCGACTGTGCCTGTCGTGCGACTGTCTCGCCCCCGAAGGCTACGGCGAGATCATCGGGGGCGGGCAGCGCATGTCGTCCCTGGAACTGCTCACCCGGCGGGTGGACGAGCACGGGCTCCCGCAGGAGGCGTTCGAGTGGTACAAAGACCTGCGCCGCTACGGCTCGGTGCCTCACGCCGGATTCGGGATCGGTGTCGAGCGCACCCTGGCCTGGATCGCAGGGCTCGATCACGTTCGCGAGACGATTCCCTTCCCACGCATGCTCAACCGGCTCAGACCCTGACCGAGGACGCGGACCGCTATCGCCGGCGCAGGATCAACAACGCCATATCGCCCGAAAGGCTGTCCGCCACCGCAACGTTCTCGTAGCCGGAGAGGAGCGTGTCGCGCTCGGTGAGGTTGCGGAAGGGTGTCCCCGCGCCCGCGAACGCCTGCCCGCCCCGGAGCACCCCGCGCCGCACCACGAGCCACTCGGGACGCTCGCTGGCCACGACGTCGGTATACCAGCCGGCACCTTGCAGACGCCGGCGCGCGACCCCGGGCGACACGAGCCCCACCTCGTCCACCACGACGAGAGGGGCGGCGTAGCCGATCATCCCGATCGGCTCGAGCAGGACTTTCTGTCCGGGGCGCGCGTGAGTCGCGAGGTAGCTCCCCGCGGCCCCAAAGCCCAGCGCCTCGTTCTGCGCGCGACCGATGTAGAGCTGCGGAGTGATGGTCCACATGCCGAGAATCAGGAGTCCTGCCGATGCGTAGAGCCCCCGACCGCGCGCCAGGCTCGGAAAGCCCACGGCCGCCAGCACCCCGAACCCTGCCAGCGGCACCAGCAGGTACCACCAGAAGAAGGCGACTCCCAGCAGCGCGTAGCCCAGCCACACCACCAGACACGCGCCGACCATTGCGGCGAGCGCGCTCCGGCGGTGACCCCATAGAACGCGGGCTCCCAGGAACGCCGCGGGAGCGAAGATGACCGAGAGCAGAAGCAAATGCCCGGACTCGGCGACGCCGGGGAACCGGCCAAACACGAACGGGGACAGCCACTCCCACCAGTGGCGGCCGACCCATGGACCGGGCGTGCCGTAGAGCATGGATTTGGCGGTCACGCTCTGGGGCATCGGGCTCCCGAAGTACAGCGTGAGCGCGACGAGCCCGGCGCTCACCAGGGCCAGCGACACCAGACGGTCGCGCCATCCGGCCCGGAACGCCAGGACTGCAGCCGCGGCGAGGCCCTCGGGTCGCACGAGGGCGAGCGCAGCCAGCGCCGGGCCGGCCCAACGGGCACGCTTCTCAACGCCGAGGGCCGACAGAGCGACCAGCGCCAGCATCAGAGTGCTCTCCATGCCCGACACGGATACGGCGCCGAAGTAGGGCCAGGCCGCGAAAAAGAACGCGAAGCACCAGGCCGCCCCGAGCGACGCATGGCGTCGCAGCATCCCGACCACCACGACCAGCGTCACCAGCTCGGCCACCAGGCTGGTGGTGCGCGCCCAGACCACCGGCGGCGCGCCCACCGCAAAACCCGCGCCCATCCACAGCGTCCACAGTGGGGAGGAGAAGCCGAAGACACGCTCGCCGGGATTGAACACCATTCCGAAGCCGTGGGCGAAATGACGCGCATAGCGGAAGGTGATGTAGGCGTCCTCGGCAGCGAACGGGATCGCTCGCCACAGCAGCAGGCGCGACACCAGGATCGTCAGCGCGGGAAGCAGCCAGGGTTCGCGGAAGCTCCACCGCGCGCCCGCCGACGCGGATGCGCGATCGGCCGCGCGGGAGCCGGGTGAATGGTCGGGTGCCGTAGCCGGAGTGGGCGGGCGACGGGACGTGCGCTTCATGGAAACCCAGGCATGAAGGAAACCCCGGCGTCGCGTCGGTGTAGGACGCGGCACCGGGGTTCGATCGGGCGGTGGACCAGCTTAGGTCCGCCGCAGTGGAAAGCGGCCTTCGAACAAGGGAGCCCAGTTGTGCCCCAGCGAGAGGCGGACGGCAGCCCACGCCTGAGCGAGATGCAGGCGAAACCCGAAGGTGTCGACGTGAGTCACCGCTGGACTCCCGTTTCCGACAAGTCGGAATACTACGAATCCAAGAAGAGAGTCTAGTGAAAGGCCGCAGCACCTGCAACAAGACTCTTGCGCCCTCGCGGCGGGCGTTTCTTGACACCCGCGGGGGACCTTCACTAGCTTCGCGGTTTTCTTGGCGGACATTCCGGCCCCACGGGTGGACGGAGGCAGCAAACCCAGTGATTGACAAGCGACTCGCTCGGTTCCTAGACTTCATCCGCTTCGGCGTCCGGGGCTCCGCTGGGGGATCTCTTGCGCGGAGGCCCCCCTCGTTCCTAGCACTGATTTTCCTGGTCTGGGCGGTCGGATGCTCTTCGCGACCGGCTCCAGAAGCGGTGGAAGATTCGCTGACCGCCGGGCGTATCTCCGTCATGAGCGCATCTGAGGCCGGGGTGTTGCTCGATCGGGAGCGCGCCGCGTTCGAAGCCCTGTATCCGCAGGCCCGCATTCGAGTGACAGTGACACGCTCGCGAGACGCGGTCCGCGCCCTGTTCGGCGCGGAATGCGAGCTGGCGGTGCTGTCGCGCGATCTCACCCCGGAAGAGCGGGGCGCCGCGGTGCGGGGAGGACTGGAGCTGGAAGGTTACCTTTTTGCCAAGGATGCGGTCGCGGTGATCGTCCACCCGTCCAACCCGGTAGAGAACCTGGCGCTGGACGACCTGCGGCGCATCTATGAAGGGAAGATCGGCGACTGGGGGGAGTTGGGAGGACCGACGCTCGACATCGAGCCGGTTTTCCCCGATCCGCAATCGGATATGGCGGACTTCTTCGCACAGAGAGTGATGGATGGCAAGCCGGCGCGCGCGCGCGCCCTGGTCGCCGGGTCGGATTCCGCGGTGGCGGGGACCGTGGCGACGCGGCCGGCTGCGATCGGCTTCGTTTCGTTGAGCCGCTCGGAGCGCGGCGTGAAGGTGCTCCGGATCTCCAGCCTGCAGGGACTGCCCTACTGGAAGCCGGACCTCGAGGCGGTCTACCGCGACGAGTATCCGCTGACGCGTCCGCTGACGTTCTACATCCGTGCCGACGGCCCGCGTCTATCGCACGGTCTGGTCACTTACGTCACGAGCCGTGAAGGACAACAGATCGTGCATGAGTCGGGGCTGGTACCCACGTCCGTACCGGTCCGATTCGTCAGGCGTTCGCCGATGCGGGGCGCGCACTAGGAGAGGAGAGAGGATTCTGAACACGATGAATGCGTCCATCGGCAGACCCGCGAGGACCCTCGCCCTCTTCAGCATCCTGCTCGGGGTCACGCTCGCCGCGATGCCACGATCGGTAGTCGCGGATGACGTCAGAGATGGCCGCACCGCGCTTCAGGCCGGCCGCTACGACGACGCCATCCACGCCTTCGAAAGGGCGGCGCAGCAGGGTCTCGCCGCGGGCCGCGCGGGCGTCGGGCAGGTTTGGCTCAGGCGCCGGCAATTCGAAAAAGCGATGGAGGCGTTCCAGCTCGCCCAGAAAATGGATGTCACCCTGGCGCTGGCCCACTGGGGCCAGGGCGAGGTGCTGCGCCGCCAGGGCAAGTGCGAGGAGGCGATCCCGTTCTTCCAGAAGGCCACGGATCTCGACAAGAAGTTCCCGGAGGCCCAACTGGGTCTGGGCCACTGCCTGATCCAGACCAAGCAGTTCGAGAAAGGCGTAGGGGCCCTGTCCGACGGACTCAAGTGGGGACCCAAGTGGCGCCCCCGGTTCCTCGTAGCCCTGGGCGGCGCCGAAATGAGCCGCGATTCGCTGCGCGACGCGGGCATCTATTTCACCAAGGCGCGCGAGGAGGCGCCGGCCGACCCCGAAGTGCGGCGCGCCCTGGGGGACTTCTACATCAAGCGCGGGACCTGGGCGCTGGCCGTACTCGAGACCCAGGCAGCGGTGGACCTCGATTCCACCGACATCGAGCTGCGTTTCTCGCTCGCGCAGGCGCTCTATTACGACAAACGCTACGAGGACGCGCTCGATCAGTACCGCTGGGTGACGACGCGAGATCCGGACTTTGCGCCTGGCCATCTCGCCCTGGGCAACCTGCTCTACCTCGCGGGAGCGAACGATCCCCGCCGCTATGCCGAGGCCCGGGAGCCGCTCGAGCGCTACACGAAGCTCCAGCCGAACGATCCCAAAGGTTGGAGTCTTCTCGGGCGCACTCTCTTCAACCTCCGCGTCAAGGACGAGGCGCTGGCGGCCATGGTCAGCGCCGAGCAGATGGGGGACAAGAGCAAGGAGATGTTCACCTTTCTCGGACGCCTCTACGCCGAGCGACGGGAGTATCCCAAGGCGCTCGCCGCGTTCGAGCATGGCGACCCGGGGACGAAAGAAAACCTGCTGATCGCGCAGATCTACGTGTTCCAAGGCCAGCCGGAGCGGGCGGATTCCATCTATCTCTCGGTCGTGACTCAGGATTCGACCAGCGGCGACGGCAAGTTCTCGATGTCGGAAATGGCCAAAGCCTGTTTCCGGCGCAAGGACTACGAGGGGGCGCTGGGCCTGTACCAGAGACGAATCGCGCTTGACCCCAACAGCCCCGAGGCTTACTACTACATCGGTCTATCCCAGAAGGAGTTGAAGCGCTATCCGGAAGCGCTCGAGGCGCTCCAGAAATCGGTCGGCCTGGACAGTGCCAAGGCCGATCGGTTCTTTTGGCTTGGCGTACTAAACGACGCGCAAAAGGCCATCCCCGAGGCCAGGGCCGCGTTCGAGCGGTCGGTCGCGCTGGACGACTCCAGCAAGCTGGCGGGCAAGTCTCACCGCCAGCTCGGTTTCTACCTGCTGTTGGAGAAGGATTGGACAGGCGCGCTCGGCCATCTCGAACGCGCGGTGGAACTCGACGATCAGGACGTTCAGGCCTGGGTATGGCTGGGCCAAGGCCATCAGAATTCCGGCAGCCGCGAGAAGGCGATGACCGCCTACAAGCGCGCGCTCGAGCTGGATCCCAGTCAGCCGGAAGCCACCAAGGGCGTCAAGGTGCTGAGCGGCGGAGCAAGCGCCAGCAACGGGAGGTGAGCATGAAGCAGCGCGAGGTCGAGAGCATCGCCATCTTGTACCCCAAGGGCTATCTGACCGGGGGGGAAGAGACGGACGAGCTCGAGCGCGGCATCAAGAATCTGAGCGAGGGCGGAAACAAGCACCTGATCATCAACCTGAGCGAGACGCAGCACCTCAACTCCACTGCGCTCGGCGTGCTCATTTCTGCCCACTCCAACTACGTGCGCCGCGCCGGCCAGATGAAGCTGTGCGGCGTGGACAAGCGCATCGAGAACATTTTCGTCATTACCAAGCTTTCGCTGGTGTTCGACGTCTTCTCGACGGAGGAGCAGGCGATCGCGAGCTTCGCCGAAACGAAATCGGTATGAGGGGGCTTCGAGGTGGCGATCCAACGCAAGCAGATTCGCTCCATCACGGTCCTGAGCCTGAAGGGCAGCTTCTTCGGCGACCGCGAGACCGACGAGCTGCAGAAGGCGATCATGGACGAGGCGGCCAGTGGCAACACCCGGCTCGTGCTCCAGCTCAAGGACTGCCAGGCGCTGAATTCGATAGCGATCGGCGTGCTCATGCGTGGCTACACGAACTACCGGGGTCGGGGGGGTGAGGTCAAGCTGTGCAGCCTCGGGAAGAGGGTCAGGGACCTCTTCACCATGACCAAGCTGATCATGGTGTTCGACCACCACGACACCGAAGAACAGGCGATTGCGGCGTTCGCGGAGGACTGATGCGCCTCCGTCCGTCCGGGTCGGAGGCGAGACGCACACATCGAGAGGAAACCCCGGCGTCGGGCGCGAGCCCGGGCCGGGGGCAAGCGCGGTGATGCACCGCCGCGACCCGCGCACCCAGCGACGCGAGGGCATCCCGCCTCGCGTCGGACCAAGGAGGAACGAAGCCCCATGAATCGTTTCATCGTCCCCGCCGGATTCACTCTTGCCGCAGTGGTCTCCTACGGCATCTACTGGAACCTCCCCATCCTGGGGGAGGTGGGTCACCAGATGAAGCAGGGCGGACCGCTCGTGGCGGCGCTGATCATGCTCGTCATCCTGCAAACGGCCTTCATCATCGAGCGTCTTTGGAGCCTCAAGAAGGCCCAGGGCCGGGGCTCGCTTCCGGAGTTCCTCAGCAACATGCGCAAGCGCCTCCACAGCGGCGACGTCGAAGGCGCCATCAAGCTGTGCGGTGCGCAGCGCGGCTCGGCGGCCAACGTGATCCGCGCCGGCCTCGAGCGCTACCAGCAGCTCAAGTCCGAGGGCGCTCCCAAGGAGAAGATCGTGGCCGAGACTCAGGCGGCCATCCAGGAGGCCAACGGCCTCGAGGTGCCTCTCCTCGAGCGCAACTTGATCGCCCTGTCCACCATCGCCTCGATCGCGACCATGATCGGGCTGCTCGGAACGGTGATCGGGATGATCCGTTCGTTCGCCGCGCTCGGCCATACCGGCGCGGTGGACGCGGCCAAACTCGCCGTCGGCATTTCCGAGGCGCTCATCAACACCGCCGGCGGGCTGTTTGCCGCCATCGCGGGCATTGTGGCGTATAACGTGTTCGTGACCCGCGTCGACAGCTTCAACTACATGATGGACGAAGCCTCGTACGAAGCAGTGCAGCTGCTTTCGGCTGCCGCCAGCGACAAGCGGTAGGAGAGATTTCGATGCTCAAGAGGATACGTCGCATCGGCATCAGCATCGACATGACTCCGATGGTTGACGTCGCGTTTCTCCTGCTGATCTTCTTCATGCTGACGACGCAATTCGATCCGCCGGAGCAGGACAAGATCACGCTCCCCGAGTCCAATTCCGAGGCGAAGTCTCCGGAATCGGACATCATCACCATCGCGGTGACGTCGCCGAAGCCCGCGAACAACAACCAGTCCATGGTTCGAGTGATCTTCCGCAAGGGCGGCGAAGAGGTGACAGCGGAGCTGCAGCCGGAGGCGGTGAAGGATCAGCTGGGTGGCGTTCTGACGCAGGCGCGCACGGCCAACCCCGCGGCCCGCATGATCGTCAAGATGGACAAGGACGCGTCGTACGGCATCATGGCCGACATGATGTCCGCGCTCCAGCAGGCCAACGCGCCGCGATTCAACGTGATGACCGAGCTGGATCCCGCCGGTGGGTTGTTCAAGAGGTCGAAATCGATCCCCAACCCGTGAAGGAGGTGAGGCTGCGTGGGCGCTGTAGACACTCCAGAGAGGGCAGCTAAGAAGAAGGGATCCGGTTTCCACCGTCCCAAGCGCCGCGTCGGTATCCGTATCGACATGACGCCGATGGTGGACGTGGCCTTCCTGCTGCTCATTTTCTTCATGGTCACCACGGTCTTCCGCAAGCCGCAGGCGTTGGAGATCAACCTGCCGCCGAAGGAAGACGTCAAGGTGGACATCGCGCGATCCAAGGTTCTCGAGATCCGGATGCTCCCGGACGGACGCGCCTACTGGCGCAACGCCGAGGATCCCTGGGCCCGCGCCGAAGCGCAGCAGCTCGTCAACGTGTTCATCCCCTGGAAGGGGAACAAGGATAAGGTGGTCATCATCCGCATCGACCGTGAGGCGAAGTTCCACGCGATGGTGGACATCATCGACGAGCTGGACCTCGCGAATCTCACGCGATTCTCGCTCCAGACCCTCACCCCCGAGGAGAAGAAGGAGGTCGAGACGCTGTGAGAACTGCAGAGACCCTGTTCGAGTTCATGCCCTACGGGGCGCCCGAGCTCAAGGAAGTCGCCCGGAAATACATGTTCCGGGGCGTCCTGGTCGGAAGTCTCGCGTGGGTCATGGTGTTCCTGCTCTCGCTCGGGACGAGCACGCTGCTGAGGATGCGGCCGCACGAGACCCGGGTGGTCGTGGTGCCGTACCGTGAGCTTGCAGCGCCCCCGCCGTTGACCGAGAAGGCGCCGCCACCCCAGGTGGCGATCGCCCTACCCATCGCGCCGCCGAGCGTGGCCGTTCCCGTTCCGGTGCCCGATGCCGAGGCCCCTCCGGAGCAGCAGATTGCGTCGCAGGAGGAACTCGCCGCGACCACCCCCAGCGTCTCGGGGGAAGGAGACGAACTCGTGGTCGCACCGCCCGAGGATGACGGACTTCCGAGATTCGGCGAGTACGTCTACGTCGAAGAGCTCCCGGAGGCGGTTACGAAAGTGGAGCCGGTCTACCCGGACCTCGCGCGCGAGGCCGGTGTGGACGGCACCGTGCTGGTGCAGGCGCTGGTGGGCAAGGACGGCAGGGTCAAGGACACCAAGGTGGTGAAGTCCATCCCCATGCTCAACGCCGCGGCGGTGAGCGCGGTGAAGCTGTGGGTGTTCAAGCCGGCCCTTTCCAACAACAAGCCGGTGGCGGTGTGGGTGGCGGTGCCGGTGAGGTTCTTGCTGCACTAGCGGCCGTTTCAGCCTCAGGGACCGGAACTCGCATCTCGGCCCTGCTTCTTTGGCGATGACCTTGCCCTTCCAGCCCACGGTGCAGCGGTCGCGCTAACTCCGCGCCGGGCCACAGGTTTTGCCGCGTCGGTATCCCACTCATTGACGGTGCGCGGGTGTCACCGGTAGGTTGGCACGCCCTTTAACGATCCGCGCCTTCTTCCCCGGAGGTCCCCAGTGGAGATTCCCTCGGCGTCTGCCGCGCCAGAAGCCGCGGCGTCCATGGCGAGCGGGACGCCGGCGCCCCTGGCGCGGGCCGCCGCCGTTTTCTGCCGTCCTGGGATGGCCTGGAACGGCCTCGAGCACCGGGCGCAGTGGTGGTTCCCGCTGCTGGTCATGATTCTGGTCAACTCGCTCTTCACGCTCACACTCCACGAGCGGGCGATGATGCCCATGATCGTGGAGCAGTGGGAGCAGCTGGTGGAGAACGGCCAGATGCCCCCCGAGCGTCTCGACGGGATGGCGACGTTCTTCCGTAGCCCGGCGGGACTGGCCCTGAGCGTCGGTCAGCAGCTCGTCGTATGGCCGATCGTGGCCCTCGTGCTGGCCCTCGGGATCTCGTTCGGCACCGGGTTCGTCCTCGGCAACCGCCTGCCCTTCCGTCTGGCCTTGGAGATCGCCAGCTGGTCGTCGCTGGTCCTCATCCCGTCCTATGCCATCACCTGGGCGCTGGCCTGGACCCGGGAGACCCTGCGCGGCATCCACCTGGGGCTCGGCGCCCTGGTCCCGATGGCGGAGCCGCCCGAGAAGCTGCAGCTCGCGGTGGCGGCGTTCCTGGACGCCCTGGGCCCGTTCAACCTGTGGTTCCTTGCCGTAGTGGTGATCGGGGCGGCCGCCCTTTCGGGCGCCCCGCGCAAGTCGGTGGCATGGATCCTCGGGGGCCTTTATCTGGCGCTTGCGGGGTTCGTCGCGGCGCTCGCCGCGCTGTTCGCGCCGGGGGCCTGACTGACCGCAACCTTCGGGTGGCTGCTGCGTAGGCATCGCACGCGCGGGAGAAGGCCTCTCGGCGTGTTTCGACGGAGATCGCACATGAGGAGGCTGGGCTTGTCAGTGGGTCGGATGCTTTCGGTTCTCGGCGTCCTGTGGGCGGCAGGGGCAGCGGCCGAACCCCTCACCGCCGAGCAGGCGGTGCAGATGGCGCTGCAGAAGAACACTCAGATCGTGCAGGCCGAAGCGGCGGTGCTCGACGCACGGGGAGGACTCTACGGTGCGTATGCCGGTGTGCTGCCCTCGCTGCGAGGCAGCCTCTCGCGCTTCAACTCGATCACCCGCGGAAGGCAGGACGCAGGCGTCGAGTTCATCGGCGGCATGCCGTTCTTCAATCGCACGTCCTCGGGTTTCGAGGCCCACGGCACCACGCCCTCGGTTTCCGGCAGCTGGTCGGTGCTCGACGTGTCCTCGTGGACCGGCCTCTCCGCGGCGCGCAACACCCTCAAGGCCGCGAACCGCAGCCGCCAGGCGGCGCGAAACGACGTGGCCCTGAGCGCCCGCCGTCAATTCTACGAGGTGGTCAAGTCAGTGCGCCTCGCCCAGGTGGCAACCGGCGCGCTGCGTCTGGCGCGAGACGACGAGCGGCGGGTGCACGCGCTGTTCGAGGTCGGCTCGGTGTCGCGCGGCGACCTGCTCAAGGCCCAGGTGCGCACGGCGCAGAGCGAGCTCGATTCGCTCACCGCCCAGCAGGTGGTTCTGAACCAGCGCATCGGGCTGGCCAGCCTGGTGGGCCTGCCCGAGGCCGGGCTCGGCGAAGTGGACACCGTGCTCACCACCGAGGTGCAGACGTTCGACGAACCAGCGCTGGTGAGCGAGGCGGCGAAGGCGCGCCCCGACATCCTGGCCGCCGAATCGGATCTCATCTCCGCCCGCGCCTCGCTCAACGCGGCGCGGTTCGCCCGGCTGCCCTACGTCACGGCCTCCGGGCAAGTCCTGCTCGGCACCGAGTCGCGCTCGGTTTCCACGGTGAATGGGTTCGTGCTGCCGGGCTTCCGCACCGAAACCGACCGCAGCCTGAGCGGTTCGATTGCGGTCAACCTGAATCTCTTCGACGGCTTCGCGACCGAGGCGCGGATCGCCTCGGCGCGCGCGCGGGTCATGCGTGCCCAGGAAGCGCGCGACGCGCTGCGCCGCAACCTGGAAAGCGAAGTCCACCAGGCGCTGATCGCCCACCGCGAGGCGGTTGAGCGGGACCGGGTGGCCCGGCGTGCGGCAGAGTCCGCGACCGAGAACCTCAAGCTCACGCAGGAGAAATACAATATTGGGTCGGCGACGATCCTTGAACTGATTGACGCCCAGGTTCAGCTCCAGCGCGTCCAAAGCGACGGGGTATCCGCGCTGGCGGCCATCCGGGTGGCCGAGGCGCAGATCCAGCGCGTCCGAGGACGGGCGGAATAACCCGAGGAGGAAGCAGGACCCCCATGCTGAAAAACAAGTGGCTCTGGATCGGCCTCGGCGTCGCCGTGGTCGTCGTGCTGGTGATCGCGAACGTGGCCGGGCAGGGCGGCAAGAAGGGCGTGCCCGTGCAGCTCGCGCGGGTGAGGACCGAGGACATTACGTCGCGCGTGCGCGCCCCCGGCAAGATCGAACCCAAGACGCAGGTGAAGATCAGCGCCGACATCATGGGCAAGGTCACCCGCCTCGCGGTGAAGGAGGGGGACCGCGTCAAGAAGGGGCACTTGCTGCTCCAGCTCGACGAGACCCAGCGCCGCGCGGACTTCGTGCAGGGGAAGACCGGGCTCGCGACTTCCCGGGCCCGCAAGCGCGAGGCCGAGGCTCGGCTCCGGGTGGCCGAGGCGAGCTTCCAGCGCCAGCGCGCCCTCTACGAGCAGAAGCTTCTGTCGCAGGCCGAGTGGGACCGCGCGACCGAGAGCATCGAAGCCGCCCGCGAAGCGGGTACGGCCGCCACCGAGGACGTCGCGCGCGCCGAGTCCGCGCTGTCGGCGGCGGCGGACAACCTGTCCAAGACCCGCATCACCGCCCCCTTCGACGGAGTGGTGAGCGCGCTCTACGTCGAGCAGGGGGAGATCGTGATCATGGGCACCATGAACAATCCGGGCACCCAGATCCTCACGGTCTCCGACCTGTCACGCATGCTGGTGAAGGCCGACGTGGACGAGACCGACGTCGTGGACATCCAGGTGGGGCAGAAGGCGAAGATCACGGTCGACGCGCTCCCGGACACCGCGTTCACCGGGACGGTCCTGGAGATCGGCAACACCGCCAAACGCAGCGCCACCGGGGCGATCGAGGGGCAGACCAACTTCGAGGTCGAGGTGGTCTTCGACCAGACCGTGCCCGGAGTGCGCCCTGGCATGACGGCGGACGTCGAGATAGAGACCGCCACTCACGCCAAGACCACCGGCGTGCCGATCCAGGCGGTGGTGGTCCGCACCGAGCGGGAGCTCGAGCGGGCCGCGAAACGCAAGGCCGGCCGGGAGGCGAAGCAGCGCCGCAACGAGGCGATCGCCGCCGAGGACGACACGGTGGGCCGCAAGGACAAGGAGGTCACCGGCATCTTCGTGGTGCGCGACGGCGTGGCGAAGTTCGTGCCGGTGCGCACAGGCATCGCGAGCGAAACGATGATCGAGATCTTCGGCGAGCTGAAACCGGGTGAATCCGTCGTCGCGGGACCGTACAAGGCGCTGCGAGAGCTCAAACCGGAGCAGAAGGTGAAGCAGGAGACCGCCGCTCCCGGCCGCGGCAAGAAGTCATGAGGTCGGCGTGCTGATCCAGATTCGGGGTCTCCATCGCGTCTACCAGGTCGGCACCGAGGAGGTTCACGCTCTGAACGGAGTGAGCCTCGACATGGCGCCCAACGAATACGTCGCCATCATGGGGCCTTCCGGGTCCGGGAAGTCCACGCTCATGAATATCATCGGCTGCCTGGATACGCCGACCTCGGGCAGCTACCTGCTCAAGGACACCGACGTCGCCCGGCTCACCGACGACGAGCTGGCGCGGATCCGGAACCGGGAGATCGGGTTCGTGTTCCAGACCTTCAATCTTCTGGCCCGCGCCGACGCGCTCCACAACGTCGAGCTGCCCCTGGTCTACGCCGGGATCAAGCACGAGGAGCGCCGGCAGCGGGCGCGGGCGGCGCTGGATCTGGTGGGGCTCTCCGACCGCATGAAGCACAAGCCCAACGAGCTCTCGGGCGGCCAGCGACAGCGCGTCGCGATCGCCCGCGCGCTCGTCAACAAGCCCAGCATCATCCTGGCCGACGAGCCGACCGGGAACCTCGACACCGCCACCGGGGTGGAGATCATGGCGGCGTTCGAGGGCATCTGGGAGCAGGGCAACACCGTCATCGTGGTCACCCACGAGGCCGACGTCGCCGCTCACGCGCGTCGGATCGTGCGCATGCGGGACGGCAAGATCGAGAGCGACACGGGCACTCCCGAGCGCCAGGCCGTGGTCGTCCGATGAACCTCCGCGAATCGGCAGGCATCGCCCTGACGGCGCTGCGCGCCAACAAGCTGCGGTCGTTCCTCACGCTGCTCGGCACGATCATCGGGGTGATGTCGGTCATCGCGGTGCTGTCGTTCGTCGAGGGCCTCAACCGTTTCGTCTCGGACAAGCTGCTCGCGAGCGGCTCGAACGTCTTCTGGGTGGACAAGTTCGGTTTCATCACCAGCCAGGAGGAATTCGAGCAGGTTCGAGATCGCCCCGACATCACCGTGGAGGACGCTGACGCCCTGCGAGGCCGCGTCTCCCATGCGCGGCTCGTGGTGGCGATGGCGAGCGGCACTGTGACGGCGCGCTACCGCAACAAGGATTTGAAGGCCGTCCAGCTTCGTGGCCGCAGCCCGGGCTACGAGGTCATCGACGACCTCACGCTCGCCGCCGGCCGCCAGCTCGGTGAGGTGGACGATCAGCGCCGGCGCCTGGTGTGCGTCGTCGGGCCCGAGGTTGCCGAGGAGCTGTTCGGGAACCTCGACCCGGTCGGGCGACACATCCGCCTGGGCGCGGACACCTACGAGGTCGTGGGGGTCACCGAGGCCAAGGGCAAGATGCTGGGGCAGAGCCAGGACCGCTTCGCCGCGGTGCCGATCCGCACCTTCATCAAGACGCGCATGGAGCGCGGCAGCGTGGACATCGCGATCAAGAGCAACGACCAGGCGTCCATGCCCGTCGCCCAGCAGGAGGCTCGCAACGTCCTGCGCGGGCGGCGCCACCTGCGCCCGGGCTCGCCCGACAACTTCGGCATCACGACGTCCGAGAACGTCATGCAGCTCTACAACACGCTCACCGGGGGCATCTTCGTCGTGACGATCGGTGTCGCCGCGATCTCCCTGCTCGTGGGCGGCATCGTGATCATGAATATCATGTTGGTGTCGGTCACCGAGCGCACGCGCGAGATCGGGATCCGCAAGGCCGCCGGCGCGCGACGCCGCGACATCCTGTCCCAGTTCCTGGTGGAGTCCACGACCCTCTCGTTGAGCGGCGGCATTCTCGGGATCGTCGCCGGCGTCGGGCTGGCGCTGTTCGCGGCCGCGGTCTCCCCGCTGCCCGCCGCCGTGAGCCTGCCGTCGATCGTCGCTGGAATCCTCATGTCCGCGTTGATCGGGATCTTCTTCGGTTCCTACCCGGCCTGGCGGGCCGCTCAACTCGACCCGATCGAAGCGTTGCGCTACGAGTAGCAATGGACCTCTTCCTCCTCCGGGAGACGTTCCGCATGGCGGGCCACGCGCTGGTCGCCAACCGGCTGCGCTCGATGCTCGCGCTGCTCGGCATTGTGATCGGCGTCGGGACCGTCATCGGCATGGTGGCCCTGGTGAATGGATTCCAGCGCTCGTTCCAGCAGAGCATCCAGTCGTTCGGAAACAACACCATCTACATCCGCCGCATCCGCCCTGGCATCCATTTCAGCGGCGGCATCCCCGACAGCCTGAGGCAGCGCAAGGCTTTCACCATGGACGACGCGGCCGCCATTCTGGAGCGCGCCCCGGCGGTAAAGGCAATCGCGCCCTTCAAGTGGCCATGGCAGGATATCCGGGTCTCGCACCTGGACCGGCAGTCGCGCGGCGTCTTCTGCTACGGCACGGACGAACACTACCTCACCACCCACGGCTACGACCTGGCACGGGGCCGGTTCTTCACGACCGAAGAAGTGATCCGCCGCGCCAACGTCGTCGTGCTGGGCAAGGACACGCGCGAGGCGTTGTTCAAAGACCGCGCCGGCCTGGGCGAGCGCGTGCACGTCAACGGCATTCCGTTCACCGTGATCGGGGAGTTCGAGTCCAAGGGGCGCATGCTTGGCAACAACTTCGACGCCGTGGCGGCGGTGCCCTACACAACGATCGACAAGTACTTCCCGGCGCCCAACGACGCGCCGCCCTGGTTCCCCAAACGCGGGGAGCTGTTCCTCGACGCCATCGCCACGACTCCGGAGCAGAGCGACCTGGCCCAGAAGCAGATCATCGAGGTGCTGCGCATCCGGCGACACCTGCCGAGCAACAAGAACAACGATTTCGTGGTCTTCACCGACGACGCGTTCCTGTCGCTCTATAACGCGCTCACCGGCGGCATCTTCGCGCTCATGACGCTCATCGCCTCGATCTCGCTGCTGGTGGGGGGCATCGGCGTCATGAACATCATGCTGGTGGCCGTGACCGAGCGCACCCGCGAGATCGGCGTGCGCAAGGCCATGGGCGCCCCGCGCCGGGCGATCCTCTCGCAGTTCCTCCTCGAGTCGATCGTTCTGACGGTGGTGGGCGGGATCCTCGGCATCGGGCTCGGCGCGGGCATCTCGTGGATCATCCACGCGGCCAGCAAGCTGCCGACCTACGTTTCGCTCTGGTCGGTGCTGACCGGGATCTTCTTCTCCACGGCGGTGGGGTTGTTCTTCGGTCTCTATCCCGCCATGCGCGCCTCGCGCCTCGACCCCGTGGATTCCCTGCGTTACGAATGATGGCCGAGGGGGCGGCAGCGGTTCGGCCCGCTCCGCCATGAACGTTCGCGAAAGCGCCGCCGTCGCCATCGATGCGCTGCGCGCCAATCGGCTGCGCTCGTTTCTCACGCTCACCGGCGTCATCATCGGAGTGTCGTCGGTGATTGCGGTGATCTCGCTGGTGCAGGGGCTGGACCGCTACGTGTCCTCCCAGCTGGCCTCCTCGGGATCCAACGTCTTTTCGATCGACAAGGTCGGAGTGGAGTTCGACTTCACGAAGATCACCGAGAAGGAACGGCGCCGCGATCTCACCCCCGAGGACGCCGAGGCCGTGGCCCGGGCGCCGCACGTCGAGGCGGCGGTGGCCGAACGGGGCACGGTCGTCCGGGCGCGGCGCGGCAACCGGTCGCTGATCCGCGTCCAGCTGCGCGGAATGCAGCCCGGCTACCTGCTCGTCAACGACCTGCCGGTGGAGCGCGGCCGGCCGATTGCCGAGATCGACGAACAGTCCCGGGCTGCGGTGTGCGTGCTGGGAGCGGAGGTGGCGGAGCAGCTCTTCGGCCGCCTGGACCCGATCGGAGGGGAGATCCGCGTGGGGGACGTCCGCTGCCTCGTGATCGGCGTGGGGGAGCGCAAGGGATCGTCCTTCGGGCAGAGCCAGGACATGTACGCGCTCATCCCCTTCGCCACCTTCCTCAAGCTCTTCGGCCGCGCCGAATCGGTCACGATCACCGCCCGCAGCCGCGGCCAGGAGGCCTTCGAGCAGGCCCAGGACGAAGCCCGGGCCATGTTGCGCGCGCGCCGCCACGTGCCTCCGGGGGCGCCCGACGACTTCGAGATCGTGACGCCCGACATGTACATGAGTCTGTGGCGCAACCTCACCGGCGCGATCTTCGTCGTCATCATCGGCGTGTCGGCCATCTCATTGCTGGTGGGCGGCATCGTCATCATGAACATCATGCTGGTCTCGGTCACCGAGCGAACTCGCGAGATCGGTATCCGCATGGCTCTCGGGGCGCGGCGCCGCGACGTGCTGGTCCAGTTCCTGGTCGAGGCGATGACGCTTTCCGGGATCGGCGGCGTGATCGGGCTGGCGCTCGGGGCCGGGGGGGCGATCCTCATCGGACTGCTGACGCCACTCCCGACCTACGTGAGCCCCATGGCGGTCGTGCTCGGGCTCCTCATCGCGGGTCTGGTCGGCGTGTTCTTCGGCGCCTATCCGGCCGCCCGCGCCGCCCGCCAGGACCCGATCGAGGCGCTGCGCTACGAATGAACCGCGTGCTGCTCGCACTGGTCCCGACCATCTTCCGGATGGCACTGCGCTCGCTGCGCGCCAACCGCTTGCGCTCGCTGCTCACCCTGCTGGGGGTCATGATCGGGGTCGCGACGGTCGTGGCGGTGGCGAGCATCATCCAGGGCTTCAACCATACGGTGTCGTCCTCGCTCAGCTCGTTCGGTTCGCACGTCATCTTCATCCGCAAACTCAAGCCGGACCTGTTCGTGGGCGGGTTCCCCGACAGCCTGCGGCGGCGGCCGGCCTTCACCGTGGACGACGCCGCCGCCATCAGGCGTGTGTGCCCCGATGTGCGAGAGGTATCGGTGATCAGCTTCGTCGAAGGGCTCGCGATCGAATACCGCGGACGCAGCCTCCGCGGTCTGACGGTGATCGGCGCCGACCCCGGGCTCCAGACCGTCAACGCCTATGACCCATGGCTGGGCCGCTTCTTCACCGATGAGGAAGTGCGTCGCAGCGCGCAGGTCGTGGTGCTGGGACGCGACGTCCGGCAGGCGCTCTTCACCGGGGGCGACCCGATCGGCAAGAC
>Ga0247727_10005248_pt1 | contig 26548 bp, 24 predicted proteins | sample WisWelCaveWW1625_FD_202498 | JGI IMG/M metagenome (GOLD analysis project Ga0247727, IMG submission 202498) | Biofilm microbial communities from Wishing Well Cave, Virginia, United States - WW16-25 | ecosystem: Environmental > Aquatic > Deep subsurface > Groundwater > Cave microbial mat | place...
GGCCGGGAAGATCTAGCCCTTCCAGGCTGCGCGGCCACCCCGCAGCGCACCCACAAATAACCGTCAGTGGGACAGTCGCGGTGCCGCGCCGCCCAACGGGTTACGCATGCTTGCCGGAAGGACACCGACGCTGGTGCGCGAGATGGGCAAGCTGGGCGTCGCGGTCCACCACAACGACCGCTACCTGCGGATCACGCGCCTCGCCGGAACGCCGCCGCGCGTCGCGTGCGAAACCACGGCCGGGAAAAGGCTCGAGTCCGACGTGCTGCTCTACTGCGTCGGGCGCGACGGGAACACCAACGACCTCGGCCTCGGCACGCTCGGGATCACGCCCGGCAAGTACGGTCTGCTCGAGGTTGGCGACCACTATCAGACCGTCCACCCTCACATCTACGCGGTCGGCGACGTGCTCGGCTATCCGGCGCTCGCCAGCACGGCGATGGAGCAGGGCCGCCAGGCGATGCGGCACGCCTTCGGCATCGCTGGCCCGAAGGGCCGCACCGAGGCACTGCCCTTCGCCGTCTACTCGATCCCCGAGGTGGCGTACGTCGGCGCCACCGAGGAGGCGCTGGTCGATAAGAAGACCGATTACGTGGCGGGCCGCGGCGACTACGCGAAGAACCCGCGCGGCCAGATCCTGGGCGACTCGGATGGCCTGCTGAAGCTGCTCTTCGACCGGCCGTCGCTGAAGCTCGTCGGCGCGCACGTGGTCGGCACCGCCGCGAGCGAGCTCGTCCACATCGGCGAGACGTTCCTGCACCAGGGCGCCTCTGCCACCGAGATCGCCGAGACGATCTACAACTACCCCACGCTCTCGGACATGTACCGCCACGCGGCGGTCAAGGCGCTCGGCGAGGACCGCCGGCGCAAGGAGCGTGCCCCGTGAGCGAGAGCCACGACAATTCACAACTGTTTCCTTGACGACGGGTGGCTTGCGGCGCGACTCTTCGGCATACAGACCGGGAGGTGAGCGTGCGCCGAGCCGCAACCGTACTCGCGATCGCCATGGCGCTCGCCAGTCCAGCCCTCGCCCAGACGGGCCCGTCGAACCGAGGCGCGTTCGCCGTGGACGCGATGATCGCCCCCACCACCGGGCTCGGCTTCGCGTACTACGTGACCGACGGCTTGAGCCTGCGGCCGTGGCTCGGGCTCGGCTATTCGGGCTCGCAGGGTTTCTTCGCAAACGCGGGCGCCCAGCTGCGCTTCGAGGTCGCCTCGGGCTGGACTCTCTCGCCCTACCTCTCGGGTTCGGCGCAGTACTCGCACAGCGAGGCGGCCGCGGTCGCGCAGCCGGGGCGGCCGGGCTCGGGGGGCCGCCCACAGCTCGCCGTGCAAGGCAGCGGAGGCCAGTTCGGCGTGGGTGCGGGGCTACGCTACCGTGTCGCGAGCAGCGTGTCGCTGTTCGCCGAGGGCCGCGTGCTGCACACGACCTACCCGATCGGCGAGCTGAAGCGCGGTTGGAGCGCGTTCGACATCAACGACCGCACCCGCGGCGAGGTCGTGCTCGGCGTGTCGTACCTGTTCCGTTAGGGAGGCGCTTCCCGCTCGCGCCAAGGGCTCTCACTTCTCGTCTCGGAGTGTCTCGACGGACCGGACGCCGCTCCTCATTCGCCCTCTCCGGCGACTCCGCTCGCTCTCGGGCTCGCGTCCGCTGCAGGCGGCGAAGGCTTCGCGAGCTCCGCCTGGATCTCCTGGAGGTCGGGGTCGGTCAATCCGGGCGTGAAGCGCTTGAGGCGTGCGGCGACGTCGGTCGTCTCGAAGTAGCCGCCGGCACACGGCACGTGGACGAAGCCGCCCGGGGAGAACCGCCCCTCCTCGTAGAAGACGAGCGAAATGCGCCACGCTCCCTTCGCGATGCTTTGTCTGCAGTGGCGACACTGTGCGCGGCCCGACGGGTCGCGCTCCGCCCCGTTGATGCGAGGCAGGCGTTTGTGCTCGACGCCGCGGCGGGCCTCTTCGGCCAGCCGTTCGGAGTCCGGGAGCGGCTCGACCCGGGCCGCGAGCGCCTCCAGAAACGGCTCGGGGCGCTTCAGGGCCCCGCACTCGAGGTGGAACCAGTGGAGCGTCTCGCCCTCGGCGAACGGGTTGGGCAGGCTCTCGCCGAAGCGCAGCTCCCCCCCGGCGATCTTCTCGCCGCACCCGCGGCATTTGGCGCGGGCGGTCGCGGCCGGCTCGATCACGTGGGGCATCGCTACTCCAGTCGGCGAAGCACGAAGCACTTCAGATAGTACGTCTCGGGCACGCCCAGCACGACCGGGTGGTCGCGCGCCTGGCGGCGCTTCTCGACGACGGTGACGGTGGCCCCGCATCGACGGCTCGCCTCGTGCAGCGTCGCGCGGGCTAAACACCGGCGCCCGCTCGGCCAGCGAGAAGCTGTATCTCCCCATCTAACTATACGGAGAGAATTTTTTGGCGGGAATCAGTCATCCTCCGGGACCTTCTCGCCGGTGGTGCGCCGGGCATCCTGGCTGAGGCGACGCAGCAGACGGCTCGCCTCGCGTTTTTCGGAGACGAATAGCGCCGCCATGATCTGGCGTAGCCGGTCGACATGAGCCGGGAACACCTCACCGATCAGCGATCGCCCCTTCGGAGTCAGCTCGCCAAACACAATCCGTTGGTCGCCGGCGCACGTTCTCCGACGCATCAAGCCGCCTTTTTCCAGCTTCTTGACGACGTACGTCGTGCTTGCACCCGTCACGAGAATCCGGTCGCGAATCTCACCCAGGCGAAGCGCGCCCTTGTGATACAACACCTCGAGGACAGCGAACTCGGTCATGCCAAGGCCTCGTTTGCAAGCTGTGGCCGTACGCCTTGTTCAATCGCCTGGTACGAGCGAGCGATCGCGATCACCAACTGCAGTACCCTCCAAGTAGTTTCTGTCTCCCGAGCCCGCCGCGAGCGCCCGCGCCAAGATCGTGTGTGGCATCGCTACTCCAGTCGTCGAAGCACGAAGCACTTCAGATAGTACGTCTCGGGAACGCCCAGTACGACCGGGTGGTCGCGCGCCTGGCGGCGCTTCTCGACGACGGTGACGGTCGCCTTCGCGTCCACGGCGGCATCGGCAAGGATCGCCTCGAAGTCGTCCTCGTGGATGTGGTACGAGCACGAGCAGGTGATCAGGCAGCCTCCGGGCTTCAGGATCTTGAGCGCGCGCAGGTTGATCTCCTTGTAGCCGCGCGCCGCCTTCGGGATCGCGTCCCGGCTCTTGGCGAAGGCGGGCGGGTCGAGGATCACCGTGTCGAAGCGCTCGCCGTGCTGGTCGAGCTCGCGCAGCAGGTCGAAGACGTTGGCGTCGCGCGTCACCACGTTGCCGATGCTGTTCCGCGCCGCGTTCGCCGTCACGCGCTCGAGCGCCTCGGCCGAGAGATCGACGGCCGTCACCGCGTCCGCCTCGCGCGCGACCTGCAGCGCGAAGCCGCCGTCGTAACAGAAGGCGTCGAGAACACGCCCCCGCGCGTAGCGTCGGGCCGCGAGGTGGTTCTCGCGCTGGTCCAGGAACAGCCCCGTCTTCTGTCCGTTGCGCAGGTCGACGCCCAGGCGCACGTCTCCCTCGCACACCTCCACGAGATCCGGCACATCGCCGTGCAGCACCGAGACGGTCTGGTCCAGGCCCTCGAGCGTCCGCACGCGCGGGTCGTTGCGCTCGACGATGCCCACGGGCTTCAACAGCTCGACGAGTGCGGCCACGATCTCGGGCTTCGCCCGCTCCGTCCCCTCCGAGAGCGTCTGGACCGCGAGGTAGTCGCCGTAGCGGTCGACGATGAGCGAGGGCAGGCCGTCGCCCTCGCCATGCACCACGCGGTACGCTTCGGCCCCGGCGGCTACCGTGGCGCGCCAGCGCAGCGCCCGCTCGATGCGGTCGCGCAGGAAGCCGTCGGCGAGCCGCTCGCCGCGCTCGATCATGCGCAGCCGGATCTCGGAGCGCTTCGACCAGAACGCGAAGCCGAGCGGCTCGCCCCGGACCCCCGCGACCCGCACCACGGCGCCGGGCGAAGCCCCGCCGTCCTTCACGACGTCGGAACGAAAAACCCACGGGTGCCCGTGCTCGATGCGGGCCTGGCCCTTGCGGCTGACGACGACTGGCCCCTCGATGAGCATGACCTGCGGCAGCATACACGCGCGCCGGCTCTTTCCTCCCGTCGACAACCGTCGAGCCCGCGCCCGCGCCTCCAACCTTCCACCCGCCCGCGGACGTCTCAAGACTGTGCAGTCCACGCGTGCGAGGCGGACCACGGGCCCGGACGGCGACCCCTCTCATCTGGAGCCACGCGACTCGTCGCCGTTCGGTTCGGTTGCGGGACGGAACCGTGCCGGAACCGAACACGAGGGACCGCGGGCGATTGAGCGCGAATGACTCCAAGTCGTTGGCCTGCAGTGCATTTCTGCGCGCTCCATCGCTGGCACGGGCCTTGACTATGGAGTCTCGCGTGGACATCGCCCGGCCGGACCTCCTCGAGAAGAAGAAGAAGCGCCGCCTGATCTGGGCCGGGGCCGGCGCGGCCGCTGTCATTCTGCTGACGCTCGGCGTCTCTCGTCTCAAGCCCGCGGCACCGACGGTCGAGCGGGCGACCGTGGTGATCGACACGGTAAAGCGCGGCGAGATGGTGCGCGAGGTGCGCGGCCTCGGGACGCTCGTGCCCGAGGAGATCCGCTGGATCCCGGCCGTGACCGAGGCGCGCGTCGAGCGGCTGGTGCTGCTGCCTGGGACGACCGTGACACCCGACTCGGTGATCCTCGAGCTCAGCAACCCCGAGATCGTCACGCAGTCCCAGGACGCCGACTCCCAGGCACGTGCCGCCGAGGCGCGCTACACCGAGCTCAAGGTGCGGCTCCAGAGCCAGCTCCTCGATCAGAAGGCCGTGGCCGCCCGGGTCCAGGCGGAATCCAAGCAGGCGCGGCTGCGGGCCGACGCCGACGAGCAGCTCGCCCAGAACGGCCTCATCGCCGGCCTCACGCTCAAGCTCTCGCAGAGCGCCGCCGAAGAGCTCGAGCACCGCGAGAAGATCGAGCAGCAGCGGCTCGCGATCGCCGGCGAGGCGATCGAGGCGCAGCTCCGCGTGCAGCAGGCCGAAGTCGACCAGCGGCGCGCCCAGGCGCGGCTGCGCCGCTCGCAGATGGAGGCGCTGCACGTGCGCGCGGGCCTCGAGGGCGTGCTGCAGGTCGTCCCGGTCGAGGTGGGGCAGCGGGTGACGCCAGGCACGAATCTCGCCCGCGTGGCTCGCCCCGACCGGCTGAAGGCGGTCATCCGCATTCCAGAGACCCAGGCCCGCGACGTGGTTCCGGGCCAGAAGGCCGTGGTCGACACGCGGAACGGAATCGTGGCCGGCCGCGTTATCCGGGTAGACCCGGCGGTTCAGAACGGGACGGTCACGGTGGACCTGGCGCTCGTGGGCGAGCTGCCCAAGGGCGCGCGGCCCGACCTGACGGTCGACGGCACGATCGAGCTCGAGCGGCTGACCGACGCGCTCCACGTCGGACGTCCCGCGATGGGCCAGCCGCAGAGCACGGTCGGCCTCTTCCGCATCGTCAAGGGGACGAGCGAGGCGCTGCGCGTGCGGGTGAGGCTGGGGCAGGCGTCGGTGAGCACGATCGTGATTCTGGAAGGGCTCGAGGTCGGGGACGAGGTGATCCTCTCCGACACGTCGGCATGGGACTCGGCGGACCGGATCCGCCTGAACTGAAGCGAGGGAGAGCATGAGCGACAACGGGTTGATCCGGCTCGAGGGGCTGGGCAAGGTCTTCTACACCGACGAAGTCGAGACGCACGCGCTCTCGGACATCCACCTCGAGATCAAGAAGGGCGAATACGTGGCGATCTCCGGGCCCTCGGGCTGCGGCAAGTCCACGCTGCTCTCGATCCTCGGCCTGCTCGATTCGCCGACCGGCGGCAGCTACCGGCTGAACGACACCGCGGTGCAGGACCTGAAGGCCGCGCAGCGCGCCCGCATCCGCAACCGCGAGATCGGCTTCATCTTCCAGAGCTTCAACCTGATCGGCGACCTGAGCGTGTACGAGAACGTCGAGCTGCCGCTCACCTACCGCGGCATGCGCGCGGCCGAGCGCAAGGAGCGCTCGATGAAGGCACTCGAGCGGGTCGGGATGGGCCACCGCGCCAAGCACCTGCCGAGCCAGCTCTCGGGCGGTCAGCAGCAGCGCGTGGCGGTGGCGCGCGCGCTCGTCGGCGAGCCGTCGATCCTGCTCGCGGACGAGCCCACCGGCAACCTCGACTCGCGAAACGGCGAGGCGGTGATGGAGCTGCTGCGCGACCTGCACCGCGCGGGCTCGACGATCTGCATGGTGACGCACGACAATCGCTTCTCGCGCCACGCCGAGCGCAGCGTGCACCTCTTCGACGGCCGCGTCGTGAGCGAGGAAGAGGCCGTGCGGGCGTCGGCCGAGGCGTCGGCCGGACGAGTCTGATGGACGCCTTCGTCCGCGACCTGCGCCACGCGGCGCGGACGCTCCGCTCGAGCCCGGGCCTCGTCGCGCTCGCCACGCTGTCGCTCGCGCTAGGGATCGGCGCGAACCTGACGGTGTTCGCATGGGCGCGCGCGATGCTGCTCGAGCCGTTCCCGGGCGTCCCTGACCAGGGCCGGCTCGTCAAGGTGATGCAAACGGACCGCGACCAGGAGTTCGTCTCCTTCTCGTATCCGGACTACCGCGACCTGCGTGACCAGGCGAAGAGCGTCGCCTCTCTGGTCGCCGTGCGCCCGGCGGCGGCGACGCTCGGAGCGGACGGGACGAGCGAGCGCGCGTGGGTCCAGCTCGTGTCGGGCAACTTCTTCGAGGTGCTGGGCATGGGCGCGGCGCTCGGGCGCACGCTGACGTCGGCCGACGATCTCGTCCCCGAGGGCCACCCCGTGGTGGTCCTCGGCCACGCGCTCTGGCAGCGCCGCTTCGGCGGAGACCCCGCCATCGTCGGCCGCACCGTGCTGCTCAACACCCGGCCCTACACGGTGCTCGGTGTGGCGCCCGCCAGCTTTCGCGGGGCGGGCACCGGCCTTGTCTTCGACGGCTGGGCGCCGATGATGATGCAGAAGCACTTCGAGCCGGGCGGGAACCGACTCGAGCAGCGCGGCAACCGCTGGCTCGACGTCTATGCGCGGCTCGCGCCGGGGCTCCGTCTGGAGCGAGCGCAGGCCGAGCTCGACGTGCTCGCGGCCCGCATCGCCAAGGCGAACCAGCGCGAGACGCTCGCGCGCGGCGTGGCGGTGTTCCCGTTGTGGCGCGCCCCGCGCACCGGGGCCGCGATTCTCGGACCGATCATCATGGTGCTCGGCGGCATCTGCGCGCTCGTGCTGCTGCTCGCCTGCGCCAACCTCGCGAGCCTGCTGCTCGCGCGGGGCGTCGCCCGGCGCCGGGAGATCGCGATCCGGCTGTCGCTCGGCGCGCGGCGCTTTGACATCGCTCGCCAGCTTCTCGCAGAGAGCCTGCTGCTGGCGCTCGCCGGCTCCGCCGCGGGGCTGGTGGTCGCGACGTTCGGGATCGGCCTGCTCGAGGCGTGGGCGCCGCCCACGCCCTTCCCGCTCTCGATCGGCGCGCGCGTCGACGGCGTGGTCGGGGCCGCCGCCGCGGGCATCGCGATCCTCACGGTCGTTCTCTTCGGCCTGCTCCCGTCGCTCCAGGCATCGCGCCCGGACACCGCGGACGCGCTGCGGGGCGAAGCGGCTGGCGTCGTGGGCGGCCAGGGCCGTGCGCGGCTCAGCTCCCGCCTGGTCGTGGCGCAGGTCGCCTTGTCGGTCGTGCTGCTCGTCGCCGCGGGCCTGTTCCTGCGCACGCTCCAGAGGATGCAATCGACCGACCTCGGCTTCGAGCCCAAGGGCGTCTTCATCGCGTCGCTCGAGCTGTTCACGAGCGGCTACGACCGCGAGCGCGGCTTCGCCTTCTATCGCGAGCTGCTCGATCGGGCGCGCTCGCTCCCCGGCGCCCCGCAGGCGAGCCTCGTGCGCCGCGCCCCGCTCGGCTTCGGCGGCTCCAGCTCGTCCACGTTCGAGGTTGACGGTTACGCGGCCCCGAAGGACGCCGAGGCCTGGGGCTACTTCAACAACGTGGGGCCCGGCTATTTCAGCCTGATGCGGATGGAGCTCGTCAAGGGCCGTGAGATAGGCCCTTCGGATCGCCAGGACGCGCCGGCGGTCGCCGTCGTCAACGAGACGATGGCCGCACGCTACTGGGGCGGGCGGGAAGCCGTGGGCGGCCGTCTCCGCCTCGGCGACACATGGATCACGGTCGTAGGCGTGGCGAAAGACGCCACCTATCGCGACTTCGGGGAGAAGCCCGCGCCGTGGTTCTTCGTGCCGCTTTACCAGGCCTACCGGCCGGACATGACGCTGCTGCTGCGGACGGCGGGTGATGCGGCGAGCTTGCGCGGGCCCGCCGCCGAGCTCGTGCGGCAGCTCGACCCGGGAATCGCTCCGTACAACGCCACGACGCTCGAGGCCTTCATCGGCGCCGCCGACTTCCGCCAGCGCGTGGGCAGCCAGCTCCTCGGCCTGTTCGGGATACTGGGGTTGCTGCTCGCGTCGATCGGCCTCTACGGCGTGCTCTCCTTCTCGGTGGCGCGGCGGACGCGCGAGATCGGGATCCGGATAGCGCTCGGGGGGTCGGAGCGCGACGTGCTCGGCCTGGTGCTGAAGCAGGGCGCCGTGCTCGTCGGCCTCGGGCTCGCGATCGGTCTCCTGGGCGCGGCCGGGCTCTCGCGGCTGCTGCGCAGCCTGCTGCTCGACTTGAGCCCGTGGGATCCGCTCGCCTTCGCGAGCGTCGCGCTCGCGCTCGTCGCGGCGGCGGGCGTCGCGTGCGCGTTGCCGGCGCGGCGGGCCACCCGCGTGGATCCGTTGACGGCGTTGCGGCACGACTGAGGCGCACGCGTACCCGGCGGCCCTCGCCCCGGCGCGGCGGTGGGCGGTGTTGAAGGCGACGGAACCGGAGGTCCTGGTCATGGCGACGCTCACTCTCTCGGACGATCTCGGCGCGCTCGCGCCGGCGATGACGATCGATCTCAAGTCGCGGCTCGTGGCGTACGAGCGCGAGCTGATCACCGCGGCGCTCGCCGAGTCGCGTGGCAACCAGAGGCGCGCCGCGCGCCGGCTCGGGATCCTGCCCACGACGCTGCACGAGAAGATGAAACGCCTCGGGCTGCGGGCGGACCCCTTCCTGCCCGAAGGCGCCCGCAGCGATGCTGTCGCGGGCATCGAGCGGCAGGCGGACGCGCCGCCAGAGGGCGAAGCGAGTCTCTGAGCCGGGTACGCAGAGTGCCCCTCGCGCTGCGCCACGCCGTTCGCCACCTGCTGCGAGCCCCCGGCTTCACGGCGCTCGCCGCGGGCACGCTCGCGCTCGGGATCGCCGCCAGCACCGCGATCTTCAGCCTGGCGGACGCGGTGGTGCTCGCGCCGCTGCCGTACGACGACCCCGCGCGCCGGGTGATGATCTAGAACCGCTGGCGCGGTTTCGACAAGACCTGGGTGAACCCGGCGGAGATGCGCGCGTACGGCGAGCGCTGCCCGAGCCTCGCGGCCGTCGCGAACTGGACCGTCGACCGTCAGAACCTGACGGGCGACGGCGAGGCGGCCCGCGTGGGCATCGCACTCATCTCGGCGAACGGCTTCGCGGTGCTCGGCGCGCGCCCGCTGCTCGGCCGCGGCTTCTCGCCCGAGGAGGACCGAGCGGAAGGCCCGCACGTCGCGGTGCTGGGTCACGCGCTCTGGCAGGGCCGCTTCGGCGGCGATCCACGCGTGATCGGTCAGCTGCTGGAGCTCGACGGCGTGCCGCACGAGGTGGTGGGCGTGATGCCCGCGGGCTTCGCGCTGCCCACGGACTTCACCGAGGACGCGGCCGAGCCGACGCAGATCTACGTGCCTCGCGCGCCCGACACCGACGAGCTGATGCAGTTCGGCAACCACGGCGACTACGGCGCCGCGCGGCTCGCCCTGGGCGCGAGCCCGGCGCGCGCGACCGAGGAGCTGCGCGCGGCCACGCGCCAGCTCACCGCCGAAGGCCGTTACGACACGCGCGCCAACCACGACGCCTTCGCGGTGTCGCTGCCGGACGAGATCCTGGGCCCGCACCGGCCGGCGGTCAGCGTGACCGTGGCGGCGGCGATCCTGCTGCTGCTGATCGCGTGCGCCAACGTCGCCAGCCTGCTGCTCGCGCGCGGCGCGGGCCGGCAGCGCGAGCTGGCGCTCCGCGCCGCGTCGGCGGCGGGCACGCCCGGCTGATCGGCCAGCAGCTCGTCGAGGGGCTGGCGCTCGCGCTCCTGGGAGCGCTCGTGGGCCTGCCGCTCGCGGCCGCCACGCTGCGGCTGCTCGCGGCCACGGTCACGGCCAACGTGCCGCGCGCCAGCACGGCGTCGATCGACCCGCGTGCGGTGGCGTTCGCTCTCGGGCTGGCGGTCTCGACCACGCTCGTGTTCGCGCTCGTGCCGGCGCTCCAGGCGCTGAAGCTCGACCTCACGGGCGCGCTCCGCGAGGGTGGCCCGCGCACGGCCGGGGGCGCGTCGCATCGGCGCTGGCGCCGTGGCGTGGTGGTCGCGCAGGCGGCGTTCGCGGCGCTCCTGGCGGTGGGCGCGGGCCTCATGGGCAGGAGCCTCGGCGCGCTGTCTCGCATCGACCTCGGCTTCGAGCCGAAGGGCGTCCTGACGCAGCGGCTTTCTCTGCCCGAGAGCGCCTACCCGGAGGCCGAAGACGTGATCCGCTTCTACCGTTCGCTGCTCGACGAGACGCGCGCACTGCCCGGCGTGAAGAGCGCCGGCTTGCTGCGCTCGCTGCCGCTCGGCGAGTCGATCGGCTACTGGGGCATCGACGTCGAGGGCTACGACGAGCAGGCGCTCGGCTCGGCCCAGGCCGACTGGCAGGTGGCGTCCGAGGGCGCGGCCGAAACGCTCGGCGAGCGGCTCGTCAGCGGCCGGCGGCTCGACCGTGCCGACGACGAGAACGCCCCCGACGTAGCGGTGGTCAACGAAGCGATGGCGCGGCGCTTCTGGGCCGGCCAGGACCCGCTCGGGCGGCGCTTCCGGATCGGTTCGCCACAGCGGCCGTGGGTGACCGTGGTCGGCGTGGTGGGCGACGTCCGTCACAACGGCATCACGGGTGTCGTCAAGGCCAAGTTCTACCGCTCGCACGCGCAGTTCCACCGCTCGCGAGGAAGGCCGACGCGCGACCTGGCGCTGGTCGTGAAGACGGACTCCGACCCGCGGGCGCTCGCCGCGCCGATCCGGGACGTCGTGAAGCGCCTCGACCCGGCGGTCCCCGTGTCGCGGGTGCGGACGCTCGCCGCCGTCGTCGACAGCTCGATCAGCGCGCCCCTCCTCGCCTCGCTCGTGCTGTGGCTCTTCGCCGTGCTGGCCGTCCTGCTGTGCGCGGTCGGCGTCTACGGCGTCCTGGCGATGAGTGTCGCGGAACGCCGCCAGGAGATCGGCGTGCGCATGGCGCTCGGCGCGCGCGCCGCGAACGTGAGCGGCCTGGTGCTCGGCGAGGGCCTTGCCGCCGTCGGCTCCGGCCTCGCGCTGGGCCTCGTCGCGGCGGCGTTGCTGTCGCGCATGCTGGGAGACCTGCTCCACGACGTCCGCCCGCTGGACCCGTGGACATACCTGGCGGTGGCCGCTGCGCTGTCTTCAGTCGCCCTCGCGGCTGGCCTCGTCCCCGCGCTGCGCGCCGCCCGCACCGACCCGGCGACCGCGCTCAGAAACGACTAGGGCGTCAGGGCAAGACCCTCGATGGCCCGGCCACGTGGAGGACATTTCTGCTCAGCCTGGAACTCTCGACGGGATCCGTGTGTTTATCCAGTATGAGCCGCGTCCGGTGAGAGCGGCCGAAAGTCGAGAGGGGTGTGCGCATGCGTCGAACGATCCGAATTTCGATGGCGATCCTGGCGGTCGCCAGCGGCCTGCTCGCGAGCGGAAGCGCTACGGCCGATCATGACAGCCAGGCCTTCGCCGTGACCGTCACCAACCTGACCCGCGGACAGCAGTTCACGCCCATCCTGGTGGCCAGCCACAGGAGCGGCGCCTCGCTCTTCCAGTTGGGCCAGCCCGCCAGCGAGCCGCTGGCGATCCTGGCGGAGGAGGGCAATACGGCGCCGCTGGCCGCGCTGCTCGGATCCAACGCCCGCGTCCTCGACGTTCAAGTAGGAGGTGGACTGCTGAACCCCGGCCAGTCGAAGACCGTGACGGTCGAGACCCGCGGCCGCTTCAACCGGGTAAGCGTGGCCGCGATGCTGATTCCGACCAACGACGCGTTTTTCGCCGTGAATGGGATGAAGGGGCCCGAGGACGACGAGAGCTTGGTGCTCTTCTCGCCCGCCTACGACGCGGGGAGCGAGGTGAACGACGAGCGCTGCGCCTCGATTCCGGGTCCCCACTTCACCGAGTGCGGGGGCCCGGGCGGAGGGGCTGCCGTCTCGGGCGGCGAGGAGGGCTTCGTCCATATCCACGCCGGCATGCACGGCATCGGGAACATGAAGGCCAGCGAGCGCGACTGGCGGAACCCGGTCGCACGCATCACGATCCGTCGGCTTCCCTGACGAGAGGCTCCCAAGGCGAAGGTTCCGGCCGGCGGGCCCGGCGCGACGTGGCCGGGCTCGCCGGCGCTATGCGCCGTCCGGAATCAGTCCTTCGATCGGCTGGCCCTGCTCGAGCGCCAGCAGGCGCTCTTTGCGCCAAAGCCCGCCGCCGTAGCCGCCCAGCTTGCCGCTCTTGTTCACCACGCGGTGGCAGGGCAGCACGATCGCGATCCGGTTCATGCCGTTCGCCTGACCCACCGCGCGCACCGCCCCCGGTGAGCCCACGCGCTTGGCAATCTCCTCGTAGGAGCGCGTCTCGCCGTACGGGATCGCGACCAGCTCCTGCCACACGCGTTCCTGGAAGGGCGAGCCTTTCACCTGGAGCGGCACCTCGAACACGCGACGCCGACCGGCGAAGTACTCTGCGAGCTCGGTCTTCAGCTGCCCGAGTGACTCGTTGTCGCCGGGTACGAGCGGCAGGCGCAGGCGGCGCCCGAGGATCTCGAGCTGCGTCTCGAGCATGCGGCGGTCCGTGAACTCGAGCAGGCACACGCCCGCGTCCGTCGCCGCGGCGATCATCGGCCCGAGCGGCGTGCGCAACCAGACGGCGATGGCGCACTCGGAGTCGCGGGCCGCTCCGGGCGGCCGGCCGAAGTGCTTGCCGAAGGCCTCGCGGAAGCCGCTCTCGGACTCGTAGCCCGCGTCCAGCGCGGCCGCGGCGAGGTCTTCGCCCTCGCGCAGGCGCTTCAGGCCACGGCCCAGCCGCTGCGCGCGGCCGTATGCATCGAAGGTCATGCCAAAGGTCCTCAGGAAGTAGCGGCGTGCGCGCTCGGGGCTCACGCCGAGCGCGCGAAGCTCGGGAGCGCGCAGCCGCCGCTCGGGCTCGGCTTCGACCGCGGCGAGCAGCCTCGCGACCCATTCCGGAGGCTGCCCGTCCGCCTCGAGCGGCCGGCAGCGCTGGCAGGGCCGGTATCCCGCGAACAGCGCGTCTTTGACCGAGGCGAGGAACTCGACGTTCTGCCGCAGCGGCTTGCGGGCCGGGCACGACGGACGGCAGAAAATTCCCGTCGTGCGCACGCCGGTCACGAAGACCCCGTCGTAGGAAGCGTCCTGGTCGAAAAAGGCCCGCTCCATCTCTTCCGGTCGCAATGCGGTCGCGGTGCTCATGTCACTGAAGAATAGTCCCGGCCAAGCCCCCCCGCCACCGGAAAACGGACGCCGAACTTCCGCTTCGCCCCGCTTCGCCCAGGGGGCCGCTTCGCCCAGGGGGGTGTGGGGGGTGCGGCGATAGAGCACCCCCCACGCCGTCGTGCTGTTCCGTTGTTCGTTTTCCGTTGTTCGTTTTCCCTTGTTCGTTTTCCCGTGTTCGTTTCTCCCTCGTCCCTTGTCGTCGCTGTCTCTCCAGCCACGACGCAGCCCGCCCCGAGCTTTAGCCTCAGCCACGTCCACCCCTGTTCGCGCGTGGGAAGCTGGCATCCCACAGGCGGACACGCGACCTCCGCCGCGCGGCACCCGCGGCGGCGAAAGTCCCTGAGCAACGGGACTTGGCCGGCCCGCTCGGCTGGCACGACTCGTGATGCTCCGTTACGCATGGGCCTCGTCTGCGACCTCGCCCCCGACGTGAGCCTGGACAAGAATGAGGGAATGCAAGAGCCCATGATCGAGCTGTGCGGGGTCGAGAAGAGCTATCCGCAGGGTGGCGGCCAGGTCTACGTGCTGCGCCGGGTGGACCTCACGGTCGGCGAAGGCGACTTCGTCTCGATCATGGGTCCCTCGGGCGCGGGCAAATCGACGCTGCTGCACATCCTCGGCATCCACGACAGCGAGTTCACGGGCGAGTACCACCTCACGGGCGAGCCGGTGCACAAGCTCGGGCGCAAGGAGCGGCACGAGCTGCAGAAGCGCGCGATCGGCTTCGTGTTCCAGAGCTACCACCTGCTCGACGAGCTGACGGTAGCCGAGAATCTCGAGCTGCCGCTCTCCTATCGCAACCTCAAGAAGGCCGAGCGCGAGGCGGTGGTCGCGGACACCCTCGACCGCTTCCAGATCGTGGGCAAGAAGGATCTCTACCCGCGCCAGCTCTCGGGCGGGCAGCAGCAGCTCGTGGCGGTCGCGCGCGCGATCGTGGCGAGCCCGAAGCTGATCCTCGCCGACGAGCCCACCGGCAACCTGCACTCCGAGCAGGGCGCCGAGATCATGAAGCTGTTCCAGAAGCTGAACGCCGAGGGCACCACGATCGTCCAGGTCACCCACTCCGAGACGAACGCGGGCTACGGCAAACGTATCGTGAAGATGCGCGACGGCTGGGTCGTTAACGAGTCACAGGAGGCGCAGGGATGATCGAGCACGCGTGGCGCGACCTCGTCCAGGCAACCCGGGGGCTCGGCCGGCGTCCTGCCTTCGCGCTGACGGCGATCCTCACGCTCGCCGTCGCGATCGGCGCGAACACCGCGGTCTTCAGCGTGGTCGATGCGGTGCTGCTGCGGCCGCTGCCTTTCCCGGAGCCCGAGCGACTCTCGATGCTCACGCGCGAGGGCGACGTCTCGATCCTCGACGGCGTCGACTGGCGTGCCGAAACGCGGACCTTCGAGGACATAGCGCTCTTCCTCCGCCAATGGAACCTGGATCTGACGGGGGACGGCGACCGCGAGCGGATCTTCGCCTCCCTCGTCGAGCCCGCGTATTTCCGCATCCTGAAGACGGCGCCCCTCCTCGGCCGGACGCTCAGCGCGGACGACGACCGCGTCGGAGCCGAGCCGGTGGCGGTTCTGAGCGAGGCGTTCTGGCGGGCGCGCTTCGGGAGCGACCCCGGCGTGCTCGGCCGCTGGCTACAGCTCTCGGGGCAGGCGACGCGCGTCGTGGGCGTGATGCCCGCGGCATTCGACTACATGGACGACGAGGTCGACCTGTGGGCCCCGGTCGCGACCGTCTGGCCCTTCGCGCTCGGCGAGCGTGGCACCAACAACTTCGACGCGATCGGCCGGCTTCGCGCCGGCGTCTCGCTCGAGGCGGCGCGCGGTGAGCTCGTCGCGATCACGACGCGGCTCGCGCAGCAGTACCCGAAGTCGAACGCGCGCAAGATCGTCGAGCCGATGTCGCTGCACGAGTTCGTCACCGGCCCGTCGCGTCCGGCGCTCGTCGTGCTGCTGGGCGCGGTGCTGCTCGTGGCCCTCGCGGCCAGCGCGAACGTGGCTGCGCTGCTGCTCGCTCGGCACCTCGCGCGCGGCGGCGAGTACGCGGTCCGCGTCGCGATGGGAGCGGGATCGCGCCACCTGTTCGGGCAGGTCCTGGCCGAGAGCGTGCTGCTCGCGCTCGCCGGCGGTGCTTTGGGCGTGGCGCTAACGGCTTGGGGCCGCGACGCTCTCCTCGCGCTTTCGCCTGCGAGCCTGCCGCGCGCCGGCACGGTGGCGCTCGACGCGCGCGTCCTCGGCTTCACGCTCGGCCTCGCCCTCGTGGCCGCGCTGCTGGCGGCGGCCCTGCCGGCTGCCCTCGCGTCGCGCACCGCCCCCGGATCGCTGCTGGCGAGCGGCAGCAAGGGTGCGACCGGCGGGGTGGCCACCGCGCGTGCGCTCTCGATGCTGGTCGTGGGCGAGGTTGCGCTCGCGAGCGTCCTGCTGGTGGGCTCGCTGCTGCTCATCCGCAGCTTCCTGCGCCTGCAGTCCGAGCCGCTCGGCTTCGACCCGCGAGGCACGCTGATGGCCGACGTCGTCCTGCCCGAGTCGCGCTACGCCTCCCGGCCTTCGCAGACGCGCGCCGCGACCGAGATCGTCCGCCAGCTCGAGGCCGCGCCGGGCGTCGCGGCCGCCGCCTGGGTCACGACACCTCCGCTCTCGCCGCGCGGGGGCCTGGGCGGGGCGATCCTGATCGACGGCAGGCGCTTCAGCGACGACGATCTGCCCGGGGCGCGCGTTCGGTTCGTCCACGGCGACTACTTCGGCGTCGCGCGCATCCCCGTGGTGAGCGGCCGGGGTTTCTCGCGCGAGGACGACGGCGGAGCGCCGGTCACGGTCGTGAACCAGCGCTTCGCGAGCCTCTACTGGCCGGGCGGGAACGCCGTCGGCCAGCGCATCGCCTTCCGCGACTTCGGCGATGCGGCCGGGCCCTATTGGATGACGATCGTGGGAGTCGTTTCCGACATCAAGGGGCGCCTGCTCACCGCGCCCGACACGGCGACCGTCTATGCCCCATTCCTGCAGCGCAAGATCGAGTGGAACCGCTGGGGCACGATCGTGGTGCGCAGCGACACGGACCCGCTCGCGCTCGTGCCCGGCGTGCGTGCGGCGGTCGAGGCCGTCGATCCCGACGTGCCACTGCAGGACGTGATGACGCTCGGCACCCGCGTGTCGCGCGCCGCCGCGCCCCAGCGCTTCAACGCGCGCGTGGTCTCGGCCTTCGGCCTGGTGGCGCTCGGCCTGGCGCTCCAGGGCCTGTTCGGGCTGCTGGCGTTCGTGGTCGAGCGGCAGCGGCGCGAGATCGGCGTCCGCCTGAGCCTGGGCGCTCAGGCCCGCGACGTCGTAAGGCTCGTGGCCGGGCGTGGGATGCGGCTCACGCTCGTGGGCCTCGCGATCGGTCTGCCGCTCGGCTACGCGCTCGCGCGCGCCTCCGCCGCAGTCCTGTTCGGCGTGACGCCCGCGGACGCCGCGACCTACGCGCTCGCCGGCACGGCGCTGCTCGCCTCCGCCGCGGCCGCCTGCCTGCTGCCCGCTCGTCGCGCCGCACGCCTCGATCCCGCGGCGATCCTCTGGGAGCCGTAGTGCTCCCGGGTCGACTCCCGGCCGAAAGCCACGCGGATCGACCCGGTGCTGACGCTGCGCGCGGACTAGAGCCGCGGCGGGACAGGTGAGCAGCAAAGCGGCGGGCACCGTGACGGGCGGGATAGAATCGGCCGGTCCCATGAGCCGGGTCACGCCGCGCGTGCTCGCCGCCGACGACCAGAAGGACGTGCTCGAGGCGCTGCGGCTGCTGCTGAAGCCGGAGGGCTTCGAGCTCGAGACCGCCGACTCGCCGAAGGGCGTGCTGGCCGCGGCCGAGTCGCGCGAGCTCGACGTAGTGCTGATCGACCTCAACTACACGCGTGACACCACGTCGGGCCGCGAGGGCATGGACCTCCTGGCACGGCTCCAGGCGCTCGACCCGACGCTGCCCGTGGTGGTGATGACGGCCTGGGGCAGCGTCGACGTGGCGGTCGAGGCCATGCGCCGCGGGGCACGCGACTTCGTGCAGAAGCCGTGGGAGAACGCGCGCCTCGTCGCGACGCTGCGGACGCAGGCCGAGCTGTCGCGGGCGCTGCGGCGCGGGCAGCGGCTCGAGGCGGAGAACTTCGCGCTGCGCGACGCGGGCCGCCCGCTGCTGATCGCCGAGTCCGAGGCGATGCGCCCCGTGCTCGAGATGATCGAGCGCGTGGGCCCCTCGGACGCGAACGTGCTCGTCACCGGCGAGAACGGCACGGGCAAGGGCACCGTCGCGGCGGCGCTCCACGCCGTGTCCGGCCGCTCGGCGAAACCGCTCCTGACCGTGAACGCGGGCGGGCTCTCCGAGGGCGTCTTCGAGAGCGAGCTGTTCGGCCACGTGAAGGGCGCATTCACCGACGCCAAGTCCGACCGCGTCGGCCGCTTCGAGATGGCGGACGGCGGGGCGCTCTTCCTTGACGAGATCGCGAACGTGCCGCTCAACCTGCAGCCGAAGCTGCTGCGGGTGCTCGAGACGGGCGACTTCGAGCGCGTGGGCTCGTCGCGCACGCGCCGCGCCGACGTGCGGGTTCTGTCGGCGACGAACGCCGACGTTCGGCAGGAAGTGGCGAACGGCCGCTTCCGTCAGGACCTGCTGTTCCGCCTGAACACGATCGAGATCCACGTGCCGCCGCTGCGCGAGCGGCGCGAGGACATCCCGCTGCTGGCCGCCCACTTCCTGCGCCTGCACGCTCAGCGCTATCGCAAGCCGGTCGCGCGCCTGCACGCCGACGCAGTCAAAGCGCTCGCGGCACACGGCTGGCCCGGCAACGTGCGCGAGCTCGACCATTCGGTCGAGCGCGCCGTGCTGATGGCCCGCGGCGACGAGATCCGCGAGGCGGACCTCGGGCTGAAGCCGTCCGGCAACGAAGGCCCGCGCCAGCTCGACGACATGAGCCTGGAAGACGTCGAGGCGTTCCTGATCAAGAAGGCGCTGCAGCGTTACGGCGGCAGCGTCAGCCGCGCCGCCGAGGCGCTGGGCCTCTCGCGCAGCTCGCTCTACAGGCGGCTCCAACGTTACGAACTGTAGCGCTCGCGCCACACCCACGATCGGCCGTGTCTCACCTGCGAGCCGCCGGTTGCCGATGAGCCAAGCTAAGCTAGCCGAGCTCATGGCCAAGACGGGGTCGCAGGGCAGCATGCGATCGCGCCGGAGCGGGCTCCCTTGAACCCGCCGCGCCGCAGGCGGCGGCTGCCGCACGACCTGCGCGTCCAGCTCCTGGCGCTTGCGGCGGGGCTGCCGGCCCTCGTGCTGGCGGCGACACTCCTGGCTCAGAGCGCCTTCTCGGAGCGCACCCAGTGGACGCTTGCCGCGCTGGTGGTGATTGCCTGGCTTGCTTTCGCCTCTTCCGCACGCGAGGCGGTCGGCCGCCCGCTGCAGACGCTGTCGAACCTGCTCGGTGCGCTCCGGGAGGAGGACTTCTCGTTCCGCGCCCGCGTGGGCAGGCGCGACGACCCGCTCGGCCAGGCGCTGGTCGAGGTGAACGCGCTCGCCCAGACGCTGCGCGAGCAGCGGCTCGGCGCGCTCGAGGCGACCGCTCTACTGCGCAAGGTGATGGATGAGATCGACGTCGCGGTCTTCGCCTTCGACGCGTCGCACGCGCTCCAGCTCCTGAACCGCGCGGGCGAGCGCCTGCTCGGCGCGCCTGCGGAGCGACTGATCGGCCTGGGCGCGGATGCGCTGGGACTCGCGGCGCTCCTCGCGGGCGAGCCGAGAGGCATCGTGGACGCCTCGTTCCCCGGTGCGACCGGGCGCTTCGACGTGCGTCGTGGCGGGTTCCGCCAGCGCGGCAAGCCGATGCAGCTGCTGGTGTTGGCCGACGTGAGCCGCGCGCTGCGCGACGAGGAGCGCCAGGCCTGGCAGCGCTTGATCCGCGTGATCGGCCACGAGCTCAACAACTCGCTGGCGCCGATCCGCTCGGTGGCGGGCAGCCTCGAAGCGCTGCTGCTGCGCGAGCCGCGTCCCGCGGACTGGGAAGGCGACACGCGGCGCGGGCTCGGCGTAATCGCGGCGCGGGCCGAGGCGCTGCGGCGCTTCATGGACGCGTATGCGCAGCTCGCGCGGCTGCCGGCGCCGGCGCGCCGGGCGGTCGAGGTCGCCCCGCTCGTGCGCCGGGTGGCGGGACTCGAGACCCGCGTGCCGGTCGTCGTCAGCGACGGCCCGGACGCGACGATCGACGCCGACCCCGACCAGCTCGAGCAGCTGCTGATCAACCTGGTGCGCAACGCAGCCGAGGCGGTGGCCGGCAGCGCCGGAGGCGTGCGGCTGTCCTGGGCGCTGGCCGAGAAGCCCCAGGCCGCGGTCGAGTTCGCGGTCGACGACGACGGCCCGGGCCTGCCGCCCTCGGCCAACCTGTTCGTGCCCTTCTTCACCACCAAGCCCGGCGGCTCTGGCATCGGTCTCGTGCTGTGCCACCAGATCGCCGAGGCCCACGGCGGTACGCTCGCTCTCACGAACCGCCCCGAGGGTGGCTGCCGCGCGACGCTCCGGCTGCGGAGGTAGCCGAGGCGGGCTCATCGATCCCTGGCTCCCGAGCGGCTGTGCCCCGCTTGGTTAAGACGAACGATCGTGCTATATTCTGCCGATGCAAAGGGCGGGCTGACGCTGCTGCGAAAGGGCGAGCTGACGCGGCACGCGATCCTGGAGCGTTCGGCCGCCATCGCCAGCCGCATGGGGCTCTCGGGCGTGACCATCGGGCAGCTGGCCGAGGACCTCGAGTTGTCCAAGAGCGGGCTCTTCGCCCACTTCCAGTCGAAGCAGGCGCTCCAGCTCCAGACTTTGCAGTTCGCCGGTCAGCTCTTCATCGACCGCGTCATCCGTCCGGCGCTGAAAGCGCACCGGGGCGAGCCCCGGATGCGGGCCCTCTTCGAGCGCTGGCTCGAGTGGGCCCAGGCGAGCACGCTCGAAGGGGGCTGCCTGTTCGTGGCTGCAGCCAGCGAGCTGGACGATCGCGAGGGCCCCGTCCGCGACGAACTCGTGCGACAGCAAAAGGCCTGGCTCGAGCTGATCGCCAACGTCGCCAGGGGTGGCGCCACCGAAGGGGATTTCCATGCCGGCATGGACGCCGAGCAGTTCGCCTACGACCTCCACGGGGTGATGCTCGCCTACCATCACGCCCGGCGCCTGCTTCGGGATAAGAACGCCGGGCAGCGTGCCCGGCGAGCGTTCCTGGCCCTGCTCCGCGTCGCGCGCGCGACCCCACTCTCGCGGGCCGCCCGCAAAGCCCGCGCCTCTTAGTCGAAGGAGCCCCGCATGCCGCGTCCCCAGGCCGAAGTCGCCAGAAAGAGTACGAACGTTCGCTCTCCAAGCTCACGGCTGCGCGCCGGCTTCCGGCTGCTCGGCCGCATCGCCCCCGAGTTGGCCGCGGCCGCCGCCGAACGGCTGTTCTTCACGCCCCCAAGGCCCCCCCGCCGGTTTTTCGACGACAAGGCGCTCCGCCACACGCAGCGGATCGATGTTTCCGTCGACGGACGGCGGCTCAACGCCTGGCGTTGGGGCCGCGGGCCCGCGGTCGTGCTGCTGCACGGGTGGGGTGGCGAGGCGGCGCAGCTGTCCGCGTTCGTGGCGCCCCTCGTCGACCGTGGTCTGTCCGTGGTGGCCTTCGATGCCCCCGGCCATGGCCGCTCCGGGCGGGGAATGTCCTCGGCGCCCCAGTTCGCGAGCGCGCTCAAGGCTGTGGCCAAGGGAGGGGTCCACGGTATCGTGGCCCATTCGCTGGGGGCCGCCGCCACCGCGCTGGCCATGCGCGACGGCTTGCGCGTCGAGCGGGTCGTGTTCCTCGCTCCCGCCGCCGATCCTCCAGCCTGGATCGCGCCGTTTGCCGAGCGGCTCGGAGTCGAGCCTGAAGTCCTGGCTCGGGTGCGCGCGAGGAGCGAGCGGCGGATCCAAAGGCGTTGGGATGAGCTCAGCGTTCCCGCGCTCGTGGCCGGCTGCCGCGCCGCGCTGCTGGTGATCCACGACCGTCTCGACCCGCAGGTACCCCTGCGGGATGGCGAGGCCATCGCAGCGGCTTGGCCGGGGGCTCGCCTCGTCGAGACCAGCGGGTGCGGGCACAACCGTCTGCTGCGTGATGCCCAGGTCGTCGAGCAGGCTGCCGCGTTCGTCGCCGAGGATGCCGTGACCCGCTGCGCTTGCGGCGAGCGCCTCGAGCCGGATGGGCAGTGCGAGGCTTGTCGCCTCGGGCGCGAGCTGTTCGATCGCGAGTCGCGCTGGGCGGTGCGCGTGGCCTGACGGGCGGGAGCACTGCGCGGAGCCTGACGGCGGAGCGGTGCGCTTGGCCTGACGGCGGGAGCGGCAGGCGTCGCCTACTTCTCGCAGCGGTAGACGAAGGCGGGCGGGAAGTTCCGGTAGACGATGCGGGTGATTGCGACACGGGCGAAGCTCGCTTCGAGGAGGGATCGAAAGCGGCGGCCCGTAGGGAAGTGCGCGGCGGGAACGTACGCGAACGTCGCGAAGCGTCCGCCCGGCCGAAGCCCCGCGATGACTGCCCGCAGCAGGCGTTGCTGCAAGTCGGAAGCGAAGTTCGCCCACGGCAGGCCCGACAGGATCGCATCGGCCGCGGTGCGGCCGGCCGCGCGCAGGTGGCTTGCCAGGTGCTCGGCGGAATCGTTCACGATCCGCACGCGCGGAACCCGGCCGTCGAGCTTCGCCGCGAGCGCAGCGTCGATCTCGAAGGCGAGCACCAAGGCGTCCGGCCCGACGCGCTCGGCAATGAGTCGCGTGAAGACGCCGGTGCCGGCCCCCAGCTCGACCACGGTGTCGGCCGACGCGAGGCCCATGTCTTCGACCATCAGCTCGGCTAGGCCGCGAGAGCTGGGGACGACGGTTCCCGTGCGCCAGGGGCGGCGGACGAACGTGTGCAGCATCCGGCCATGCTCCCGAACGGACTCCACGGCGCTGTCCACGAAGTCGGGCGGCCGGGTCATTCGCATCAGGCTCGCCGCGGCATCCGTCGGCAGGCACCCTTCGACCGTACGATTCTGTCCATGCTTCGTGAGCTCTCGCGATCGGCAGCGACTCTACAACGACTCGTGCCGAACGGGATACGGGACGAGCGCTGCCCAGCTCCTTCGCGACGCGGACGGGATCTTGGACCGGAACAACGGGACCCGATCCGCGTAGTGACTCGTCAGACGCGATTGCATGTCTGGAAAGGGCGTCACATCCAACAGGATGGATGCCAGGAGGATGGACCGATGACGAAGCGCCTACTCGTTCTTGGGCTCGTGTCGCTCGGCGCCGCGGGTGTCGCCATGGCCGCCGATGCAGCCGGCACCGGCAAGGGTGCCCGCTTCGAGTGGACCACGAAGTCCGCCGAAGCCAGGCAGGGCCTGACGGAGCTGCAGCAGCGTATCGAGAGCTTCCAGTTCGGAGCCGCGAGTGTCGAGCTGGCCCAGAAGATCGTTGCCGCCGATCCCGCCTTCGCGATGGGCAGCTACTACCTTTCGGCGGTGACGCCGCCACCCGGAAATGAGACGCACCTGGCGAAAGCCGTCGAGCTTTCGAAGCAGGCCTCGGACGGCGAGCGCCGCTTCATCGAAGCGATGAAGATCGCGCGCGCGAACCAGGGGGCGCAGGTGCAGGACGCGATCCCGCTGCTCGAGAAGCTGGCGGGCGACTACCCCGGAGAGCGGCTCGTGCAGGTGATCCTGGGCCAAGTCTACCAGGGCCAGAACGAGCCGGAGAAGGCGAAGGTCGCGTTCGAGCGCGCCAACGCCATCGGCCCCGAGAGCGCCCGCGTGCGCGCCTTCCTCGCGAACGACGACCTGCTGAAGGGGAACTACGCGAAGGCTCGCGCTGCCTTCCTCGACGTAGAGAAGTCGCTCGCCAAGGGCTCCGCGCCGTTCGCGGTGCGCTACGGGATCGCGTTCAGCCACCTCTACGAGGGCCAGGTTGATCCCGCGATCGACTCGCTCAAGACCTACCTCGCCGAGTACAAGGACAGCGGCGCGGCGCAGGGCTTCCCCGAGGTCTTCATCTGGAACTCGATCGCCCGCATCAATCTGGAGAACGGCCGCCCCGACGCGGCGATGAAGGCCTACGAGAAGGGCTACGAGAGCGTCCCCGGCAGCAGCTTGCCCGAGGACCAGAAGCAGCTCTGGCTGGGCCGCCTGATGCACGGGCGCTGCCGCACGCTCGCGAAGCTGGGCCAGCACCAGGAGGCCTGGACCGAGGCGCAGAAGATCAAGAAGATGATCGACGAGGGCGGCGAGCCGGCCAAGCAGTACGTGCCGGTCTGGCACTACCTGGCTGGCTATCTGAAGCTCGAAGCGGGCGAGTACAAGGCCGCGATCGAGGAGCTGAAGCAGGCGGACGCCAACGACCCATTCCAGCAGCTGCTGCTCGCGCGTGCCTACGACAAGTCCGGTGCCAGGGAAGAGGCCCGCAAGATCTACGCCAAGGTCGTCGACTCGCGTCAGAACGGCATCGAGCGTGCGCTGGCGTACCCGGAGGCGAAGAAAAAGCTCTGACACGGGCCCGGGCGGCCACGTTCTTGTAGTGGGCCGCCCGAACCCGTTTCAGCGCGGCGCGCCCTCACCGAGGGCGAGAGGCAGCCCGGCGGCGACGGCCTTGGCGTGGAGCGTCTGGAGACGCTCGCGGCTCGACGGGGGCAGGGCCCGTGCGCCGCGCGCCAAGAGCTCCATCACGTGGGGGTTCTCGAACGGGAAGATCAGCCGGCGCGCCCGCGTGCGGTCGTACTCGTCGACGCGCGCTCGCTCCGTGGAACGGAGCTTCGCCAGCAGCTGGCCCTGCAGCGCCGCGAGCTCGTCCGCCTCCGCCTTCGTCAGCGCCGCGAGGCCACGGTCCGCCGCCTCGCGCGCGACCTCGAACACGTCCGGTGGCTCCACCAGGCCGCTTGGACTCCGGGAGTAGATGAGCTCGATCGTCTCGGGCGAGAGCTGGGGCAGTCGGGCGGTGGCGTCGGCGAGCGCCCGCTGCCGCTCTTCGGTACGCCGCCGCGAGAGCACCTGCCGGTCGATCGCCGTGAACACGGCCTGACCGAGATCCGCCGTCTTCGGCAGCCAGGTCTCCCGCTCGAGGACGGCGAAGTAGAGAACGGCCACGAGCGCGCTCGTCAGGATGACCCGCCTCGTCCAGAGCCAGACCGTTGGCAAGGCGCTCCATGGATCCGGGCCCTCGTAGACGTCCACCGCTTGTCTGGACTCGCGTGACGCGGCGAAGGGTAGGGTGGGAAGCTCGCTGACCGGGGTCGGGGCCGTGAGCGTCTCGCGCGGGATCAGCGGGCGCGATTTCGAAGCTGCGGGCGGTTGAAAGAGGACGGCCGGCTCGGACGGCTCCGCGCGAGCGGAGCCCCGAACGCGAGCGCTCAGGCCGCCTACCCACCCGGAGATCCGTGCGAACAGCGGCGGGCGATCCGCCGTCTCCTCGATGCGCGCGGGCGTGGAAGCGTCGGACGCTCTCGACGTCAGCCTTGCGGCCAGGGGCGTCAGGCGATCCAGGCACCGGCTGAGGAAGCCGCCGACCGTCTCGAGCACCGTGAGCAGCGGACCGTCGAGGCGGTCGTGTCGTGGCTCGTCCTCGGCAAGCTCGTCCTCGTCCTGATCCGCGTCACGCCTCGCGGACCACGCGGCCGGGACCACCGCTTCGTCGTCGAGCGGTTTCATCCGGATGACCGGCATGTCGTTAGCGGACGCAGGCGCCGTTCGCGGGTCCGCGTAGGCCGAGGACACGGGGTCGTCGGCGAGGGCCTGCAAGCCGGGCCTTGCCTCGGCGGCGACCGCGGGCTCGCTGAAGGCCGGCTCACCGAAGGACAGCCCGCCAAGCGCCGGCTCGCTGAAGGCCGGCTGATCGAGCGGCGGGCTTGGAGACGTGGGCGGTGGCGGCGGCGTGGCCTCCTGCCGCGGCTTGGGGGGAACGAGCGCCCGCAACAACCTGGCGGCGGCCTCCTCTTCCGCCAGGACCTCCTGGAGTGGCTGCCAACGCCAGCTCCCGACGCCCTGCACCATGGCCCGGCGGTCTGCGGCCCAGGTCCTGAGCCCGTCCTGGTCGACCGAGAGGACGGTGCCGTCGCCGAGGCGCAGCTTATAGCGCTGGCCCATCACACCTCCCAGGACTCGCTCCTCGGTGTCGCGCCCGGATATGTCCGATGCCACGTTACGCCCGCCCTGGGCCGAGCGTCAATCGCTATACTAGGATCTCCGCCATGCCCGAAACGATCATCATCGGCTCCGACCACGCCGGCTTCGACCTCAAGGAGAGGGTCAAGGAGCTGCTCGAGCGCCGGGATTTCAAGGTGGAAGACGTGGGGACGCGTTCGCCGGCTTCGGTGGACTACCCCGACTTCGCCCACCGCGTAGCGGCGGCCGTCGAGAGTGGGCGACACACCCGGGGTGTCGTGGTCTGCGGAACCGGGATCGGCGTCTCGATGGCGGCGAACCGCCACCCGCGCGTGCGAGCCGCGGTGGTTTGGAACGAGGAAACGGCGCGGCTGTCGCGCGAGCACAACGATGCCAACGTCCTCGCGCTCGGCGGGCGTACGCTCGACCCCGCGCTGGTGGAGGCCATCCTCGGCGTCTGGCTCACGACGCCGTTTGCGGGCGGGCGGCATGCGGGCCGCGTCGCGAAGATCGAGCCCGCCGCCCCCGACACGTCCACGCCGGCCCGCGGCATCAAGCGGGCCCGACCGAAGTGAGGGCGATGGAAAACCTGGCGCGAACCGATCCCGAGTTGGCCGAGGCGATCCGCAACGAGACCGAGCGGCAGGGCCGCCAGCTCGAGATGATCGCCTCCGAGAACTTCGTCTCCGAGGCGGTGCTCGAGGCGCTCGGCACGGTGCTCACCAACAAGTACGCCGAGGGCTACC
>Ga0247727_10005249_pt1 | contig 26533 bp, 35 predicted proteins | sample WisWelCaveWW1625_FD_202498 | JGI IMG/M metagenome (GOLD analysis project Ga0247727, IMG submission 202498) | Biofilm microbial communities from Wishing Well Cave, Virginia, United States - WW16-25 | ecosystem: Environmental > Aquatic > Deep subsurface > Groundwater > Cave microbial mat | place...
ATGGGCATTGCTAAGACACATTCAGGCGGATAAAAACTTATTTTTTTGCCTCTAACTCAGCTCTGCAGCTATAACATCTGTTTTTAACAGTTCTATCATTCATTTTTCCGCATACTGGACATCTTATTTTCATTTGATTTTCTCATGGTCAAGGTTATTTAAAGATACGTCTAAAAGCATATCTTTATGAATGAGTCATTAATCAGTAGTGCTATGAGAAGTTTCAAGAAGAACGGATTTGACAGGAGTAGAAGCAGATCTGACGAGAGAAGCTCACGTGGTGAATTTAATGAGAGAAAACCAAGCAGATTTAGATCGGATTTCGATAATCCAAGAAGTACTCCATTCGTTAGAACTTCAAAAGGCCCATTAGAACTTTTTGATGCAACGTGTGATAAATGTGGAGCACAATGTGAGCTTCCATTCAAGCCAAGAGGGGGCAAACCAGTATATTGCAGGGACTGCTTCAGAAAGAAAGACAGTTATGACTCAGCAGATATGCCTTCTCAAAGAGCTAATTCTCCAGAGCAATTAAATGAAATAAATATGAAGCTAGATAAGATACTAAGAGCAATGAAATTAGATTAAAAACATAACGAGGTGAAAAAATGAAAGGAAAAGTAAAATTTTTTAACAGTTCCAAAGGATTCGGATTTATTACTGCTGAAGACGGAAAAGACTATTTCGTACATAGCTCAGGATTAGCTGAAGGAGTAACTTTGAATGATGGTGATTCTGTTGAATTTGAAGTAGAGCAAGGCGATAAAGGTCCAAAAGCTGGCAAAGTCAAGAAGATATAATTGTTTTCTTTTTTTATTTTGTATTTCTTTTTTAAGATAGATTGAAGGTTATTGAATTTCAATGACCCTGATAAAAACATAGTAGAGCTCTATATGGATACAAGAAGCAAAATAAAACAATGGAATGGCACAAGACCACTAGATGAAAAAGAAATTCTTAAATTTTAATTATTTAATCACAATCATTCTCTGATTCAAGCAAGCCTTGCCGTCTTCGACTGGCAGAACAACAAATGACTTAACAGCAATGCCTAATTCAGTTGCAGCATTATCTAGGCTCACTGAATAGGTAATTGTCTTGCCTGGTTCAACTGCATCAGAATTCTTCTTGTATGTTTTTTTGCTGTCAGATGAAAATTCAAAGTAGCTGCCTTCGATGGTTTTCTTTCCATTATTCTTGAATGTAACAGAAATGCTATTATCACTTCTTTGTATTGAACCTGGCACAATGCCTGCAACAACTGTGCATTTAGTATTCATTTCAGGTGCAGATGCTGCTTCTGCAGTAACAACTGGTGTTTCTGAACTTGGTGCACTAGATCCAGATGATGGTTGTGAACCAACACTTTCAGTTGGTTGTGTTATAGCAGTTGGTGTTGGTCGTGAAACAAAGAATATAAGTAAGCCAACAGCAATAATTAAAAGAACTGCCAAGGCAATCCAACTAGCTTGCGCTTTTTCTCTAAAACTAGGTGGTTCAAAGTCGTCAGGTAACACCATACCAAAGAAGAGCGAGTTGGACTATATAAAAATTATGATTCTATAAAAATTTATAATAAAAGATAAATTAATATTGTCATAAACTATATAAGATACTACTGCTTGCTGTTCCTATGTCAGAGCAACAAGACAGGCAACTAAAGAAATTTCTTGAGAAGATAAGTGTCTTTAATGATAAAGACCTTGTTGAATCGTGCTTAGAAAAAACAGAAAACGACTACCGATCAGGAGATGTTGGTGAATATCTCTATAAGCAGCTGCTCAATGCAGAACATCCGAAATTCAGCCACAAAAACATTGAGCTTGTCCATGTAACGCTGCAGGCATGGAACATGAATTCACGTGCTGCAAAGCTCAAGGACCTAGCTTCTTTTGAAAAGACAATAAATAAAAACAGAGCAGACTTTCTTGAACTTGAACACGATCGAATAGAGTTTATTGGCGATAAAAGGCACGAACAACTTCTCAGCACTCTTGAAAAACTCTTTTATGGACTGCAGGATACATGTGAACAGAATGCAAAATTAGTGACTGTCGCAAAAACACTTCATTTTTTCCTGCCACGCCTCGCAGTACCCATAGATAGAAAGTACACGCTCTCATTCTTCAGAGGACACAATCTCAAACCTGATAGTGCCGAGTATGTTCCAAAAGAGCTCCACCAACAATGGCGACTCTACAAGAACATCTTCTTAAGTTTTTTTGAACTTGCTAAAATGCATGATTTTGAGAACTACAAAGACAATCGATGGGGAGCAAACACCCCTAAATCACTCGATAACCTCGTCATTGGTTACCAGCTGCTCAATAGATAAACTTTTATATCACTTCTTTTTCCGAGTGCAGATGTCAAGGATAATAATAGGCATGATACATGCCGCTTTTGGGATAGAGTACGATTTTTCACACCCAGAGAAATCAGAAAAACTTGAAGAGATAGCTTCTTGGATGGTTAAAGAATTGCGAAAAAAAGGAACAACATTATTAAAAAAGGATTGCGAAGATACTATTTCCTGTATTTGTAAAAAGACTTATTCGAGAAAGATAGCTAAGTACTTCACAAAAAGTAACTGTTTACCGTGTTTTGTTGAGGAAGAACTTGAATTAATGCCCCCAACCGAAAATAGCACTGCTACATGTTACAACATGACTTCTTTAAAGTTCTTTGAACAAAGAAATAGATCAAGGAAAAAAAGTGGCCAGATCCTATACAACAGTAATTTAGTTAAAGCTATAGAAGATGGCACCCCTGGTAAAGTTCTTGATAATGCCTATAATGAAGTTGGTGAAGACCATCCCTTGTTCCAGGCAGCAATGAGACTTATTGAGAGATAGCCACTCTGTAGTGAGCTGTAAAGTAAACGTCACCTAAAAAGAGGGTTTTTAGTGGGTATCGTTTCCAGAAGATTTATAAATATGTCCGAATATGTCTAATAATAGTGGGGTTTAAAATGCCAAGCAAAAGTGTTACATTAAAGGTTGATTCTAAGATTTATGAAAAGTATAGGGAATTCTGCAAAAAGAAAGGTATAATAGTATCTCGACAATTCGAGATTATGATGGAAGAGCAGTTAAAAAACGGGGGCATCAAAAATGGCTAATAATATCCTAAGTGCTATCAGCGATATAGTATCTTTTGGAACTTATAACTTAAAGAGCTATGCTTCAACATATCTTATAAGAATTAATGCAGTTGGAGAGCAATTGGAATTTTATGTAAAGGATGCTATTGCAGATTCTTTGAAGTTTCCTCAAGATAAAAAAGAAGCCGCTTATGCAAAAGTGTTTTCATATCTGGGAAACCAAAACAATCCGCCAGACATGATTATCAAAAATAGTGATGCTTTTGAGATAAAGAAGATTGAAAATGCAAAAGCTTCATTAGCATTAAACAGCTCTCCGCCAAAAGATAAGCTGTTATCCAGCGATATTAGAATAACAAACGCCTGCAGAAATTGTGAAGCGAATAAATGGGCAGAAAAAGACTTGTTTTATGTTATTGGTCATGCTGTTGGAGGAAAAATAAAATACTTATTTTTTATACATGGCACATGCTATGCGGCAGATCATAATGTTTATGATAAAGTCCACAATCCAATTAAGAAAAAAGTTGATTCTGTTATAGACTCTCTCGGCTTGGAAAAGGGAGAAACCGTTGAAATTGGCAAAGTAAAGAGGGTAGACCCATTGGGAATCACAGAATTAAGAATAAGGGGAATGTGGCAAATACAAAACCCACTAAAAGTATATGAAAATTTCTGCAAAATAGATGATGATAAATTCCATTTATTTGCGTTGATGAGAAAAGACAAGTATGACTCATTTCCAAAAGAAGACAGCAAGAAATTAGAGGCAAATAAAGACATTTCAATTAAAGACATTAAAATAAAAGACCCAAATAACCCTGCGAAGGTTGTTGAGGCAAAATTAATATCATTCAAGGAGAGGTAAATATGAGAATAGCATCATTTTTTTCCGGGGCGGGCGGATTGGATTTAGGATTTACTAATGCAGGGTTTAAGTTAGCATATGCTAATGATAACTGGGAAGGATGCTGGGAAACATTTGAGAAAAATCATGGGATGCAGATAGATAAACGGTCAATTACAGATGTTAAGCCGGAAGAAGTTCCAGACGTTGTTGGATTTGTTGGAGGTCCTCCATGCCAAAGCTGGAGTTTAGCCGGGGCAATGAAAGGAATTAACGACCCAAGAGGCAAGCTTTTTTGGAATTATGTCGAATTAATAGAGAAGAAACAGCCGTTATTCTTTTTAGCCGAGAATGTTCCGGGGATGCTGTCGCCCCAGCATAAGCCAGAATTTATGAAATTAATAAAGAAATTTTGGGATATCGGTTACGTTGTTTCGTTTATGCTTATGGATGCCAGATATTATGGAGTTCCACAAGAGAGAAGAAGAGTTATTGTTGTTGGATATCATAAAAAATTAGGCATGAAATTTGAATTTCCAAAGGGATATGGCAAATGGGTAACTTTGAGAGAAGCCATCGGAGATTTGCCTGAACCAAAGCCAGCTAGTGAAAAAAATAAGACCAATGGCAAATTAAAAATCTCCAATCATGAGTATATGAACGGTGGATTTTCTACAATTTATATGTCAAGAAATAGAGTGAGGGGTTGGGATGAACAATCATTCACTATCCAAGCAGGAGGCAGGCATGCTCCAATCCACCCGCAGGCGCCAAAAATGAAATTTATTGAGCAAAATAAAAGGGAATTTGTAAAGGGAAAAGAGCATCTTTATAGAAGATTGTCTGTAAGAGAATGTGCAAGAATACAAACTTTTCCTGATAATTTTATCTTCTATTATAACAATGTTGCTGATGGGTATAAACTAATCGGAAATGCTGTTCCTGTTAAGTTTGCTGAAGCACTGGCAAAAAAGATTATGCAAGATTTAAAGAACGTTGAGGGAGAAAAATGCCAGATAAATTTGACAAGAAAACAAGAAGCGTAATTATGTCTAAAATAAGGCATAAGAATACTTCTTTGGAGGTTAATTTTAGGAAGCTTCTTTGGAAAAATAGGCTAAGTGGTTATAGGATACATTACAATCTTTCCGGCAAGCCAGATATTGTTTTTGTTTCTAAGAAAATCGTTATATTTTTAGATGGTGATTTTTGGCATGGTTATAATTGGAAAAAATTAGGCAAGGTTCCACCTAAAAAATACTGGCAAGGCAAGATACAAAGGAATATTGACAGAGCTAAAAAATACAATAAGCAATTAAAGAAAGAAGGCTGGAAAGTATTGAGGTTTTGGGAACATGATATTAAGAAAAATCCCGAAAGATGTATTAGTAAAATCAAAAAAGCTTTGAATAAGGGATAAATATGAACGAAAAACATCTGGAATTCATACAGAATATAATAAACAGAATGGCTAATAATTCGTTTATACTAAAAGGATGGTCGGTTACATTAGTAACAGGAATCATAGGCTTTTCATTAGTTAATTCTATTACACATCTAATTTTTCTAGCGCTTGTTCCAGCTTTAATTTTTTGGGGGCTAGATGCATATTATCTTAGACAAGAAAGATTGTTTAGAAAATTATATGGCCGCACTATAAGTGCTTCAAAGCAAAGTAACAATTTTTCACTTAATGCAGAAAAATACAAACATGAAGTAGACTCATGGCTTTGTACTATGTTTTCATCTACTTTGTTATCCTTACATGGAACGATAAATTTATTAATCGTTCTTATAGGATTAATTGGAGGAGGGTATATATGGTAAGAAGAGTGTTTTTTAGTTTTCATTATGAGAGAGATGTGTGGCGTTCAGGACAGATTAGAAATAGTTGGGTTGCAAAACCAGATAGGGAAACAGCAGGGTTTATAGATGCTGCATCATGGGAGGAAGTAAAGAAGAAAGGAAATGATGCAATCAAAAAATGGATTACTGACCAGCTTAACGGCACGTCAGTAACTATTGTATTAATAGGGGCAGACACAGCAAATAGAGATTGGGTAATACATGAAATAAAAGAAAGTTACAAAAAAGGTAATGGTTTACTAGGTATACGTATTCATAATATAAAGGATCAAAATCAGCGAACGGATAGTATGGGTGATAATCCGTTTGATAAACTCTATATTGAAGAAAATGGTGTGACAAAATATTTGTCACAAATTTATCCAACTTATGATTGGGTAAATAATGATGGTTATAACAATCTTGGCAAGTGGGTAGAAGCTGTCGCACCAAAATAAAATCAGTTGTCTAAGCATTAGGCATTTTTGCTACTCAATCTGATTAAGTCCAGCCATCTATTTTCACCGAGTGCTAAATTAACTCCAGCTTTTTCACAAGGAACTTCATCAGTAGTAGAATGATTTTCTATAAAGTTATGTTGGATAACTATAGCATTCATTAGAATTGGTGCAGACCACAATGCTTTTAATCCTCTAAAGTCAAGAACCCTATCCTTGATTTTCATAAAGACGGTCTCAATCCTGTAATTATGAATTCTTGTTGTCTGGTAATTCTGTATTTTATGCTCAATTGTTAGTCCACCAATTTTGTTTGAGTAAAACATCTTTCTAAATGCTCGTGGGTAGAACATACCTGCATCTGTTTGAATGTATTTCGGTTTTCCTTTGGATATTGCTTTTTTAAGAAATTCCTGTGCTTCAGCCGGATTAGCAGCTAGACTATAATGCACTCCTGTAATAAGTCTTGTATCCCAGTCAAGACAACACCAAAATCTGTCTTTTCTTCCTTCGCAGTCTATCATTGTTTCGTCGGCATAGAAGCTAGAACCTAAATTGTAACCTTGCTTTTCTATGAATTGGTGAACTTTCAGGGTATATCTTCTTACCCAATCCAAGATAGAAACGTGGCTTATCTTGTGGTCAAAATGCCTTCTCAACTGGTTTCTCATTTTCCTACTCGAAAGGTTAGAAACATACATATCAATAGACATAGTGATGATATTTGAATTATTTCTCATTCTGTAAAAGCCGTCGTCATTAGTAAAGAATCTTTTACAATCTCTGCAGTAATACTTCTGTACTTTTCCTCGATGCAGAGTTTTGCGGTAACCCTTCTTGTAGCTATTCGAACTTCCACAATGTATGCACTTTATTTCTTCAGGCATACTACATATTCGGCACCCGAAGTATATAAATCTTTCGGTGCCCGAATAGATAAATGACAGAAGTTAGTCTAACTAATTATTTTGCAATTTAACTAAAGAAGAAATGTTACTCTTTTTCAATGATTATTTTGCCTTTCTCTAATTTTACCTTAATTTCCTTTCCCAATAGATTAGAATCCTCTACTATCTTTTTAGGCAGATTAATTCTGTACTTATAGTATTCCGTATCTCCTACCTTCTTGTCAAAAGCCTTCATGATCTTCATAAGAAAAATTAGGAACCCGAAGTTTTTAAAGGTGTCGGTGCCCGATTGGTTTTTTGCACCCAAATAGGTGTCGCTAACTTTACAGCTTACTCTGTAGAAACATTTATAAACACCCCTTTAATTGAAAATATAAAGAATGGGGGTTTCAGAGTATTTAAACGAAAGCTTTAAATACCGAATTCAGAAAACCTTAAAACATCCTATTCAAGAGGATTACTTAAAATGGCTAAAGGAAAACCACACATAAACCTTGTATTTGTCGGTCATGTAGACCATGGTAAATCAACCACTGTAGGTAGATTGCTCTATGATTCTGGTGTTGTTGATGAACAAACCATGAAAAAGCTCACGGAAAAAGCTAAAGAACTTGGTAAAGCAGGTTTTGAATTTGCTTATATCATGGATGTTACTAAAGAGGAACAAGAAAGAGGAGTTACTATTGACTTATCTCACAAGAAGTTTGATACACCAAAATATTACTTTACAATTATTGATGCACCAGGACACAAAGACTTTGTCAAGAACATGATTACTGGTGCTTCTCAAGCAGACGCTGCAGTTTTGGTTTGTGGAGCAAATGAAATCAAAGGAACAGAAGGTGTTACTGAACTCCCGCCACAAACAATAGAACACGCACGATTAACAAAAATCCTTGGTGTACAGCAACTGATTGTTGTAGTCAACAAGATGGATATGCAGAGTTATGCTCAAGATAGATTTGAAGGAGTAAAGAAATCTATTTCTGCTTTGTTAAAAGCATCAGGCTGGAAAGTTGAGGACATTCAATTCGTTCCAATTGCATCATTAAAAGGAGATAATGTAGTTAAGAAATCAACTAATATGCCTTGGTATACAGGACCGACATTAGTTGAAGCAATGAATAATCTAAAAGAACCGCAGAAGCCAACTCAATTGCCATTACGACTACCATTGCAAGATGTGTACAAGATAGCAGGTATTGGAACTGTTCCAGTTGGCAAGGTTGAAACAGGAATTATGAAAGTTAATGATAAAGTAATTATTGTACCAGGAAGAGAAGGAAAAGGCATCATAGGAGAAGTCAAATCAATTGAAATGCACCATGAACAGCTTACTGAAGCAGAACCTGGAGACAACGTAGGATTTGTAATTCGAGGTGTTGAAAAGAAGGATATTACACGAGGAGATGTGCTAGGACATGTAACAAACCCTCCAACAGTTGCAAGCGAATTCACAGCACAGATTGTTGTATTGAATCATCCAACAGTTGTTACTGTTGGCTACACGCCTGTATTCCACATACACACAGCACAGGTTGCTTGTCAGATCACAGAAATAGTTAAAAAGTTAAATCCAGCAACTGGTGAAGTTGTTGCAGAACATCCAGATTTCATCAAGAATGGAGATGCTGCAATCATCAAATGCAAGCCAGTACAGCCACTCTGTATTGAGAAACAAAAAGACATTCCACAGATGGCACGATTTGCTATCAGAGACTCTGGAGCAACAGTTGCAGCAGGAATGTGCATTGACCTTGTTAAAAAAGAATTAGGCAAGTAAATTTTGTTTATTTTTATCATGGGGAACTAGAAGTTCCTTATGGCCCATAAACCCTGAATCATATGGCACAGAGAGCAAGAATTAAAATAGCGAGTACTGACATAGGAAAAATCAACCAAGTCTGTGATTACATAAAAGACATTTCTACAAAAACAGGGGTTCCGATACGAGGGCCAATTCCTTTACCAACAAAAAGACTTAAAATTACAACACGTAAAACTCCGTGCGGCAATGGAAAAGCGACATTCGACCGCTATGAGATGCGAATTCATAAAAGACTAATTGATTTAGGTGTCGATGAGCGTTCTTTACGGCTTGTTATGAGGGTTCCTATTCCTGAAGGGCTTAATATTGAAATTGAAATGGTTCAGTAAAATTTCTAATAGAAAACCTTTAAATAACATCTTTTTCCTTCTTAGTTTATGCCGTGGTGGCACAACCTGGTACTGCGCAAATCAGCATTCGAGATGGATTCTGAGCGTAAGCCTGGAATAACTTTCCAAGAAAAGTACCATAAAGCTTGTTTCCGCAAGGATATCCCGGTTCAAATCCGGGCCACGGCGTTCAAAATTGTTATAAATAACACCCAATTCCCATTCATGTGGGCTCGTAGCGCAGCCTGGTTAGCGCATCGGTCTTGAAAAAGGATGAAACTCTTAACCAAATTGCGTAGAAATCCGAGGGTCGGGAGTTCAAATCTCCCCGGGCTCACTTTTTAATTTTGAAAACGCTTAAATAATAGATAACTTTTCAAAAATCATGAAAGCAATAAGCACAGCAAATCAAATAGGAGAATTATACAGAGAACTGTCTGTGAAAGCTCCAAATCATGCGTTCGCGCCATTCTTTACATATGATGAACAAGGAAAGTTGAAGCATACCGCAGTATTCGATAAATATTATGAAAAAGATCTCTTCCCTGATGTTCCTGATAATATAAAACGTTCTAAAGCGAATGAAGTATGTGTTCACGACATGCTCAAGGCACTTGCACTGTATAAATAAAATATCAACAAATAATTTTATATAATAGAATAATTTGACAGTATAAAATGGGTGAACTAAGACATATTTCTGAATCAATAGAGAAAATAATGTCTTCATTAAAGTATCGCAGTATTCTATACCATAAAATGGATACTCTTCGTGAAAATCTTAAAAAATGCTATCCACAGCATTATTTAATTCCACTTCTCGATCATGAGGATGGATGGCTATTGCCGACACGAACATTTCTGCGAATATATGGTGATAATCCAATTACAGCAGGAGAACAATATATTTCTGATTTAGAAAAAGCATGTCAGATAACTACAACTACAGTAAAACAAAATTCTTTTGACTTTTTATCCAAAATGAATATATTAAAACCAGCGCTCGTCAACACGTACTAATCAAAGTCATTAATTTTTTTCTTGCCAAAACAAATGTTGTAGAAATCACACTGTCCAGTAGACCATTTGCAGTAAGGACCTGGTTTCAAGGGATAATCTTCGATCTCCTCGCTCTGTGTGTTCTTATGAATCTGTGCAACTTCTCGTTTAGCTAATTCAAGCAACGCATTATCCACTTTAATTGCTTTTTCTCCGTACTGCAACAAATAAACGCCTGCTTCATCAGGAAATTTGTTGTACTTTTCATGATAAAGTAAAGCATAAATTGCTAGTTGCAGCAAATACTCATCAGTGAGCTCATTTTTGCTTGAGGTTTTATAATCCATGATCCTGATTTTGCCATCCTGAACCTCAATTGCATCAACATACCCCTGCACACCATACGCGTTTGAGATAAAATGCTGTTCTACAAGCGGTGTTAGATATTCAAATGCTTCTCTAAATGATTTTTTGGTTGCTTTAACTTTCTTACAGAATAAATCAACCCATGCAATCAGCATGTGCAGTGTTTCTTCAAAATAGGATGCGAGTTTTTCTTGTGACAACTTTAATTTGTCAAAACGTTCATGCGCAGCTTTCCAGTGATAGATCAGCAATTCTTGCATTGCAACCTTGAGCTGCTGTTCGTATTTCTTTTCATCAATGTGATTGATGTTGATTTGAAAGAAATGTTCCAACGCCGAATGGGCAACATTTCCACGAATCATGTGAATATTGCTTTCAGTGGGAAGTTCAAGCACATAAGTGTAGAAATATTTTCTTGGACAGAGCTTATAGGTATTGATTGAGCTTGGAGATTGAATTCGTTTGAAAGCAACGTTGGGGCTGTCCATGAAAAAAATAAGGCAGTGATGCTATATAAATGTTGATACCACATCTGTCCTGTGACAACAAGCAAGATTTATATATGAAACAGGTCAAGAAAACTCTATGCCCCTGTAGTGTAGTCCGGTCAATCATTTCGCCTTCTCAGGGCGAAGACTCGGGTTCAAATCCCGACGGGGGCGGATTATTTTCTCGCAATATACACAAATGCAGGAGGAATGTTTTGCCAAACAATATCTGTGGTGGTGACGTCTCTGAATCGTTCATGTAGGTTTTTCTTAAATCGCTGACCAGAAGGAAGAAGTAATCCGTGCAGGTATGCAAAGCTCAAGAACATGCCGTCTGGTTTGAGCACAGTTGTTATGGTATCAAGCAACGTATCCTGTATATCCCTACTAAAACTAGCCCATGGCAAGCCAGAAATAATACAATCACACTGTTTGATGTCATATTTCTGGAAATATTTTCTAGCATTAACAGCAGAATCACAATAAACAGTAGCAGCAGGACACCGTTCCTCTGTTTCTTTTGCAAAATAAGGATTTGTTTCCAAAGCAAAGAAGGTTGTATGTTTGTTTATTTTTTGAAGTATTTTCTCAGTAAATGCTCCTGTGCCTGATCCAAATTCAACAACATCTTGCTTTTTACCTAATTCAGCAGCATCAGTGATCAGAGTAGCAAGTGATTCTGAACTCGGAACAATTGAACCAGTAGTGAAAGGGTGAAGAATGAATTGTTTCAAAAATTGAACATCCATAAAACAATAAATAAACAATATGTATTTAAACCTCTTTCTTTTTTAATATGTCTAAGCCAGCGTGGGAAACGCCAAGATAATCTTGTCTATCCCACTTTGCAACTTCGTTGCCAGCGTGGGACAATCTGGTACTCCGCCGCACTCGAAATGCGGTTCCCGCAAGGGTTTCTCGGTTCAAATCCGAGCGCTGGCGTAATGTTAATATAATACTAATAATAAAGAGAAACAATGAAAAAGAGGTTATCAAAAGAAGAACATCTAAAAGAACAAGCTCAGAAAATCAGCATTAAAGAAGGTTCTGCATATAGTGTTATGGATGGCTTTGGATTGCGATATATTACTCCGTATGCATTAACATTAGGAGCAAGCAACACACACATTGGAATCCTCAACTCATTGCCAAATCTTGTTGGCAGCTTATCTGAGCTGTATGCCATCAAGTGGATGAATCGAATCTCACGGCAAAAGCTTGTGTTCTGGACTGTGCTGCTGCAAGCAATTATGTGGCTTGGTGTCATTGGCATTGGTGCGTTTTTCTTCCTCTTTAACATTGATCACACGATTGCTCCAATTGCGCTCATCATAGTCTACACACTACTAACTATCTTTGGCACTGCTCCTGTTCCTGCATGGAGTTCGTGGATGAAAGACATAGTTCCTGCACATTACAACGAATACTTTGGAATCAGAAACAGAATTGCTGGCTTTGTTGCATTGGTATGCATGCTCATTGCAGGCTATCTGCTTGATTTGCTCAAAGTGATTCATATCTTCCTTGGCTTTGCAGTCCTCTTTGTTATTGCATTCATGGGCAGAGCACTCTCAGCATACTTATTCCTTAAACAATATGAACCAAAATTTGTGCCAGACCACCATCATCTACCAGTGTGGCAGTTTGTCAAAAGACTGTCTGAGAATAGCTTTGGTAAATTTACCTTGTTTGTTTCAACCATGAATCTTGTGGTTGCTATTGCAGCGCCTTTTTTTGCTGTGTACATGCTTGATCATCTGAAATTTAGTTATGTACAGTTCACCATCGTGCTTTTGAGCTCAGCCATCATCATGCTTCTCGTAATGCCGGCATGGGGAAAGTTTGCAGATCTATATGGCAATCTAAAAATAACAAAGATTACCGGCATGCTTATTCCAACAATCCCCTTATTATGGCTCGCTGCTCCATACTTTGTAAACAATAACCCGAGCATGCTGGTTCCCTACTTGATTGCAGTTGAAGCTTTCTCTGGTCTTGTATGGGCAGGATTCAATCTTGCAACCAGCGATTTTGTGTATGATGTTGCAAGCCCGCAGAAAATACCTTCTTTTGTAACCTACTTCACTATCCTCAGTAATCTCGGCTTATTTATTGGAGCCCTTATTGGAGGATTTATTTCTTCATTGCCATTCACCTTCATAGGACTGCCATCGATTCTTGTTATTTTCCTGCTAAGCGGAATATTACGATTTGCTGTTGCCGGAATCATGCTGCCTCGTCTTAAGGAAGCCAAACGAGTTAAGCGGTTTGGCTTGAAGGAAGCAGAAAAGCAATTCCTACACCTTTCATTTGGAAGAGTTATTAGGATTCTACGATAAGGAGATTTATAAGTCATCCAAAATCATCACGTCTTAGTTAGTAAGAAGAATTTATATAAGGGTTAATGCAGAAAAAATATAATGAAGGACGTCAAATACGTTTTCGTCACCGGTGGTGTTATTTCTGGGCAAGGCAAAGGTGTTGTTGCCGCTTCTATAGGCAAACTACTCAACCATGATCATAAGGTTATTCCGATTAAATGCGATGGCTACCTGAATGTTGACCCAGGCACCATGAATCCAACAGAACATGGCGAGGTTTTTGTTCTCGATGATGGTGCTGAGGTTGATCTTGATTTTGGTCATTATGAACGATTTCTTTCTATAAATTGTAAAAATAGCTTCTCAATCACCTCAGGGAAAGTGTTTCAGGCATTAGTTGAAAAAGAAAGAAAAGGTGAATTCTTAGGTAAAACAGTACAGGTCATTCCCCATGTAACTGGCCAGATACGGGAATACTGGGAAGAGATTGCAAAAGAAGAGAATGCTGATGTTTTAGTTATAGAGATCGGAGGCACTGTAGGGGATGTTGAAAACCTATGGTTTTTGGAAGCAGCACGAGAACTGGTGCAGAAGAAAGGAAAAGACAACGTGCTCTTTGTGCATGTTGGCTATATCCCTGAAATTGACGAAAACCGACAACAAAAAACAAAGCCAATGCAACAATCACTTACATTGCTGAGAGAACGGGGCATTTTTCCTGATGTAATTGTTGGCAGAAGTAAGAGAAAACTAGATGAAAAAACAAAATTGAAACTACATTGGCTCTGCAATATTGATCTCAATGCAGTTTTATCTGATCCTGATCTAGACTATGTCTATGAACTACCAATACTTTTTGAAGAAGAAGGTGTTGCTGAGTATTTGAAAAAAAGACTTAATTTAGAATCAACAAGCGACCTTTCACAATGGAAAAAACTTGTTGCTAATCTTAAAAATCCCAAAAAAGAGATTAGCATAGCTGTTGCAGGAAAATACACAGAGGTAGTTGATTCTTATATCTCAATCCAAGAAGCATTACGGCATACTGGTGCCAATTTTTCAACCAAGGTTAATACAAAGTGGATCGAAACTACAGGGCTTGATGTTTATGATGAGAATAAGATTAGGAAACTGCTTGAAGGATGCAATGGCGTGATTGTGCCTGGAGGGTTTGGTAGCAGGGGAACTGAGGGAAAAATCAACATGATAAGATACTGCAGAGAGAATAATATCCCTTTTTTAGGAATTTGCTATGGACTACAATTAGCTGTTATTGAATTTGCAAGGAATGTTTGTGGTTTAGATAACGCAAACAGTACAGAGATTGATGAAAAAACACCACACAAAGTCATTGATATTTTAGAAGAACAGAAGAATATTACAAAAAAAGGCGGAACGATGAGGCTTGGATCTCACCCTGCTATTTTAATGGAAAACTCACAGGTGTCTAAGTTGTATTGTAATACAAAAGTGAGTGAGCGGCATCGGCATAGATATGAAGTAAATCCTGCTTATCATGAACTGCTGACAAAGAATAATCTGCTGTTAGCAGGCAAAAGCCCCGATGGCAAACTGGTTGAGTTCATTGAACTGCCGCAGCACAAATATTTCGTAGCAACGCAGGCGCATCCTGAATTGAAATCAAGCTTGGAAAATCCTGCTCCACTGTTTGTCGGATTAGTGCAGGCGTGCTTGAGATAAAAGTTTGCTCATTTATTTTGGCTTAAGAACTGGCCAGTCATGAGTGTCATTGAAAATTATGAGTTTTGCAGTTTTAATCTTGTTTTTTCCAAAGCATGTGCTATTAACCCATCAAGATTATTTTCCTTCAATAAATCTTCAACTGGAACATCAAGGATAATATTTCTGATGTCATAAAGAAGTACATCGCTATGTCTATTGATAACACCATTATTATACTCATTGGAATAACGACCTTGAATCTTGTTGTTTGCCAAGGCACCTTTAAGGTGCATTATATCTGCAAAAAACTCCTTGCCTTCACTGGACACTTTACCCATCATATTATTTTTTTTGGAAAGTTCTTTGGAGATAATTAGTTCTCTGCTTGGCAAGTACAAACAATCAGCGAAATATGAGTTCCAAACAGGGCCACCATTGTATTTCCAGTCTCTGCGATAATAGATACCTTTTTCCATATATTTGCACCTCTCCAGGTGATATTTAAGCCTTCCTATAGAAAGTGTGAGGGGGAGCTTAGAATATGGTCCGAGACTTCTAAGCTTCGCACAAAAAGAATGTGGGTGGGGAGATTTGAACTCCCGACAGCGAGCTTATGAGACTCGCACTCTAAACCAGGCTGAGTTACACCCACATGACCAGAACAAAGCAATAAGTATTTTTTAAAGGTTTGGTTAAAAAGAGAGATATTCTTATAAACTATGGATTGACTTCACAAGTAAAATACTGGTTTGAGGTGCACTATGGAAAAGATTATTGGAAGATGTATGAAAGAAAAAACAGACAGAGAGATGAAGGATGTCAAAACAGTGACCATGAAGAATGGCATGCAGGCTGCAAAAGGAGTTTGCTCTAAGTGCGGCACAAATATGTATAAGATCCTTGGAAAGAAAAAATAAACCATGCCTAAGATAACAAGAGTTTCTCACCAGTATAAAGGAAGAGAGTCAATTGAAGCAAAGCCAAAAAGAAGTAGACTGTGGTACATAATTGGAACAACTTCGTTCTTTTTAGGCGGCTTGATGATTCTTGGATTCATCCTTGGTGTTAAACAAGAGATCGCTCAAGTAGAAAATAAAATAGCAAACAACAATAACAATCAAGCACCACAAGCTCCAGCAAATCCTCCACAAAAGGCCGCAACTGCATCAGGACTGTGCTCAACAAATGCACAATGCGCCAATTTTGGAATCAGAAATTGCGGCGGAGCTGCATTCGCAGTGTGTGGAACAGATAGTCTTTGTCATTGCTGTTTGACATTGAATGGAGCGCGATGCATAACATGTAATGAAGTACAATGTGGCGGTGGCACTGTCTGTATGCAAAACGTCTGTGCATTTACAGTCGGTGGTAGAACAACTCAATAATTATTTCAATTGTTTTCTTAATAATTCTGCATTCTCTTCAAGTTTGCTGCTACCAGAACCACCTTCAGGCCATATCCACACATGCGCATGAGGCACTTCATCACCATACACTTGACTTCTGACAAGTTCAGTAGTGAAAGCTTTTTGTTGTGCCTTGGCAATCTTTTGCACTACTTCAAAATATGTTCCAATGTATGGCACGTCCCATACCCATCTGAAGTGTTCTTTGGGAATTACCTGCACATGGCCGGGTGCTAATGGCCTGATATCAAGAAATGCAAGGAATTTTTTATCTTCATACACGATCTCTGCAGGGATTTCTTTTTTGATGATCTTGCAAAAAATACAGTTGTCCATGCTAGAAATATAGCGTAAAATCCTTATAAAGATTTCCATTACTTTTATATATAGCAATACGTGAATTTGGAGTATGGCAAAAGCAAGTGAAGCGATCAAGAAAAGTATCTTGAAATTTGCATTGCAGAATGGAATAAAGTTTGATACAGTCAATCCTAGCGCTGTTATTTCTAAAGTCATTGGGGAACATCCAAAAGCAAAAGAAATTATGAAAGATGTTCAAAAAGAACTTCAAATAATCATCAAAGATGTTAATGCAATGTCCAAAGAAGACAGAATTGATCATCTTAAGGAGATTGCACCTGAATTGCTGCAGGAAAGGAAAGTTGAGAGGAGAGAAGGACTTAAAGATCTTCCAAATGTTGGCAAAAAAGTAGTGCTGCGATTTGCACCATCTCCATCAGGACCATTGCATATTGGACATGCCTATGTTTCCTCGTTGAACTACCAATACAAGAAACAATACGATGGAAAGTTAATTTTAAGGATTGAAGACACCAATGCAGATAACATTGAAATGGAGTCTTACACAATGATCCCGGAAGACATGAAATGGTTGACTGATGATGGTGTTGATGAAATAATAATACAATCAGATAGAATGGAATTATACTATGAGTATGCAATACGTTTGCTTGATGAAGGGCACGCCTATGTCTGCACATGTCCAACAGAAATTTTCAAAGAAAAGCTTGACAAGATGTCGCCATGCCAATGCAGGGATCTGCCAATAAAAGAGCACTTGAAACGCTGGCACAAAATGCTTTCTGACTATGATGAGGGAGATGCAGTTGTCCGTTTCAAATCAGATATCAAGCATCCGAATCCTGCTATGCGCGATTTTCCATTGATTAGAATCAGCACATCGGAACATCCGCGACAAGGACTGAAATACAGAGTCTGGCCATTGATGAACTTTGCAGTTGCGATCGATGACATGGATTTAGGAGTCACTCATGGGCTCAGAGGAAAAGATCATACAGACAATGCGAAACGACAGGCGATGATACACAAAGCACTGAACGCAGCAACACCGGAAGGAATCTTTGTCGGAAGAATCAATTTTGAAGGGTTTGATTTAAGCACTACACAAACAAAAGAATTGATTAAACGACAGCATTATACAGGGTGGGATGATATTCGATTGCCATTCTTGCGCGCATTGAAACGACGAGGATATCAGTCAGGAGCATTGCATAAGTTCGCAATGAGCATGGGAGTTACGCTAACAGACAAAACAGTTTCGCAGGAGGAGTTCATCAAAACATTGAATGCGTTTAACAAAGAAATTATTGATCCAATTGCATACCGATACTTCGCAATAATAGATCCAGAAGTCATCACAGTTGAAGGTGCTCCGAAACTGGAGCTTGAACAAGATCTGCACCCTGATAACAAGAAAGGCGGAAGAATATTCAAGACACATAATAATTTTTATGTTGAAAAGAATGACTTGAAAAATATTAAAGAAAATGAACTTATCAGATTAATGGGCTGTTTGAATTTCACAAAGAAAGGGAAGAGCTTCAAATATGTTTCAAAAGAGTATGGAGAGTTTAAAGGAGTCGGGAAAAAGCAAATTCATTGGCTGCCTCAAGACCAGAGCCAGATAATTAAGATAAAAATAAAGCTGTACGACAACAAAGATGTTGATGCTTTGGCTGAAAAAGCTGTTGGAACTGTCAAAGAGGACGAGATTATCCAATTTGAGCGTTTTGGATTTTGTAGGTGTGATGCAAAAAATAGCTTTTGGTTCACGCAGCGTTAAAATGGTATTATAAGCCTTCTTTTCAGCATATTTATAAATAAAACTCGAAAGTTTTTTAAATACTAACTAGCTAAATCGCCTTTAGAGGGCTTAAAACCCCGATATAAGAAGGTGAGGTGCAAAAATGGGAGAGAGTTTGGTTGTTAAAGCAAAGATTAAAGACGCAGCTAAAGGCTTTAATGTTTCAGGCGATTTCGCTGATGCTTTGAGCTCAGTTGTTGAAAGGAAAATCAAGCAAGCATGCGAAAGAGCAGAAGCAAACGGCAGAAAGACTGTTATGGCTAAAGACATTTAAGGTATTATTTGATTTTGGGCGCAGCGAAGCTAACTTCGATTGCGTAATTCTCTTATTCTCTCTTTCAAGAGAGATATCTTTTCGCTAACGCTAGCTAATGCTTCTTCAGAATATCTTGGGTCTTCTTTCAATAAATGATATTTCGCTTCAAGTGCATACAACTTATGTTCAAGCTCCTCAAGTAAAGAAGGTTCTTCAAGCTGCTGCAATAATTTTTTTTCATTGACTTTCTTGCCAACCTGTGCAAGCAGGTCATTGAGCTTTGCAATCTTCTCATTAAGCTGTTTTTCCTTTTGGTGAAGTGTTTTGAGCGCTTCTCTCTCTTTTTGGCTTTGAGCAATTTTTTCATGCTCAGCTTTTTTGCCCATAGCTTCAGAAATATGCTTTTCAAGTTTTGTTATTTGTGCAGCAAGAACAGTTTTTCGTGGATATCGTCTTGAAACAATTTTGATTTTTTGCAGCTGTTCCTGCAATCGTTCTTTTACTAATCGCCGTGCTTCAACTTTTTTTGAAGCAAGAGAAAGATTGTAGAATAATCTTCGTACGCCGCGCATTTATGAGCACCGCGAATAAATGCCAGCAAAATTATTTTTGCGCTGCATTTTTATTTTTTCATCAAACCAGCAAATAGACCCTTTTTAGGAGAAGGTAATGGAGGCAATCCCATTGATGGTGGAGGCATTCCTCCCATTGGTGGTTGAGTAGGTAATGGCGGTCTTGGAGTTGTAGGCATTGATGGAAGTCGTGGCTGTGGCAATATCATTGGTCTTGGTCTTTGTGTTTGCTGTTCTTTTGCAGCAACCATGTCAGCAACTGCCAATATTCCTTTTGCAATCTTTTGATTTTGATCGCTTAATTCTTCGAGCTTTCTTTCAATTGGTTCTATCTTTCTGACAATAATGTCTGCTTCACGTTCTTCTGCCTTCATTTGTTCAGATGCTTCTTTAAAGATTTCAATAAGTTGTTCTATATTTTCAGTTAGCTTTTCAATGCTTTCCTGTAAAGACTTTCCCCCTTTTGTGCCACCGAGAGGGTTTTTCTTTAGGTAATCAACATCTTGTTTTAATTCAGAAACCTCTTTTGAACTTAGTAAAGTATACTCATCCTCTGCCATCAAAGACACCTCTTTCTAATGACGAATTAAGCTTGGTTTATTTATAAAGTTTGCGTAGCAAATCCTGCTAAACATTGTATTTAGCGTTTTATTATGGTAAGAAATGCTTTAATCCACATTAATGAGAGGACAATAAATTGAAGAAGAAAAAACGAACTTTTTAACATACTTTACCCAAGGAAGAGGAATTATTTTTTCTGTTATCATTTATGCCATGTCATCCATATTCATTGGCTGCTGTGGTTGTTGATTTTGACCTGATGCAATCACATCATCAATTCTCAAAATCATTTCAGCAACCTCTGATGCTGAACTAACAGCTTGAGTTTTTATTTTTAATGGTTCAATAATGCCTTCAGCCCATGCATCAATGATTTTACCTGTAAAGACATCAATGCCTGCCCATTTTACTCCTTTGTCATGTGCCACTTTTAAGTCTGTAAGAACATCGATAGGATCAAGGCCTGCATTTTCTGCTAATGTGATTGGGATGATTTCCATTGCATCAGCAAATGCTAGCACTGCTAATTGTTCTCTACCGCTCAATGATGTTGCAAAAAGCCGTAAGTTTCTTGCAACCTCAATCTCTGATGCACCAGCTCCTGCAACCACTCTACCTGATTTGATTGCTGCAACTAAATCACCAATTGCATCCTCCATAGCACGCTTCACCTCTGCTATGATATGCTCTGTGCCACCTTTGATTAAGATGGTGACTGTCTTGCTTAAATTTGCGCCACTGATATAGGTCATATGTTCTTCTCCGACCTTGCGTTCTTCAACAAGCTCTGCATAGCCTAAATCTGTTTCTCTCAAATCAGATAGTTTTGTGATGAGCTTTGCGCCTGTTGCTTTTGATAATCTCACCATGTCTGATTTCTTGATTCTTCTGCAAGCATAAATGCCATGCTTAGCAAGATAGTGCTGAACTAAATCATCAATTCCTTTTTGACACAAAACAACATTTACACTAAGAGAAACAAGCGTATCAACCATATGTTTTAACATTCTCTCTTCTGTTTCAATGAATGATTGGAGCTGAGAAGGATCAGTAATCTGTATTTTTGCTTCTATTTCAGTATTTTTAATTTCTAAAGGACAGTCAAGCAGAGCAATCCTCGGATTGGTTAGTTTCTTTGGCATGCCAGGATGAACTTTTTCCTTGTCAATGATGATGCCATCAATAATTTCAGAATCCTCAATGCTGCCGCCAATCTTTTTTTCAATTGCAACATCATCTCGTTCAACAACAATGTTGCCATCCTCATCTCTGTCAAACACCCTTAATACTGCCTTTAAACACAACAAAGATAACTTCTCTTTTGCAACTTCTGCACCTTTGCCTGTCATTGCTGTTAGTGCAATCCGCTTCAGTATGTCAAGGTTTCTCTCTGTGACTGGTTCAGAGATATTATTCAGAATTGTTTGTGTTTTTTCTTGCGCAATTCTATATCCTTTTACAATAATTGTAGGATGAATGTTCTTTTCCAGTAACTGCTCTGCTTGTTTCAATAGCTCTCCTGCAAGCACTGCAGCAGTAGTTGTGCCATCTCCAACTATTTCTTCTTGTGTCTTGGCAACTTCAACCAACATCTTTGCAGCAGGATGCTCAATCTGCATTTCTTTGAGAATAGTTGCTCCATCGTTTGTTATGGTGACTTCTCCTAGATTATTAACTAACATCTTATCCATGCCTTTTGGACCTAATGTAGTTCTTACTGTTTCAGCAACTAGCTTTGCTGCTGCAATATTGTTTCTCTGAGCAGTCCTTCCTGTAGTTCGAGATGTATTCTCTGGCAGAATAAATATAGGTTGAAATTCTTTAGCCATGGTCCCCAAAATTGAGTACTTATTGCACTCGAACCTTATTTATAAAGGTTTTTGTTAAAGCTTAAATACTCTTTTAACATAGTTAGTGATATGGAGGGGGACAGTTACGAGGAAATAAGAAAAGCAGTTGCAGGTACATATGATAAGTATGCCGCTCTAGCAATCAATACCATTGCTTCTATACGCTATCCAAAAGAACCAAATAAAGCAAAAAGATTTGAAAATGACTACAAAGAAAATTGTATTGAAAAAATTTTACTGACATTTGATGAAGGACTCCTTGACATTCTCCAGGAAAATTTATCTGAAAATTATAAGCTGTATGTGCCGCGTTCCAGGATTGCAGAAGAGTGCACTAAACAATATCTAAAGAATTTGCAAGGAAACAAACATGAGCCATATCACGAAACAATGAAAAAAGCACGTGAAGTGATTGTCGATGAATGGAGGAAAAAAGAGGAAGAGAGGAAACGGAAAACATTAAATGATCTTCTTAGAGAGGCAGATATATTGCTGCGAAAAATGCGAAGTACTGCGTATACTCACCAAAAGGCATAGAAGTTCTTATCAAAAATTTTAACTTCACAATATTTATAAGATCATCACGCAACTCAGTAGCATGATAATCACTATTTCTGGAACACCTGGTGCTGGGAAAGGAACTGTTGGAAGACTTCTTGCAAAGAAACTGAAGTATAAGTTTTATTCTATGGGAGACATTCGGAGAAGATATGCACAGGAACATGGCATGACGATCGAGAAATTAAATAAGCTTTCTGAAAAGGATCCAACCTCAGACAAACTTGTTGATGAATACCAAACACAAATTGGAAAAAAGGAAGACAACATTGTCATTGACAGCAGACTTGGGTTTTATTTTATTCCAAAATCATTCAAGATATTTCTTGAAGCTGATGAAACAATCAGAGTGCAGAGAATTATGAACGATCAGAGAGGTTCTGAAAAATATAATTCAATGAAAGAAGCTATTGAAGGATTACGAGAAAGACAAGCATCTGACAAAAAGCGTTACCAAAAGCTGTATCGCCTCAATCCCTATGATGTTACTGCTATTGATTATGATTTGCTGTTAGATACTTCTTCAAATACGCCCGAAGAATTAGTGGAAATGATTCTTAAAATAGTAAAAGCAAAGGTAGCAAGGTAAGTGTCACATATATTTTCCATATAGAAATTTAATCATCAAAACCTTTATAAATAAACCATCTTATCAAAAGAATATTCTTCTACTCAAGATTAATCTGAAAGTAGAGGGGTCTCGAATTATGATAGAAATCAAAAAAGGCGATTTTATTGAAGTTGAATACACAGGCAAAGTAAAAGAAGACAATTTTATCTTTGACACGACCTCAGAAAAAGTTGCAAAAGAAAAAAGAATCTACAATCCTAATGCACAATATGGTCCAACCATCATATGTATTGGCCAGCATCATTTACTGAAAGGATTGGATGATGGATTGGAAGGAAAAGAAATCGGAAAAGAATACACTATTGAGCTTTCTCCAGAACAGGCATTTGGAAAAAAATCAGCACAACTGATCAAGCTTGTGCCTGCATCTGCATTCAAAAGAGGAAAAGTGCAGCCAGAAATTGGAATGCAGGTTGATATTGATGGCAATATGGGTATTGTGAAAACAGTTACTGGCGGAAGAATTGTTGTTGATTTCAATCACCCATTGTCAAGCAAAGAATTAGTGTATACCATTAAAGCAAATAAAATTATCACTGATGATGCTGAAAAAGTGAAAGTAACGATCTCATTGATATTGAACCTGAAAAAAGAAAGCATTGAGGTAGCTGCAGTAGATGGAAAAGCAACAGTCAAGATGCTCAAACTTCCAGAAGCATTTCAAAAAGAATTAGCAAAGCGAATAACTGAAACTGTACCTACCGTTAAGGAAGTAGTATTCGAAGCCAAATCTGAGAAGAGCTCAGCTGGGCACAGCAAAGCTGTTGAAAAAATAGAAAAACAACCTTTAAATACCAGTAGATAATGAATTTAACATTAAGCTGTTGAGGTGGAATCGCGATATGGATAATATAATTACTGCAGCCAAAGAAAGGCAACATTTTGATACTGATATTGAACTAGAACAATTTCTTGAAAAGCAAAGAGCATCAATAAAAGTAGTTGGTGTTGGTGGTGGTGGAAACAACACCATCAATAGAATGAGTGAAGTTGGCATCAAAGGTGCAGAAACCATTGCGGTGAATACCGATGCTCAGGATCTTCTCTACACCACAGCTGATAAAAAATTGTTGATTGGAAAAGATATCTCAAAAGGACTTGGTGCAGGCTCAATTCCAAAGATTGGTGAAGAAGCTGCACGAGAATCTGAATCAGATATTAAAAAATTACTTGCAGATGCTGACATGGTATTTGTAACCTGCGGTTTAGGAGGCGGCACTGGAACTGGCGCTACTCCTGTGATTGCAGAGATAGCAAAAAAAATGGGATGCCTTACTGTAGGTGTTGTTACATTGCCATTCTCAATGGAAGGCTCGCGAAGATTTGAAAATGCGATTATTGGTTTGGAAAGATTAGAGAACATTGTTGACACATTGATTGTGATCCCTAATGATAAACTGATGGAGCTAGCTCCTGATTTACCCTTACACACCGCATTCAAGATTGCTGATGAGATTTTAACAAATGCAGTCAAGGGAATTGCAGAACTGGTGACCAAAGCAGGACTTGTTAATCTTGACTTTGCAGACATCAGAACGGTGATGGGCAACGGCGGCGTGGCATTGATTGGTGTTGGTGAGGCTGATGGAGAGAATCGGGCACAGGAGGCTGTTGAGAAAGCGATTCATAACCCATTGCTCGATGTTGACATCTCTGGTGCGAGTGGTGCATTAATCAATGTTTCAGGAGGCTCAGACTTAACACTTGATGAAGCACGAAAAATTGTTGAGACTGTTTCAGAGAGCCTCGACGAAGACGCACGAATTATCTGGGGTGCGCAGATCTCAGAAGACCTGACCGGAATTGTACGAGCACTCTTGATCATCACTGGTGTAAAATCAAGCCAGATCTTTGGACCGCGAAGAAAGGTTTCCAAAGAAAAGAAGAGAGAGATAGAGAATGAATTAGGAATTGATTTTGTTGATTAATAATGGAAGAACAACTAACCATCACGCAGAAATTAAAAAAATTTTATGGTGAATGTGTAAGAGTTTTAACAATTACCAAAAAACCAAACACTTTTGAATACAAAACAGTTGTGAAGGTTGCTGGCTTAGGAATTGCACTCATTGGTCTGATTGGATTTATTATTGCAATGACAAAACAATTGCTCTTTGGATAAGACATGGCAGAAGAAGTACAAGAAACACAGGCAGCGATTTTTGCACTTAGAACTACGGCAAACAGAGAAGATCAGGTAATGGATTTTATAACAAGCAACGTCAAAAAGAAGAAAATCCATGTCTATTCTGTCATCCATCCGCACGGTATGAGAGGTTACATCTTTATTGAAGCTTCTACCAAAAGCGATGCAGAACAAGCTGCAACAGGCATTCCTTATGCACGAGGCATTCTGCAAAAAGAAGTTAACATAAAAGAACTTGAAAGCATGTTTGAGCAGGCTCCTGCTGAGATGAACATCCAAAAGAACGACATTGCAGAGATTATTTCTGGGACACTGAAGCGAGAGCAGTGCAAGGTGCAGAGAGTTGATCTTGTGAAAGGCGAAGTTGTTGTTGTTTTGTTAGACGCAGCAGTTCCTATTCCAATTACTTTGAAGATGGATGCTATTCGCGTCATTAGACGAGAAGGCGAAGAAGAGAGCAAGTAATTCTAAAGTAAATTTTATATACGACTTGTTATATTCGTTACCAGATGAACAAATATGACAGAGGAACCTTGGCAGAAAGAACAGTGGAAGAGTCAAGAGCTGCTGATTCATCTGCTATCATGTATGCACTAGAGAGATGTAGCTCTAACGATGAATTAGATAAGGAACGCCATGGAAAGCACATCATTTCGTACATACGAGATATCGATGATTCTTCTAGAGAAAATGTTGAACTGATTAGAAGAATAATGAACTCTGCTATACATATTACAGAGACTACTCGCATTTCACTCACTAAAAAAGATTTGGAGAAAATAGTTGCGATCTGTGATGCACAAATACAAACTCTTGAAGAGAATAAAGATCCAAAAAATAAAGAAAAACACCTATTGTATATTGTTCAAAAAGGCCAGTTTGAAGACTATAAAACAAAAGCCCAAGGACTTCTGCAAACCTTAACAAACACTATTTCATATGAAAATCTAGCAGAGAATGGCGAAGAAGAGCCTCGATGCATACAATATAATGATGCTATCGAAATTCTTAGGAGAACCAATAAGCTTTATGCAAAATTGGTAAAAGGAGACAGAAGATCTGCAACAAAGAAAAAAATCATCAAAGCGTATCAAAAGATAAGTTTATTTTTTAATGACTACAAGGGCCCCTGTAATAGCGGGGTACATGATCTTGTACAACGAGCAAGAATAAGACTTATTGAAATAAAACACGGCAATCCTTATAAAAAAGGCCAAACCCATATAAAAACATACCATGCTATAAATATTACT
>Ga0247727_10005250_pt1 | contig 26530 bp, 26 predicted proteins | sample WisWelCaveWW1625_FD_202498 | JGI IMG/M metagenome (GOLD analysis project Ga0247727, IMG submission 202498) | Biofilm microbial communities from Wishing Well Cave, Virginia, United States - WW16-25 | ecosystem: Environmental > Aquatic > Deep subsurface > Groundwater > Cave microbial mat | place...
GCTAGGCCCTAAGCAAGCGTGTCCAGCCATCTGAACGGTGGAGAAAAACAATAAACTCGAAATCCTTCGGCGTTTTCAGGCGTATTGGAGATAACCGTTTCTTCCATTCGCCTTACCACGGAGGGATTTCGAGTGAACAAGATTCAACGACAACGCTGGATCAATGGCAAGAGGAAAATCGCACGACGGCTCTCGAAACCGGTTCTTGAACAGCAGGAGTCGGCCATACTCTCCGCCAGCAACATCCACTATGAAATGGCGGGACGCACGCACGGCATCGCCTGCGGCGGCATTGGCAGTATGCACCTGCTGGCACGCAAGATCGGATTGATCGACGCTATTGACCAGCGGCTCAAGCTGCTCAAGGTCCACCTGCCCTATCATGAATCCGACCACGTGCTCAACATCGCTTATAACCTGCTGTGCGGTGGAGAGTGTCTGCAGGACATTGAACTGCGGCGCAACGACGTGGTGTTCCTGGATGCGCTCGACGCCAAGCGGATTCCCGACCCGACCACGGAGGGAGATTTCTGTCGCCGCTTTCAGGCGACCGATGTGCTGGAGCTTCAGGGAGTTTTCGACGAGGTTCGCTTGCGGGTATGGCGTGAGCAGCCGGCGGAGTTTTTCCGCGAGGCGGTGATCGACATGGATGGGACGCTGGTGGCGACCACCGGAGAGTGCAAGCAGGGGATGGACATCGCCTACGAGGGCACGTGGGGTTATCACCCGCTGCTCTTGACGCTGGCGAACACGGGCGAAGTACTGTACGTGCTGAACCGATCGGGCAACCGGCCGAGTCACGAAGGAGCGACTGAGGCCACGAACGACGCCGTCGCCTTGTGTTTCCAGGCTGGATTCCAGCGTATCCTGCTACGCGGCGACACGGACTTCACGCAGACGCAGCAGTTGGACGGTTGGAGCGACGACCCGCGGATCCGATTCATCTTCGGTATCGACGCCATGCCGGTGCTGAAGGGAATGGCCGATGATTTGCCGCAGCATGCTTGGCGCCCGTTGCATCGCCGGGTGAAGCACGAGCGGCGCGGCGCGCCGCGGCGTCGTCCCAAGAACGTGAAGGAACAAGTCGTACGCGAGCGCGAGTTCGAGAACATCCGGCTGAAGTCGGAAGAGATCGCCGAGTCCGATTACCGGCCGGGTGCGTGCCAGAAGACGTATCGCCTGGTGGTGGTGCGCAAGAACCTGTCGGTGGAACGGGGCGAGAACGCATTGTTCGACGACGTGCGGTACTTCTTCTACATCAGCAACGACCGTGTGAGTACGGCCGAGCAGATTGTGTTTCAGGCGAACGAGCGGTGCAACCAAGAGAACGTGATCGAGCAGCTCAAGAACGGTGCGCGGGCTCTGTTGGCTCCGGTGGATACCTTGGTATCAAACTGGGCGTACATGACCATGGGGTCGTTGGCCTGGAACCTGAAGGCGTGGTGGGCGCTGATACTCCCGCAACGTCCGGGTCGTTGGGCCGAGCAGCATCGGTCGGAGAAAGCGACGGTGCTGCGGATGGAGTTCAAGAAGTTCCTGGCATGCTTCATGCAGATACCATGTCAGATCGTGCGTACGGGGCGCCGCATCTTATTTCGGATGTTGGCATGGAATCCGTGGCAACTCATATTTTACCGTGTGTATGAAGTACTGCGATGCTGAACAAGCAGCCCCCCGAAGTCGGAGTTCGGATGCTCCGATCCCAAGTGGCCCCTGGAGCGACTGCGCAGAAAGGACGGTTCAGCATGAAGCAATCGCAGAGCGAGTTCGCGTGCTTTCCTCAACAGGACGGCCCGGAGACGGTCCGCGACCAGGTTGGCACCGGCCAAGCCGCCGAAAACGCGCAAAAAGCTCGCTTGTTTTGGGACTAGTGGCGCTAGACCTGGAACGAAGTTCCACAGCCGCAGGTTTTCGTCGCGTTGGGGTTGTTGAACACGAAACCTCGTTTCTCCAGCCCATCGTAGAAGTCGATCTCGGTGCCGTCGAGGTAGAGCGCGCTCTTGCGATCCACAGCCACTCGCAGGCCGTGCCAGTCACTGATGATGTCTTGCACTTCGTCGGCTGCGGGGTCAAAGCCCAGCGCGTACTCGAAGCCGCTACATCCTCCGCCCTTCACGCCAACGCGGAGCACGGCAGCGCCGGGTACGTTCTGCTCCGTCATGATCCGCTTGACTTCCCCGGCAGCCTTCTCAGTCAGTTTCAATGCCATGTGTCGGTCTCCTTGGGTTATGAGGTTAATGCTACATGAACTCTGCGATCAGCTTCGCCCGCTGCTCCTTCGTCATGCCCAGCGGCTGGCTGACTAGCGGCCCGGCCTGCAGTCCGGGGTCCTGAGCGTCCAGCGGCGGACGCGGACTCGGGTTCCGGTAAAACAGGCCGATCGGAATCTTCTCGCCCCATTCCAGCGCTCTGTCCATCGCCGCGTGAAAGTCCGTCGGATCGTGTCCCTTGTCTTCAAGCCGGTACACCCGCTCGCGGAACCACGAATACGTGTTCTGCTTGTTGAACGTCACGCACGGGCTGAACACGTCGATCAACGCGAAACCCGGAAACTGAATGCCGTCCTGGTACAGCTTCACGAGGTGCTTGACATCGCCCGAGAACCCGCGGGCGATGTAGCCGCAGCCGGTCGCCAGTGCCAGGGCCAGCGGGTTGAGCATCGCCTCCAGGTTGCCGTGCGGCGTGGTCTTGGTCTTCATGCCGAGTTCGCTGGTCGGCGAGACCTGGCCGGTCGTGAGGCCGTAGACTTCGTTGTTCATGACGATGTAGGTCAGGTTGATGTTGCGTCGCATGGCCTGAATGAAGTGGTTCAGGCCGATGCCGTAGCCGTCGCCATCGCCGCCGGTGGCGATCACGGTCATGGCGTGGTTGGCCAGCTTCGTCCCAGTGGCGAACGGCAGCGCCCGGCCGTGCAGGCTGTGTACGCCGTACGAGCGGAAGAATCCGGGCAGGTTGGATGAGCAGCCGATGCCGGAGACCACCATCAACTCGTACGGCTGGATCTCCAGTTCTGCGCAGGCCCGCTGCAGCGCGTTCAAGACGCCGAAATCGCCGCAACCCGCGCACCAATCTGGCGGGACTTCCGCCTTGAAGTCTTTCATGTCCATCTTTTTTGGGGCAGTCGCGGTTGCCATGATCGTTAACTCCCTAGTAGAACGGAATTCATTCCGTTTTTCGGCCGAACGGATTGAAATCCGTTCTACGAATCACACAATCTCATTTAGTGAACGTGCTCCGTGCTCCCAGCAGCGACGGCGACGATTCGGCCGTCCCAGTCTCCGCTCGTACCGCTGGGGTGCTCCGTTTGCCAACCGGGTTCCGTGGAGAGGACCTCGACGACTTCTTTGCCGGCGAGGATCTCCTTGACCCCCGCCACAATGTGCTTGGGCTCAAAAGGCTCGCCGTCGTACTTGCGGATATGGGCGTGGGCGGTAATGCCGGTCTCGGCGCGCAAGTGGCGAGCAAACTGCCCGCTCTGGTTGTTCTCGACCACGATGATTCGTTTGCTGGCGCCCAGCAACTGCTTGGCGACTTCGGTGTGCAAGGGCACCAGGAACTTGAACTGCAGGTGATTGGTAGAGATGCCCTGCTGATTCAGGCGTTCGACCGCCTCGGTAATGACTCCCCACGTGGAGCCCCAGCCCACCAGCGTCACCTCGGCACCCTCCCTTGCCCCCCCTTGAAAAGGGGGGGAGAGGGGGGGTGGCCCTTCCAATTTCGGGGCGGGCAGGTGATCCAGCAGCGTGCTCATCTTGCGCACCCGCTTGTCCACCATCTTCTTGCGACGCACCGTGTCGGTGTACACGTCGCTGAGGAGTACACCGTCTTCGTCGTGCTCGTCGCTACCGGACACGTACAGGTAACCGGGCAGGCCGGGGATGGCCCGCGGCGAGATGCCCGAAGGAGTGTCCTTGTAACGCAGATACGGCGTGTCTTCTCCCTCGCTGGCGCTTCGGGCTAGTGTACCGTTTGTCTGCGTGATCAGTTCGCCCCGGTCGATGTCCATGTCGATATCCAGCAGCGCCGGATCGACGGTCTCGTTCCCTTCACACATCAGTAGGTCGGCCAGGATGATCACCGGGCACTGGAAGAGGTCGGCCACGTTGAACGCCAGCGGCATTGTGTTGAAGCAATCGTACATACTGATCGGGGCGATGATGATGCGGGGGAAATCACCCTGGCTGGCACCCAATGCCTGGTTGAGGTCGGCCTGCTCGGTTTTGGTAGGGACACCGGTCGAGGGTCCGGCACGCATCACGTTGATGGCCACGACGGGCGTTTCCATCATGCCGGCCATGCCAATCGCCTCGGTCATCAGCGCGAAACCGCCTCCTGAAGTGGCGCACATGCTGCGCACTCCCATGTGGCTGGCCCCGATCGTCATGTTGATCACGGAGATTTCGTCTTCGACCTGCCGCACGCAGATACCCAGTTCTTTGCCGTGCGCGGCCATCCACTCCAGTATGTGCGTGGCCGGGCTCATCGGATATGCACAATAGAACTTGCAACCGGCCATCGCCGCTCCCATCGCGAAAAGCTCGTTGCCCATGACCAAGGCCCACTTCTGAGTTGTCTTCGTGAGTCGCCGCGGCAATGGCTGGAAGTGCTTGGCGGCGTATTCATATCCCGCCCTGGCCGCCTCGACGTTCACGGCCACTACCTTCGGCTTCTTGGCGAAAGTGTGCTCGAGGACGGTTTCCAGACCGGTGAACTCCAGACCCATCAGTTGCGTGATCGCTCCGACGGCCACGGTATTCTGCATGACCGGAAGGTCCTTGGACGCGGCGCTCAGTTCCGGCACGGGAAGCGGACAGAGCTGCGCACCGTCAGGCGGATCGTAGCTTGGTTTCAGCTTGGCGCTGTTGTACAGGGCCACTCCACCGGGCGGCAGTTCCTGGAGGTGGCGGTCCAGCGTGTCCTGGTTCAGTGCAATGAGCGCGTTCACTTGATCGCCGTGGTTCAGCGGCTTCTTGGCGGACAATCGCAGGCGCAGCCAGGAGTGACCTCCGCGAATCACCGATTGGTAGCTGTTGTACGCGTAAACTCCCAAGCCCTGTCGGGCGACTGAGAGTGCCAGTGTATTCCCGGCGGATGCCACGCCGTCACCTGCAGCGCCGCCAATGCCCACAATTACGTCGCTTGCGTCCATCACCTGAACTCCTTTTGAGTGGCAACATTCATCTTGGTTACCCGATAGTCCCCTCACAGCCAATCGCACCGACCGGGCATTCCTCCATCGCCTGGCGGCATAAAGCCCACTCCCCATCGTTTTCAGGTTGTTTCGTGATGAAGCTGTACCGGCGCTCCTGATTGCGTTCAAAGTTGTCCGGCGCCGTCGCGAGACACATGTCACAGTCGATGCAACTACCGTCCACGTACAATGGCCCCGGCACGTTTTCCGGGTAGCTGCGTTTGCGATCGGCCATGGGTTAACCTCTCAGGAATCGTTGTCGCGCAGGCCGCACTCCACGCGGCGTGGATGGCAGCTTGCATCATTGTTTCACTCCGTCGATACGGTTTTCTCTCCCTCTGCCAGCGCGGCACGCAGCGTGTGCCAGGCCAGGCTGGCGCATTTGACCCGAACGGGGAACGCGCGTACTCCAGCGAAGACCGCGAAATCGTCCAGTTCTAGAGGATCGACAGCCCCCTCACCCTGCCCTCTCCCCCCGCCGCGCGGGGAGAGGGTTGGGTGAGGGGGGCGCACCTCTCCCGTCACCATGCGCTGGAACTTGTCGAAAAGCGCTTGCGCCTCAGCCTTGCTCTTCCCCTTCAACGCGCTGGTCATTACCGAGGCGGATGCCTTTGAAATCGCACAGCCGGCGCCCTGAAAGCTGATGTCCTGAATCACGTCACCTTCCATGTGCAGGTAGACCGTGACGTGATCGCCGCAGAGTGGGTTGTATCCATCGGCCATGCGGTTTGCGGCTTCCAATTTTCGGAAGTTGCAGGGACTCTTGTTATGGTCGAGGATCACTTCCTGATAGAGTTCGCGGAGATCGGACATTAGTCGAATACCTCCTTGACCTTTGCGATCGCACTGACGAGGAGGTCAATTTCTTGTTCGGTGTTAAAGAAGGCCAGCGACGCACGGGCTGTGCCCGGCACTCCGAATCGCTGCATCAGCGGCATGGCGCAATGATGGCCCGCGCGGATCGCGATACCCTGATCATCCAGCACCTGGCCGATGTCATGAGGGTGTATGTCGTCCAGGACAAAAGAGAGGACACCTGCCTTTTCTTTGGCCGTTCCGATGATGCGCAGACCGGAGATGCTGGATAGCGACTCGGTGGCATAGGCCAACAACTCCTGCTCGTATGCTCCGATCCGTTCCAGTCCAATACGGCTCACATAGTCGATCGCCGCTCCGAGCCCGATGACGCCGGCAATGTGCGGCGTTCCCGCCTCGAATTTGTGGGGCAAGGTGTTGTAGGTCGTCTTCTCGAAAGTGACCGAACGAATCATGTCGCCACCGCCCTGATACGGAGGCATGGCTTCGAGAAGGTCCGCCTTGCCATATAAGACGCCGACACCGGTCGGGCCATACAGTTTGTGGCCGGAGAAGACATAGAAGTCGCAATCGAGCTGCCTCACATCCACCTTCAGATGAGGCACGCCCTGGGCACCATCGATGAGCACAGGCACATTCCAGCGATGGGTCATCTCAACGATCTGACGGACGGGATTGATGGTGCCCAGAGCGTTCGAAACATGGACGACGGAGACGAGCTTGGTCCTCGGGCCTAAAAGCTTCTCGAACTCTTCGACAAGTAACTCACCCTCATCGTTGATGGGCACAACGCGCAAGACAGCACCCGTTTCCTCACACAGCATCTGCCAGGGTACGATGTTGGAGTGGTGTTCCATCGCGGAGATGATGATTTCGTCCCCGGCCTGAACGTGCCTTCTGCCGTAACTCTGTGCAACGAGATTGATGCCCTCTGTCGCACCCCGCGTGAAAACGATCTCACGGCTCTCCCGTGCGTTGAGGAAATGCTGCACCTTGGCTCGGGCGTCTTCGTACTGGCTCGTCGCCCGTTCGCTGAGGTAGTGTACGCCGCGGTGAATATTGGCGCACTCTTCCGTGTAAAACCGGCAGAGCGCGTCCACGACCACCTGCGGCTTCTGGCTGGTCGCCGCGTTGTCGAGGTAGATAAGTGGCTTGCCGTGGACTTTCTGCTCCAGGATCGGAAAGTCCCGTCGGACCGTCTGCACGTCGAATGCCCCCCTCACCCTGCCCTCTCCCCCCGCCGCGGGGGGAGAGGGTTGGGCGACGACGCGCAGGGCCTCCAAATAGCCCTCTCCCCCCGCCGCGGGGGGAGAGGGTTGGGCGACGACGCGCAGGGCCTCCAGATAGCCCTCTCCCCCCGCGGCGGGGGGAGAGGGTTGGGCGACGACGCGCAGGGCCTCCAAATAGCCCTCTCCCCCCGCCGCGGGGGGAGAGGGTTGGGGTGAGGGGGCAGGCAGCTTGTCCAATTCGGACCCGTAATTCTGCGGAGCGGTATCAAGCATGTGACTGGTGTTGATCATATTAGGACATCCTTGACCTCTGGAGCTTTCGGGAGCCATTGCAACACCGCCGCGTTAAGATGCTCCCGGACCGAAGGGATCTCGATCCGGGAAATGATCTCGTTGGCAAATGCGTAGGTCAGAAGACTCCGGGCATCCTCGTGGCCAATGCCGCGGGAGCGCAGATAGAAGATCGCGTCCTTGTCGAGCTGTCCGACGGTCGCCCCGTGAGTGCACTTCACGTCGTCGGCGTAGATCTGTAGCTGCGGCTTCGTGTCGATCACCGAGTCTGCCGAGAGCAGCAGGTTCTTGTTGGTCTGTTTGGCGTCGGTCTTCTGCGCGTCGGGGCGCACGATGATTTTGCCGCTAAAGACGCCTTTGGACTTGCCATCGAGAACGCCTTTGTAGAGTTCATGGCTGCTACAATGCGGCTTGGCGTGGTCGATCGACGTGTGGTTGTCCACGAGTTGGTGGCCACTAGCCATATAAAGGCCGTTGAGGGTGCATTCGACACCTTCCGCATCCAGTCTGGCCTTCACGTCATTCCGCACAAGTGCGCCGCCCAGGGAAATCGAATGCGACGTGAAGTTGCTGCCGCGGTCTTGATGGACCGCCAGTGTCGCGATGTGAAACGCTTCCGCACTTTCCTGTTGCAGCCTGTAATGATCGATCACGGCGTTCTGACCCGCCACGATCTCGGTTACGGCGTTGGTGAAGTAGACGCCGCCATCCAGCCCGACGTAGCTTTCGACAATCGCTACCTGGCTGTTGTCGCCCACGACGATTAGGTTGCGCGGGTGCGAAACTGTGGGTTCGCCATGCGAGCTGGCGACAAACAACAGATGGATCGGCTGCTCGACATCGTTACCCCTGGGCAAGTAGACGAACGCTCCGTCCTCTACGAACGCCGTGTTGAGCGCGACAAACGCGTGGTCTTGGTAGCCCGCATGGCGTGCCAGGTACGGCTCGACCCGTTCCCCATCCGAGCCGAGAGCGTCCGCGAGGCTGCTTACTTTGATGCCGTCGCGCGCTGGCTGGACCGTCAACCCCCCCCTACCCCCCCTTGGAAAGGGAGGGAAATAGGTTCGTGCGCTCGGGAAGGATTTCCCCCCCCTTTCCAAGGGGGGGCTAGGGGTCGAAAGTTCCTGCGAGTAACGGCCGTTCACAAACACAAGCTGCGTGCAGTCAAGCCCGCCGAAAGTGAATCGCTTGAGCGCATCGGCTGTCACCCCGTGCACACAAGCCTGAAGCGCAAGCGAAGGAGTTCCGTGCCTGTCCTTCGCTTGCGCTTCAGGCTTGTGTGGCTCCCAGCCGTGCACAGGCTCGAAGGCAATCTTGGTGAGCGGAGCTACGTTGGTGAACCTCCACTCCTCCTGGCGAGTCGTCGGGAAGCCCAGTTCTGCAAAATGGGAAATTGCTGCCTTGCGGATGCGCTGCAACCAGGGCTGCCGGTTGCCTGCCAACCTTTCCTCCAGCCGCGCGAACTGGCTGAGGTAGGTCTCTTTTTCCTCCATCACTTCAATCATCGCTTGAACCTCGTTCTTAGAGCGTCTAACAGAATGCCCGGCGAGCGAATGCCCGGCGAGCGAATGCCCGGCGAGCGAATGCCCGGCGAGCGGCCGGCGTGAGCCGGCTGATCAGTGGGCTGACGCCCACCGCTCGCCATTGTGCTAGACGATCTCATTAGTTCACGCCTGCGCCTGCGAGTTGTCCTTCGATCTTGGCATAGCCCTTCTCTTCAAGTTCCAGAGCCAACGTCTTGTCGCCTGAAGTGATAATGCGGCCTTCGGAGAGAATGTGCACGTAGTCGGGGACGATGTAGTTCAGCAAGCGCTGGTAGTGCGTAACCACGATGATGGCACGGTCCTTGTTTCGAAGCGTGTTGACGCCGTTGGCCACGATTTTCAGGGCGTCGATGTCCAGGCCGGAGTCGGTCTCGTCCAAGATGGCCAGCTTCGGGTCGAGTACCGCCATCTGGAAAATCTCGCTGCGCTTCTTCTCGCCACCAGAAAAACCTTCATTGACCGAGCGGTTTAGAAGATCCTCGTCCATTTCGAGCAACTTCATTTTTTCCCTGACGAAAGCCAGGAAGTCCTTGATGCCAAGGTCCGGCAGGCCGCGATGCTTGCGGATGGCATTGACCGCCGCCCGCAAGAAATACTTGTTGCCCACGCCTGGGATTTCAACCGGGTACTGGAAGGCCATGAAGATTCCCTCTCGGGCGCGATCTTCCGGAGAGATCTCCAGCAGGTCCTTGCCCTCGTAGAGCACCTCGCCGGCGGTTACCTCGTAGGTCTCGCGCCCGGCGAGCACTTGGGCGAGCGTGCTCTTGCCGGAGCCGTTCGGCCCCATGATCGCGTGCACTTCACCAGCGTTGACCTGGAGGTTGACCCCCGCCAGGATCTCCTTGTCGCCCACCTTCGCGTGCAGGTTCTTGACTTCGAGCATTGTTCCTTTCCTTTAGAATTTCCCCCCCTTTCCAAGGGGGGGCTAGGGGGGGTCGAACCAGATGAGCACTTCTCATATCACTGCTTCTTGCCCCGGCTTCTACCCTTCTGCACATCTGCCATCACCCCTTCGCGGCGGCGAATCTCCCGCACAAACACCTCCAACACGCCATCCAAGTTGTCATACACGTCCGTATTCAAAAACCGCACGACTGCGATACCGACCGATTCAATGTACTCCTGCCGCCGCTTGTCATACCGCTTGGCTCCGTCACGGAAGTGATTATCGCCATCCAGTTCCACCGCCAAGTTCAACGTCGGGCAATAGAAGTCGATCACGTACGGGCCGACGCTGAACTGCCGCCGGAACTTGTAGCCCAGCAACTGGCGACGTTGTAGCTTTGACCACAGTATCACTTCGGCGTCGGGCATGTTGCGACGCAGCTCACGGCGACGATCCTTCTCGGTTGTGCGGTTGTAGAGTTCGGTCATTGGTGCGTGGTCCCCAACCCCCCCCCTAGCCCCCCCTTGGAAAGGGGGGGAACTCGTTTCCGCCCCTTGGAAAGGGGGGAAAGCCTTGCCGTCCTCGCTTAGCCGACGCTCCCTTCCAGGCTCACGCCCAGCAGCTTCTGGGCTTCGACGGCAAACTCCAGTGGCAGCTCTTTGAAGACCTGCTTGCAGAAGCCGTTGACGATCATGTTGACCGCGTCCTCCGGCGAGATGCCGCGCTGCTTGCAGTAGAAAATCTGATCCTCGCCGATCTTCGACGTGGAAGCCTCGTGCTCTACTTGCGACGTGGGGTTCTTCACCTCGATGTACGGGAATGTGTGCGCTCCGCACTTGTCGCCGAGCAGCAAGGAGTCGCACTGCGAGTAGTTGCGCGATTGGCTGGCCCCCGCGAGCATCTTGACCAGTCCGCGATAAGTGTTCTGGCCGTGCCCGGCCGAGATGCCCTTGGAGACGATGGTGCTCTTGCTGTTCTTCCCGATGTGGATCATCTTCGTGCCCGTGTCAGCCTGCTGATAGTTGTTCGTCAGCGCCACCGAGTAGAACTCTCCAATCGAGTTGTCCCCTTGAAGAATGACGCCGGGATATTTCCAGGTGATTGCTGAGCCGGTTTCCACTTGCGTCCACGAGATCTTCGAGCTGTCTCCCTGGCACTTTCCTCGCTTTGTGACGAAGTTGAAGATGCCGCCCTTGCCCTCCTTGTCGCCCGGATACCAGTTCTGGACGGTCGCGTACTTGATCTGTGCGTTGCCGAGGGCGACCAGCTCGACCACGGCCGCATGAAGCTGGTTCTTGTCCCGGATGGGGGCCGTGCAACCTTCCATGTAGCTCACGTAACTCCCTTCATCAGCGACGATCAGCGTGCGCTCGAACTGGCCGGTGTCCAGAGCGTTGATGCGGAAATACGTGGATAGTTCCAACGGGCAACGCACGCCTTTCGGGATGTAGCAAAACGACCCGTCGCTGAAGACCGCGGAATTGAGGGTTGCGAAGAAGTTGTCGTTATAGGGCACCACCGAGCCCAGGTACTTCTTGACGAGTTCCGGATGCTGCTGGACCGCGTCAGAGAAGGAACAAAAGATGACTCCCACCTTCGCCAACTCCGCCTTGAACGTGGTCGCCACCGAGACGCTGTCGAGAACGGCGTCCACCGCGACTCCGCTGAGCAGCTTTTGTTCTGTCAAAGAGATGCCGAGTTTCTCGTACATTCGCAGAACTTCCGGGTCCACCTCGTCGAGGCTCGCCGGTCCCTGCTTCTGCGACTTCGGCGCGGAGTAGTAGATGATGTCCTGATAGTCGATTTGCGGATAATGCACGTTCTGCCACGTCGGTTCGTCCATCGTGAGCCAGTGCCGGTAGGCCTTCAGCCGCCACTCCAGCATGAAGTCCGGCTCGTTCTTCTTGGCTGAGATGAGGTGGATGATGTCCTCGTTCAGCCCACGCGGGGCTGAGTCCGTCTCGATTTCCGTGACGAACCCGTACTTGTATTCCCGGTTCGCTAGTTCCTCGATCGTGCTGGTAGCAGTCGCCATCGTGTTTCCTCCTCGAAGTCCAGCGCTGGCACTGTCCGCGCCGACGCTGATCAACGGTGCCACCCGATGCGTCTTGTTCCGAGCAAGGTCCGTGCCCGCTCAAGACGCTCAATCTCCTGTTATTTCAATCTCCCGTTATGCGGCCGCGCCGTCGCCCTCTTTGCTCGGCTGGCTCATCTTGTCCTCATCTGCCGCGGGCGCTCGGGGACTTTTCGCAAATCTTCGCGTAGCCGTCGGCATGCACGTCGCGGGCGATCTGCCCGACCGTGTGGCGCGGCCACGCCTGCGCACCTCAAATTCACAGCAGCAGTGTCCATCCAGCCTGCACTGTGAAAGCTTCACGTCGCAATCGAGCGCCTTCTCAAACATCCGTAGCTCGATATCACAGATCGTGCGGTCCAACTCGGCCAACTCGTGGTAGGGGCAAGAATGCTGTCGCAATACCGGCAGCGGCCCGGTCTCGTCTACCTCCACGTCGATGCCCTGCTCACTCAGCAAAGCCTTCAGATCGCCCAGCCGCTCCCGCACGTCTTGTCCAAGCATGTGACGACGATACGGCTCAGCCAATCGGTCAGCAGCCCGCCGAAGCACGTTCATGCCGACCGCACGGTCCCCGAACCGTTTCAACTCTTGCCACAAAGCCTTCGCCAGGTGGGTATAGTTCTGGCCCAGCATCGCGTGAGCCCGTTCGGTTAAAGAATAGCTGTGATGCGGCCTACCGCGACCCTCACGCTCCTCTGAGCGCTGGACCAAGCCCTCTCGCATCAGCCGGTTCAGCCGCTGACGCACCGCGGTCGCCGTCACGCCGGACTCACGAACCAGACCATGCACCGTCATACGGCCACGGCGGCGGAGCAATTCCAGGAACTTGCGATCTCCGCCGTCTTCCACGCGACTACCTCCCGGGCAAACGCCCTCCCGCGTCGTGCCTAACGACCGATCCTGCAATCATAGGACCTATCGACAATTTAGACAAGGAATACTGTCAAAATTGTGCGGAAAGAAAAAACACAATGCGGCACGGCGAAACATGCGTACCTGGATTGATGTACGGCTAAGCTGATCGAATGGCCCAATACCTCATCGCACCCAGGATCGCGCCCACCCGCAGCGTCGTCACCCCGGCGACCAGAATGATAGCGATCGTTCCCGACCGGGCTTGCCGGGTCACGATGCCGATGCCGAACAGGACACCGCAACTGACATGCGTGGTGGAGACAGGGAGTCACAGCCGGCTGGCACCGCTGACGATCATCGCGGTCAACAAGTTCGCGGTGAATTCCTGGCCGTGATTCATCGCCTTGATCCTCCGGCCCATCGGCTCCGCGACCCGGCGGGCGCTGATTGCCCCGCCCAGGCCAATCGCAACGCCAACGATGGCCGTGCTGACGACGCCGCCAACCTGCGGTGCTAACAGCAACAACGCGGCAATCTTCGGCGCGTCGTTCAAGCCGCGTGCGAAACTCACGACGCCTGCCGAAACGTAGTGCAACCAATCCAAAGCCGTGCCCACTTCGACACCGACCACGCGGCCTTGATACCGGTCTTGGCACGTCACGATATCGCCGATCCGCATCGTGAGATGCTCTGCGCTCGCGGCCAACGTGGGTGATTGCTACTTTCCAAAGACGTACGCCCCTGCTTTTCCAAACAGCCGGTGTCTTGAACCGAGTCCCAAAAAACGTTGCTTTCCTGATGGCGTTCCAAGAGGCGATTGGGGCGGATGTGAGTCCCGCGGAGGATTCCCGGAAAAGGACTGGGGTTCTCGGCACTCAGCAGGCGTGCCGAAAACACGGTGGTTTGATGGGACTCCGACGAAACGGTCGAGTTCATGGTCGCAGTGTGGAAACGCGTGAGGAGTCGAAAACTCGCCCCCCAAACCAAACGGCTGTGACGAATGAATCATTACGCCCCGGATTTGAACTCGGCTCCCACACGGTCCGCAGAATCGAGAAGCCCTGTTTCTCGTCTTCAAGCACGTACGCGTAATCGCGTCTGACGGCGATGCGCCACGAAACGCTGGCGGGGTCCTCGGACGACTCAAAGAAGCGGACCTCTTTCGGAGCGGACGGCGTAGCCCTCAGTGTGATTCACCGGACGCATACCGATGACACCGCGCAACGCTTCTTCTGAAACTCCGTTCCAGGTTTCAGACCAGAATGTCCTCATTCTTCCGCTTGCCGCGGACAGCGCGCACGTGGCAGTGGCTCGCGCCGTCCACAATGCCCTCGGTCTTGTCCACCTTCAGGAACTGGCTGGCCAATTGGAACGATTCCACCCATTCCCTCATCGGAAGCGTCTCGCCGCCGGTGGCCTGGCAGTACAGGATGTGGTCGAATTCCGCTTCGGGGTGGACTTTGCCGTCGTGAATGTGGACCGTTGGGAAGAAGAGTTTTTTCTCAAGAGGATTGGCCCGCGGGAACTCGAACGCCATCGGGTGGACTTTCTGCTGCTTCTTCGCCTCGCCTTCCTTGAGCTTGAATACCGCGAAGCCGTAATCGCGGTAGCGCGGCAGTTGATCCCACGCGGCCTCGGGCAGCCGGAATCGTTCATCGAGCCGGCCAAAGTCCCTGATGGACGGCACGAACGAGGCCCCAAAATCGCCGACATCGACCACGGGAAGTTTGGGCTTCGCCGAGAGACTGTCGATGTCTTTGTTGCCGTTCTTCGCGCGCGGCTGGGGAAAACCGCGAGGCATGTCGTCAAAGAATGTGGCATAGCCCTTGAGGCTAATGAATCGCACGGCATCGTCCGGCGAGCCGCTGGGCACGGGGATGGGCAAGATCATCGCCAGGTCTTCTTTGGTCTGAATGTTCATGCTGTACACGACGAACTGCCGGCCCTGCTTCGAGCTGCGGGCGAAGATGTTCGTGTTCGACACCAGATCGACGTGGCGTGAGAAGCAGCACATGAGATTCTCCTTCGGTGAAAGCGACCCCTGCGCTGCGCCGTACGATTTGCTACCGACTGAGAAGATGCTAACACCGAATTGGTTCCTGTGTCGATTCGGTTCTCTCAAACGGGAAGCAGCCACTCGACTGGGACTAGACGGAGTTGAAGTCCCAATGCAGTTCCTCTTCTTTTTCATCACAGCGAAACACGATCGTTAGCCGCTCCAATTCCTGTGCAGCGCCCTGGAATGCCACCACCGCCGTTTTCGATTCACCCGGTCGCAGCGACAGGTCCGCATCCGTTAAGAGGGCCAGTTGCCGTCTGAGGCGGCGATTGTAGAGCGGACCCGTAAGCAGCACGCACACTTCGATGGCCGCCGTGACCGGATGAAAATCGAGGAGCGGATAGAGGAGGAAGTCCCAAGTGAATTCGGAGAGCTTTCGCAGGATGACCGCCGGACTCTCGGCGGCGAACGTCTTTCCGGCAGCGGTCAACTTCGTCTTGCCCAACTGGATTTGCACGTCCTCTGACTGTGAATTCGTGACTTCAATGCGGACGAGAGCAAGCTTCTTCTTGCGAGCCTTGATGGCGTACCAATGGCCGTTGTCCTTCAGGACATCATCGCACTTGACGCCGAGTGTCATGCGTTCGCTCATGGGGATACGGGCCTCCGAAAGCCAAGTCGGGTCGGTTCCTGCCGACATAGTTTGCTTCTTACATGCACGAACGCGGCCTCCGCTCAATCGTCGGATGGCCTATGGTAAACGGTGTGCCAATGGCGGTGGCCGCAGCTTGGGCACTTCCGGAACCACCTTGGCGCCCCGGCCGCCTTCCAACGAATGCCTCCCATGTCCCAGACGGATCGCTCGAAGCCGCAGGGGCAGCGGACCATCCAACGGCGCGAGTGGGCCTCCATGCTCTGGGCCCACCGAGCCGGGAAGATCGCCGTGAAGAATTTCTGGACGACGCTCATGCTAGATGCCCTTCGTTGATGAATGTCGGCCGCGCGTGTTCCAGCGGCGACGGTAGCCACGTTCGCCAGAACGTGGGAGTCCACACTTTGACGAGTGTGGCTGCTGGGAAGTTTTCGACTGCCAGTTATCTTACGCGATCACGCTGACGACCGGGCTGGTGACGAAGCCGGGGTTGGAGTTGGACACGCGGGTGCGGAACGACACGGACGCGCCGGCGGTGAAGGGGCCGACGGTCATCTGGTTGCCGGTGATTGGCGTCGAGTGGCCGAACTCCGTTTCGCCGGGGAGTTGGTATTGCAACTCCTTGGTGGTCGCGTGCTCACCGCCGGCGGGGTCGAGCGTCACGACGACGGTGTGATCGGGCTGCGCGACCGCCGACAGAATCGGCAGCACCTGAGCTTGAGCGGTCCCTTGCTCGGTGGGAACCTGAGACTGCGCCGCGTCTCCTTCCGGAGTGCCGACGGGGAATGCCGTCAGCCAGGCTTTGTACCAGCGTTTATTGGCGCGGTCGGTTTTGCGATCGGCGGTGCGCAGCGCACTCTTCGCGTTGGTCACGTCGCGCTGCTTTTCCGCTTCGGTCTTTTGTTTCGCAATCGCCAGGTCGATCGTCGCGGAGAAATCGGCCACGGTCACCGTCACTCCCAGATAGTCGAGCGTCAGGGGCGGCTTGGGGGGCACAGCGGCCGCGCGGGCCGTGTTCACGTCGGTCCACAACGGCAAGGTCTGCCGGCAGCGACGCAGCGTGCTGTTCTCCGACGACGCCGGATCGATGCCGTAGATCGCATCGAGTTGCTCCTTCAAGTCGTCGTCATCGTCGAGCAGCCCATCGATCAGGCCCGGCACGCGGATGGCGAGGTTTTCCAGTTTCGCGAACACGTCGTGCTTGGCGGCGAGCGCCTCGGTCAGATCGTTTTCCTTATTGTCGCGCGCCTGCGCCAGCACCGGCAGGCTGTCGGTCAGTGTGCCGTGTTGCGTGCGCGTGAGATTGTGCAACTCGAACGCGAGCTGCATGCCCCACACCGCCTGAGTCGCGACCGCGCGTTCGTGCGTGATTTCCCAATACTCGTTCATGGTGTCTCCTTGAGTGCTGATTCGAAACACAGAGACACGGAGAGCACAGAGGAAGAGGCAACTCAGAACTCTGTGTCCTCAGTGCCTCTGTGTTTCGTTGTTTCCGAGATCATGCGCAACTCATCCCGCACGTGCAAGAAGCTATGGAGAGAACTCATTCGCGAGCGACGTGCATAGCCACGCAGCCTTCGCCTCGAGCCATCCAGCCGCCCCGCTTGACCACCCGGCCGCCCGGTGCCATCGAGCAGCCGTCCCGGATACCCGTGCAGCCGCCAAGTCACCTCGAACAGCCATCCCGCATGCCCAACCAGCCGTCCCGCAGGCCCGTTCAGCCGGCAAGTACCTCAGTTCAGCCGTCCGTGAGGCCCATCCAGCCGCCAAGGATGGTCGAGCAGCCGGCAAGTTTCGACGTTACCAAGTCCGGAGTTGCAGTTCACAACAATAATGACAACAGATAGTTACGTCATTCATTCGATTCCAGACCCCGATCTGGGCTAGTGGGATCCTGCCCGCCGGGTTCCTTCCAGAAGCGGCGGAACTTCTCGGGAAGGACCAGGCCGGACGATGGCTCAATTTCGGAGGAAGGGGTGACATTGGCGCGACCGGGATAACTCTCCTTCCAGTGGTACCACGGTTTGATTTGACCCACGCGCCAAATCTCGACGCGGTAACCGTCGGCGGCTGACTCGAACATGCCCCCACTCAGCCAGACAACTTTACGGCCCAGCGTCAGTTGCCGGCCGTCCAGGACGGAATCCAATTCTGACCAGAATCGTTCCACCAAAGATGGAAGTATCCGTCGGAGCGGGAGAATCGTCGTGACCTGGTGACCATTTTCGTCGGTCAGGTGTTGGGTGTATTGGTCTTCGTTTGCTTTGACTTCGCGGAAGTACCTCTGAAACGCCTGGTCCATCGCCTCTCGCTGCGACGGATCGAGGCCGAGGTGGCTCGCGAGTTGATCGCTCACCGTGGGACTGTTCGGGCCCCAGAACATAACGTGCTCGTCCCCTTTGTTGCCGAACCAGACTTCGCCGGTTTTCGGCTTAGTGGTAGCGCGGCTATTGACGCCTGGAATTGTCTTCGCGGCACCCCGAAAAATCCGCGGCGCGACGATCAACCCGGCAACCCCGGCGAGCACTGCGATCGTCAGCACGATCCCCGCAACCGGCCACCGACTCGACGTGGCTGCGTGGGCGGTCAGCGAGGCTACCGGGGCCTGGAATGCAGCCTTGACCTTCGGCCGCTGCATCGCGACGAGGAGCAGGATGGGAATGAACAGCTCAAAGAAAACGATGACCGGCAGCCCGATGGCCATTCCGATGAGCATGGCCGCCGCGTCCTCGGAACCGGTGGAATTCATTTCGGAAACCGACGGGGCGATGAGGAACATCATGTAAAGCGGCAACTCGATCAAAAACATGCCGATCTTGAAGATGCTGAATCCCAGCGAGGCCGTGCGCCCCCAACGCTTGACCAGCAACAGGCCAATGCCCGCCGCGATAAGCACATTCGATGACAGATATTGCAACTGCGGAGCCACCGCCATCCACGCACGGAACAGCGGTTCGCCTTGAACCGACTCCGGGACATCGAAAGCGTCGTCCGGGATTCGTGTGACCGCAAGTTCGGGATACTGAGCGTAGAACTGAGATTTGATAACGCTCGAAAGCTCATCGGGGCATCGGCAGAACAGGCCAACTGTACCTTGATGCTGACCGTATTCCGACACAATCGACAAACCGTGCTGCTGACCTTGATGGATTGCAGCAAGAGCTTGGTCGGCGTACTGCGGGCCACGTTCATTCGTCGCTGGGACCGTAATTGCGAGGATCACGGAGGAAGGATATCACCGAATCAGCGTATGCCTGGGGGGATTCCTCGTGCTCCGCAATGCGCAGGAGTCCTTCGGTCCAGCCGGGGTGACCGTCCTTGTGGTCTTCGCTCCAACAGAGCATTCCGTAGAGCGCCCACATTTGGAGTTCGAATTTCTCGCGAAGGTGCGGAAACTGCTTGTAACTTCCCTGGAGCTTTACGAGTTCGCGACGGTCTTTGATGTGAGCAAGCAAGTCACCCATAAGTCTGGCAAGCGATGATGGCCTCTGTCCCATATCCTGGAGCATAGCGCTCCGTGATACCCGAGGTCAACGAACACTCACCGCCACGGCGGATAGTAGGAAACACCCGCCCCCTTTGACCGTGCCTTCGTCGCCGAGGGCGGGGCCTGCCGTGCCCGTGCTTCGGTGGACCAAACCGCAATGGCTGGCGATTACTCGCGGGTGTACTCGGGTGTCGACCGAGACTCGACACAAGCCACGGTCGCGTTTCTCCCGAGCGTCTGTGTCGGCAGAATGGGCAGTCCGCCGTCATGACGGACACAAGACCGTTGAGGTGCAGGCTTCCAGCAGGACCTTCAGATTAGCACGGCGGGATTCGTTGCCGCAGCCGTCGCTCGAAGGAGTACGGTCGGCACGTCTCGCGGGATGGTCACGAGTGGCACAGGCTGGCCTCGGTGATTTCGAAATGCGGGCGTCAGGACAGGATTCTCAGCGGCCAGAAATTCACGCAGAGTCAGGCCGTAGAAAAGCCAGCGATCGGGATTCGTCATGAACGTCGTGGCGGTCGCCATGATGTGCTGAAGACGTTGCTCGCTCCGAGTGCTGACGATCAAGGCACGGAATCGGCCCGATGATGCCGACTGAAGCTCGTCGTACAACTTGAGCTTTCGCGACCAGCTTTCGAGGTCCTTGCTCGATCTCACCGGCTGCGTGCCGTTGTCGAGTTCGACGTAGAAGGAAAACGTGCGGGCGCCGGGTGCGACCAGTTCGAAGGCACAATCGGGGTAGAGGCTCTTTCCCCGCACGTCCAGACGCAATTCGTTCTCCTGCCAAAACTCTGTGAAGATCACGCTGCTTCGGTGTGCCGTGACGATCATCTGGACGATGAACTCGGCGAGTGCTCGTGTGTGCTGCTCGCGCGCGAATGCGACCGGCTCGAAGCGGCGGCGGCTCGGCAGTGGCTCGTCGGGGCCATTGATGATGCGATGGCCGAGCGGACTGAGCGTGTAGTACGTGAGTCTGCCGCCGGCACTGCCTGCGTAAACGTGCTGATGAATCCAGCCGGCATTCGCGAGGCTCTTCATCCGCTCGTGAACGCGGCGGTAAGTCGGAAACGGCTGCCGGAACGTCTCGCTGATGCGGCGAAGCTGCTCCAGCGTCAGTGGGCAGTGGCACAGGGCGAGCAGAATCTCGAAGTCCCGTTGCGTGACCTGCGTCGCAATTGCCATACATCGGATCGCAGCGTAGCATGCGGACCCATCGTTCGCTTTCCCTTCCGCTTGCATGCCGCCCGAAAGGAAGTCGTCGTTCGTTAATGTCGATGAACTCATGCCGCAAGTCAGTCTCGAACAGGCTGCTGCATACTACGGCGTTCCGCTTCCTGAACTCCATCGCGTCGGCAACGAAACTCGATGCCGCTGCTTTCTCAACTGCGGTCGAACGTGCGAAACCGGTGACCGCGTGCTCGCGATTCAGACGGATCATCCCGCCAAGCAGTGGCATTGCCATCACTACGGGTGCGGGAAGGGCGGGAACCTCGTCAGTCTCTGCGATCTGATGAAGCCCGGAGTGAACGGCGGCGGCCGGCCTCGTGGCGAGCGCTTCAAGGAAATCGCCGCGGACCTACAGGCAATGGCCGGCGGCGCGACTGGGCCGGCGTTGCCAGAAAAGCCTGTGGCTGCGGCAGCCCCAGAGGAACCGCCCAAAGTCAACGTTCCCTTGAAGGACTCAGCAAACGATCGGGCAAGGCAGCTTGTGAACCTCGACGAAAAGTTCGTCCTCGACGCTGCGACCATGTCGCCGCGGGCGTCGGGGTACTTCCGTCGTCGCCCGTTCCTCTCTCTTGAGGTGTGCAAGAAGTGGCGGATGGGCTACCTGCCGCGCGACACCGGCGGCGATCACGCCGGCGGCACGATGCGTGGAAAAGTCGTCTACGGCTACCTGTCAGAATCCGGCGACGTGCTCGCGTGGTTCGGACGCGACCCGGAGTTTGAAGAGAAGCAACAGAAGTGGGAAGCCGGCGGGAAGACGGAGCGGGAACCGGAGAAGTTCCATTTCGTAAAGGGCTTCCACCGCGGCCTCGAACTCTTCGGGCAGCACGCCCTGCGGTCGCCAGAGTCTGCGGAAAAACTGAAATCCCTCGGCCTCGTTGTGGTCGAAGGGCCGAATGACGCAATTTGTCTCGACACGCTCGGCGTGCCGGCCGTCGCTCTCTGCTCGAATCGCATCAGTCGCGAGCAAGCGGCGAAGGCCGCTGGCCTCGCCCGCGAACTCGCGGGCGGCGTTGTGACGATCCTCCTCGATTGCGACCCCGAAGGCGAAGAGGGCATGAAGCAATGCCTCGGCTATCTTGCCCAGCTCGTACCGGTCCGCCTCGCCTGGACGGGCAAGATGTACGGCGGGAAGTTTAAGGGCCGACAGCCTGAGTCGCTGACGCTCGACGAATGGAACGTAATCGACGACTACTTGCGGACGGGGCAGCCAAAGGGCTGGTCCCTTGAAAAGTAGCACGTTCGGTCGGCGATCCCGAAAAACGACCGCCTAGCATCGCGTAGGACGCGATATCTCAACCTCGGACGACCTTTAACACGTTCGATTTTCGGGCTGGTGACCGTGCCGATCGGCACGGGAGGTGTCCCCCTCCGGGGCCGTTCCCGCCGTGGGCGGGCAGCGTGCGCAACGCCACTCGCGGCGAAACGGAAAAGACCCTGGTTCCACATTGACCGTCGGCGTTCTCCACACGCGTCGATTACCAGAAAGGCCGCGAGGCCCACCGGCGACCCGCCAACGTCGATGAGGTACGAATCGCGGGCGTGTGGAGAACGGTGGGCCTCGCGGGCGAAGCTCCGCGAGTGGCGTTGCCTCCTCGGTGGCGTGCCCGCGGCTAGCGGGAGCCGCCGCCGGGCTGGTCTCCGACCGCCGGCGGGCCAGCATTCCGGCCAGCATGTCTCTGCTGGGTGAAATGCTGTGCGGACGGCGGGGTTGATGTGGCCTGTTTTCTTCTTGAGGTGTACTCGTTGTGGTGGTCGCCGCTCCGTCGGCGACCGGTGGGCGTCGTGTGTTTCTGGTACACACAAAACAAATGTTTGTTGTGCCGTCAACTTTGCTAGTTACTGTGTTAATGAATTGAAGAGATTATAAAAGGTTGTAGGCGGCTGCGTCGTGTTGTTCGTGGCTTCATAGAGCCAAAATACCTCTCAAGCTCTTGGTTCCAAGCACACGATTCCTTGGGTTCAGGCACACGAAAATTTGGTTCCAAGCACACGGGTCCTTGGTTCGAGGAACACACCCTATTGGTTCCATGCACACGGCGAAGGCTGCTCGACTATGCGGCTTCCGATTCAACGTCGATCTTCGCTCCGCGGCTGCGGGCAAACTCCGTCAGTGCGAACCGCTCGACGAGCTTTGGGAATCGGGCCATGTGCGGGTTCCGCGTGACGACTCGCTGCCGGAACTGGTCGCGGGCCGCCTCCTCCAGTGTGTTCCAGAGCGGTTTGAACTTCAGAGTTTCGATCGCCCGTCGCTCACGGTCGGCACGGTCTTTTGCGTCACTCTCGGATTCCTGCTGCTCCGAATTTCGGTGGTGTTCCTGCCGTTGGACTTCGCGGAGCGCCTCGTCGAGATACTTGCTCACGGCCCCAAACGTCTTGGCATCCGGCCAGCGGGCCTTCATCAGCTTGACCGCCTCACAGATGATCGCCTTGGCGCGAGTATCGCCATGCTGCTCGATTATTTCGCGGGCAAGAGCGACTTCCTTCGCGGCGGGTTTTTGGGCGGTTCCTGTCCAGAGCTTGTAGAACTCGCCGACAAGATGCTGCTCCGCTGTTTTCCGGTTCCGCAGTTCTCGGACCTCGATCTGCTCCGAGAATTCCTGCTCGCTAAGGTTCATTCCAAGTTGGGGTCGGTGAAACGGCGGCGTGAGGTTCTTGCCGCGTTCAATGAGCAGAGCCGCGAGGCCGGTCTTGCTCGGTGCCCACGTCACGTCTTGGATGGCGTCCACGGTCGAAAGCAGCCTGAAGGCCGCCTCAAGCTGCTTGCGGGCAAGCGACAGGAACCGCTCAGGTCGAACCGGCAAGAATTGGGCGAGTGTTTCGTAGTTGATCCGCCCCTCACCCTGCCCTCTCCCCCGCGGCGGGGGAGAGGGTTGGGTGAGGGGGCGTGCCGCTGTAGAAGTTGAGCAGCGGCAAGAGTAGGCGTCTCGCTCCGCGAGACGGGACTATCACGCGGAGCGTGATGACTACATTGCCGGCTCGCAATCGAGCTTCGCTTGTCGAGAAACCGCCAGAGTTCGTAGTCGAGCGGCGCGGTGAACATGGCGTTGAGGTTTTGCAGGTACCAGTCGGAAAGCCAAAGGTAGTTGGCGTCCGCAATGGTGCCATCCGCGAGCGGGCTGCCGACGAACGTGACGCGATCGTACAGGTGCAACGCATCCTCGCTGGTGCGGATCGGCTCGCGATTGGCCTTGGAATACAGGGCGTAGGTGCTTCGGATGAGCAAGCCGGCGGTCGCTGTGATTGCGGACTTGATGTGCTCGACGGTGCGCCCGGACGGTTGAATTTCCATGCGGCGGCAGAGATCCCGCCACGACCACGCGATCGGGTTCTCGATCGGGAAGCCGCGATCGGTGGCGATGCTGAGAAACGCCAAGTGAGCGGCACGCGAAAGCGGACCGGGATACTGCGTCTTCGCATTGCGTGCCGCCTGGAAAACGAACTCATAGGTTTCGCCTCCACGTCGGCTCTTGCCCCGACACTCGATTGCGTCAAGTGTACGCAGTCCCCGCGTGCCGAGCGCGAAGAGCGGAAGCCGAAGCAGGTTGGCTTCGGCCTTGATGAAACGGGGGAGGAGATTAGGTGCGAAGTCGATGGCCGACTGGTTGTTAGCCTGAGCGGGAGCGACAGGATGAAGGTCGTGTTTGTCCGATGCAGAAAGGCCGGCGTGCATCGGGACAAAGCCTACTCAGCTCCATTCGGATGGTCAATCGACTGAACCGACTCCTCTTCAGTGCCGAAATCGTTGAAGTCGTCCAATGCGAGTCGAAGTTGCGCCGAGCGGTTCTTGATTGCCGCTTTGAAGTCCTTGACGAGTTCAGGGTCCTGCGCGGCATCGGGGTCAATCTTGGTCGCGGTCTGTTCAAAAAGTTCGGCAGCAGCCTCGACTTGCTGTGGGCAGCAACACACACTGTTGACAAACCTCCAGATCGTCTTGCGTGAAAGACGGCAGAGTTCTTCGGTAGCGCCTTGATAACAAGTTTTGCATGAAGAAGCCCGCCGGAAAAACGACGCGATCTTGCCACGCGAGTGCGAACAAACACCGGCCTTGGAGTATTGTTGCAACATCGACAAGTGGTAGGCGACGCCACGAAGGAGTTCAGCCACCCGTTCGTCAGCGATCGCGCCCTTGGCTACGACAATCCGTTTTTCCTCAGTCGCTGTAATCATCGCTTCAATCCGTTCAGCAAAGTGCCTTCAAGCTCTCTATCCCCGCAGTGATGTTTGCCAAATCCTGCAGCCCGTGGTTGTTGCAAATCGACTCAGCAGCCCCAAGAAGCTTCCGCAGTTTTCCCGCATTCACACGGAGATCATCGACGAGCCTAGCCAGCGCTCCGTCGGCTTCTTGTGCTGCGGTTTGCATCCGATCCAACGAGGCACGAACCAGAGACTGCTGGGACTTGCGCGTCTCAGGATCCAATCGCTGGAGTTCGTCGAGTTGTGTGGCGACGGGTGTTTCGCTAAATCGCGGCAATTGAAGTTTGCACAATTCCTCCGCTGATTCTCTCGTCAGCCTTAAAACTTCTTTGACGAAAGTAGTTACGGACAGGGTGGCTGCGTTACAAATCGGCAGTAGAACGGGGCAGCGCCGGGAGGAATCCGTAATCGGATGCACGGAACACTTGAATTGATCGGAAATGTCGACCGCAAACTCGTGGAAGTCGGAGAGACTCTTGGCATCCGGCGAATGTTCATTCGCTGCGTCGATGTCTTCTTGGAACTGATCGAGTGCTGCTTTGGTACGTTCCAAGTACCTGTAGAGCAGCAGCACGGCGTGCAATCTTACCGACAGAGATTTCGGGATCACCAAAAAGCTCGCTGCATGGCAGGCAACTTCCAAAGTCGCCCCAAGGTACTCAGCGGCCTTCTGGAGATCCAAAATCGGGTGGTCAGACGTTGCCGGCTCCAGCCGGGCTTCTTCCGTGGCCACGTCGCATCCCATCCGGTTTTGCGGCGGCAATGCCTTGTTCCCGTAACAGGACGAGCGGTAGAATACGGACCAGGACGATGGAAAGTCAACAGATTGCGGGCCATCCGAGATTTTTGTTCGGTCGCCAGGTGTTGCCATGGCAAGAAAGCAGCATCGTGCTAGATCGTTCCGGGCGCGAAAGCCTCGACGAGAAGGGCCCATCAAGGTGCCGTCGCGGACGGTCGGCGCAACTGCAGGCACTGCAACTAAGACCGAAACCGAAGACACGATGATTTCGGCAGTTCATGAGCACGAGTCGAGAGGTCAGGCCGTCGCTGGGACGGCCATTGCTTCAAAGGAGAAGAGTGCTAGAGTTTTTCCCATCCGAAAGAACGCACCAGCCACAGGCAGTCCCCTGAAAGAGGAGAGCAGCGAAACGAACTGCAGGAGCGGGCCTGAGACACACCGACTGCTAGGCGGCGCAGGCGAACGATCGTCCTTTGTTCAAGACGCTCTGCGCAAGTCACGAGAGTTGTATCTGGCAGAGCTACCGGCCTTGCTCGATTCTCATCGCGGTGAATGGGCCGCGTACACACCGACTGGGCGGATTGTTTTGAACTCGGACCCGGAACAAGTCTACCGTGAGTGTTGTGACCGCGGCCTACGAAGCGGCGAATTCCTCTTGTGCAGGGTCGAACCAGACGTGCCGATGGAGTTGAACGTCTGAGAGAGCACCCCCAGCCTGGTCATTTCGGTGATCATTCGCCTTATTGAGGATCTTCCATTCTTTGACGAAAGCGGAACCGTGCGGATTCCGGACGGTCCAGCGGTCGACATTCTGCACAACCAGATAATACTGTGGATGAGTGTCACGCCACGTCGGGCACCGGCAGATGCACAGGCGATTATCCCTCTTGGCGTACGCCGATTTCCTGCTGTTCTGGACTTTGGTTTCAATGATTGCTTTCTCGTCAACGAGCGACACCTACGCGATTGGGCCTTGACGGATCCATCGGCCCTCCACGCCACGACGGAGCCACTGACTATTCATCGCGCAGGCGCGGTTCGACCCTCAGAGACGGCTGAAAGCGAGACTCAAGAGGAAGGCGAAAAGGAGAGCGGCAAGGAACAGATTCAAGAACTGGCGCGATCGGTTTCAATCTCAGTACCAGTACGCGAGGGCTGGTTGTGGCTGCACCGTCCGCTTCCGAGGTTTCGGGATGAAATGTCGGATGAGCCACCGGAGCGACTTTTTTTGTGGCCAGGAATTGGAGACTATCGCATCGTTACCGGGCTGAGAAGGGCTTCTAAGCGGCTCTGGCGTGGTGCAACGTGCGGGTTGTGTCGTGGCGCGACTGAGCACGGGA
>Ga0247727_10005251_pt1 | contig 26530 bp, 26 predicted proteins | sample WisWelCaveWW1625_FD_202498 | JGI IMG/M metagenome (GOLD analysis project Ga0247727, IMG submission 202498) | Biofilm microbial communities from Wishing Well Cave, Virginia, United States - WW16-25 | ecosystem: Environmental > Aquatic > Deep subsurface > Groundwater > Cave microbial mat | place...
TCAGTCTGTCGTAGTAACTAAAAGAGATCCGACTACGAATCTTGGTAAGCTTGGTGGATCGATAACACCTCCGGAAAGAATCCAGAGAGCAATAAGCAATATTTCAAATAAAGATATTGAGGAAATGGGAACCGCACGAATCACAGGAATTGTTAATAATCCTTCCGCTGTAGACGGTATTTACAGACATTGGGATGCGAGAAGGATGCAAACTCTTATGGACAGGGAAGATCCCTCAATAAATGTTCTGCTTGGGCACATAAAAGATGACTTTTTGGCTGCAAGTGGCGGAACAGTAGAAGGACTGGCAAAAATCTTTGAAAGTGAGCCTTATAAGAATCAAAAACTCTCATCATGGGCTCGTGGTCCTGCCGGTACAAGCTTGCTAGAGACGGTTGAGTTTAGAAGCAAAAAGGATAAAGAGATTACATAATATAATAAATAATATGATTGTAGAAGAAGTACGACACATATACAAAACATTACCTGAAGATATACGTAATGCATTTTTTGGAACTGGTGACATCAATACGGCAGAAATTTTACAAGACATAGGGAAACGAAACGGGATCCCCGCGGAACAAATAACAGGAGTTAGCTCTTGCCTGTCTCTCATCTTTCTTAAAAAAGAACCCGCTTCGAATCTTAAAAACCTGCTGGCCACAAAACTCGGAATAGATGATGGTCCAGCTCAAAAAATTAGTGAAGAGATCAATGTTAATATTTTTCAACGACTTTCAACGCCTGTTGAGGATCTTTTTGATAAAACAGAAAAGAGTCTTGATATTAGCAAAGAAGACGCGGCCGTCGATCAACTACTACGAGATCTCGATATAAAAAATCTTGGCACATCGACGTATTCGCCTCAGATGAACTCGGACCAACGCCAACAGCAAAATATCTCTTCACTTCCGTCTCTTAAAGAAGAATTTGGTCCACAAAAACCATGGGATAACACGTTAGCGCAAGAGGCGATACTGCGCGACATAGAAGAGCCGCGGGCATTTCAGGGGTCCTCTCCAACGCCAGAGGGAAAGCTCACTCCTCCAAAACTCGATAAAAGCATATTCGAAGAAAAACTCGATCTATATCATGCGGCTCAAAATAAAAATGTTCCGCCTCAAAATAATCCGCGAGATTTACTCCCGAAAGAACCCGCAAAATCTTCACAGCAGGACGATACCATCGAATTTTATCCGGCGCCAAAAAAAGATCTTTATCGAGAATCTGTAGAATAATGTATGCGATTTAACGTTCCACAATTTATAGATATAGAAGATAAAATTTTCGGCCCGTTTTCGTTTAAACAATTTATTTATATTCTGGGCGGAGCCGGCGCATCATTTATTGCATATTCATACCTTCCTTTATTTATCGCATTTTTTATTATTGCCGGAGTCGGCACGCTATCGCTTGCGCTCGCATTTAAAGAAGTAAACGGGAGGCCATTTTCTGCAACGCTTGAAGCCGCGTTCAGATATTTTTTTGCAACAAAACTTTACTTATGGAAAAAAGATGCGGGGAAAGCATCGAAAAAAACAGTAACTGCCTACGCGCCCTCGATTACGGAACAATCGCCCATACAGGATATTATTAACGGAAAGGTCGAAGGAAAACTCGACAACCTGTCGTGGAATCTTGATGTAAATAATCGCCTTAACGCATAAAGAATATGGCAAAAGGAGGAAAAGCGGCGCAAGAATTTGTTCCCCTAAAAGACATACGTGACGGCGTTCTTGTTCTTAAAAACGGATCGCTTCGCTTGGTTATGATGGTATCTTCTTTGAACTTTGCCTTGAAAAGCATAGACGAACAAACGGGGATACTCCTTCAATTCCAAAATTTTTTAAACTCCCTCGATTTTTCGTGCCAAATTTTTATACAATCACGCGAGCTTGATATTAGGCCATATCTCCAAATATTGTCGGAACGGACAGACGAACAAGAAAACGAGCTTATTCGGATCCAAATAAGAGAGTATGTGGAATTTATTAAAAACTTTACCTCCTCGATCAGTATAATGACAAAAAATTTTTTTGTTGTCATCCCATACGAAATATCGCAAGTACAAGTAAAAGGTACGGGGGTAATAGGCCGATTTACCAAAAAGGAAACTTCTAGTCCTACAGCGGAAGAGCGTTTTGAAGAAAGTAAACTTCAACTTGAACAGCGGGCGCTTATCGTAGAGCAGGGTCTTGCTTCAACGGGGGTACGCACCGCACGGCTCGGAACCGAAGAACTTATCGAGCTTTTTTACAAAAACTTCAACCCGGGAGAAATCCACAAACCGCCGATGCCCCAGACACAGATAACTCAAACGTAATAAAAAATATTTATGCCCTTTGGTTTATTTAAAAAAGAAAAGAAAGAAGAAAAAGACGATCTTATCGCAACGTTTCTACCAGAAGAACTTTCCAACGCTAATCCGCTTCTTGATGTAACCGATATTATCGCTCCTTCAGCTCTCAAAGTCAGTTCAAACGATTTGCATATCGGCGGGATGTTTGCGCGAACGCTTTTCGTTGTTTCATACCCGCGCTTTCTCACAGAAGGGTGGCTTTCACCTCTTATAAACCTTGATAAAATTTTTAATATCGCGCTCTATACGCATCCTATAGATACCAATCGGGTATTACGTCAACTTCAGAAAAAACTTGCCGAGATTCAAAGCCAGATCAGCATCCGCGAAGAAAAAGGTCTTGTGCGAGACCCAAAACTCGATACCGCATACCAAGATATCGAACGACTCCGCGACCAACTTCAACAATCGCAGGAAAAACTTTTCGACGTGGGCCTCTACCTGACGATATTTTCAGAAACCGCGGAAGATCTCGTAAAAACCGAGCGTGAAATCCGCTCGATGCTCGAGTCAAAACTGGTATATGTAAAGCCTGCGCTGTTCCAGCAAGAAGAAGGGTTTCGAAGCGTAATCCCTTTAGAAACGGACGAGCTTCAAGTTCATTCGAAACTGAATTCAGCGCCGCTTTCTTCTTTCTTTCCGTTTGTATCGTTCGATCTCACTTCAAACCAGGGAATTTTGTACGGCGTAAACCGCCACAATTCGAGCTTGGTTATGTTCGACCGGTTCTCGCTTGAAAATTACAACTCTATCATATTTGCAAAATCCGGATCCGGAAAATCATACTTTACCAAACTCGAAATTCTTCGCACTCTCATGTTTGATACGGATGTCATTGTTATAGACCCGGAACGGGAGTATGAGTATATGTCCGAGGCTGTTGGCGGACGATATTTTAACATCTCACTTTCTTCAGAGCATCATATCAATCCATTCGACCTTCCGCTTCCGACAGATGACGAATCGTTTGCCGACGTGCTTCGTTCAAACATTATTAATCTCGTCGGCCTCTTCAGAATTATATTGGGCGGACTTAACTCCGAGGAAGATTCTATTCTTGATAATGCCATTACCGAAACGTATGCGTTGAAAGACATTACGCCCGAATCGGACTTTACGGGAAAGGAACCCCCGCTTCTTTCGGATCTTGAAACCGTACTTTCGGGTATGGATGGAGGGGAGAGTCTTGCACAGCGTCTTTTTAAATATACTCGCGGCACATGGGCGGGATTTATCAATCAGCCCACCAATGTAGATATCAATAAACGTTTTGTTGTTTTTTCGGTTCGTGACATGGAAGATGAGTTAAAGCCCGCCGCGATGTACATCGTCATGCATCACATATGGAGCGCCGTGCGTAAAAATCTCAAGAAACGACTTCTGGTCATAGACGAGGCGTGGTGGATGATGAAATCGGACGATACCGCGAGCTTCGTATTCAGTCTTGCAAAAAGAGGAAGAAAATACTATTTGGGACTCGCAACCATTACCCAAGATGTCGGCGATTTTTTACGCTCCCCGTACGGTCTTCCCATTATCACAAATTCATCTATCCAGATTCTCATGAAACAATCGCCGGCTTCCATCGAAATGGTGCAGAAAACGTTTAATTTAACCGATGAAGAAAAATATCTTTTGCTTGAATCGGGAGTCGGCGAGGGAATATTTTTTGCCGGCTTAAAACATGTTGCCATTAAAGTCATCGCCTCCTATACGGAAGACCAGCTTATCACGAGCGATCCTTCGCAACTCCTTGCCATTAAAAAAGCCAAAACGGGACTTAAAAATCTTAATCTTTCTCAAGAAAAATAAATCAATATGGCAAGTATTATTGACGAATTTGAAGATGTGCCGGCGGATGTCTTAGAGTTTGAAAACTGGCGCCCTTCTCATGAAGGATCGCACAAGCTCGGAAGCGGTGATTTATTATTACTGCTTCCCGTTGCGGTTTTTTTTGATGGTATGCAACTTGTTTTGATGCTTTCGTCTCTTGCAGGAAGCCTCGTAGCCGCCATTCCCATCTTGGGTTGGTTTATGGGCGCCGCAATAAATGCAACCGGGGCAATTATTGGGGCAGTCTTATCCATATTTGCATGGCTAACATTTTTTACTTGGTTTAAAATAAAAGGGATTGACCTCGGATCCGCAAAACGTGCTATCCGTATCATGGCTACCACTCTTGTCGAAACAATTCCTTATGTAGCCGGAATACTTCCGACATGGACCGTTGTCATTCTGTATACATATTATGAAACCCGAAAAGAAGAGCGTGAAAAATCAACATGATTAAGAAGGTGCATAATAATATGTATTTGAAATTAATTTATTTTGTAAACATTTTATTGTTCGGATTGTTATTGTCGTTTCCTTTTTTGACATCTTCCCAAACTGTTCCATCGGCGTCTTTTCTTGATCTTATTTCTGAACCAAAATACCCCGGTCCCAATGAAACCGTAACGCTGTATCTTAGTTACCGGCTTTCAAATATCGATGCGGCCACCATCAAATGGTATGTAAACGATGCGCTCATAGAAGAAGGTGTGGGGTTGAGGTCGTTTACTTTTACAACGGGACCTATCGGAAAAAGATCCGTTATTCGCGTTGTACTGCAAACCGAAGAAAAACAATCTGTTTCGCAATCTTTCACGTTTGTACCGGCAGACATTGATCTTTTGTGGGAAGCCGAGACAACAGTTCCGCCCTTTTATAAAGGAAAAGCGCTCGCGAGCTCGGGAAGCGCGGTACATATTTCCGCAATTCCACATTTTAAAGATGCAAACGGAAGAAGTATACCGCCTTCCGAATTATTTTATGAGTGGAAAGTCGGAAACGGCGTACTCTCGTTAAAATCCGGGAAAGGTAAAAACTCTCTCGGGCTTTCTGCAGACGTTGCCGCCGGAAAAGTTTCGGTTACGGTAACAAATCAAGCCAAAACCATAAAAGTGAGCAAGTCTCTTGCACTTGTCTTGCAAAAACCTACGGTGCGCCTGTATGAAGAAGATCCGCTTTTGGGAACAAGATACGAAAAAAATCTAAGCGGAACTCACACGTTTTCGGCAAATGAATTAACGTTAAGAGCCGAGATATTCAACTACCCGCTTGCTACTGCACGAAATATTTTCTATGCGTGGAAATTAAACGGTAAATCCGCGACACCTCAAGCAAGCGACACCTCCCTTTTAACGCTGTTGCGGGATCCGTCACGACCCGAAACATCCGGCGCCTCTAACGTCGAGGTTGAGGCGCGAGGGGACGAATTCAATAAGATTATTAAAGAAACTTTACTTGTTAACTATTAATGTGATGAAGACTATTTTTATAAATCGACATACTCAAATTTTATTATTCATCTTAGGAATAATCCTCGTATTTATTGCCGTTACTCTCCCCGTCACTACAGAAGCGCAAGAATATAATTTAATATCACCGATATCTAACGACCCATCATTTACACGCGGCGGCGGACTACTCGGCCAATACGCGCAAACGGTATATCAAACCGCTTTGGGCGCTGCGGCAATTCTTGCGGTTATGATGCTTGTAATAGGCGGGGTACGATACACCTTAACTGCAGTAAGCCCCGATGAAAAATCGACCGCAAAAGGGTATATGTGGAACGCTTTATGGGGACTTTTTATTGTCCTTGCCGCATGGCTTGTGCTCTATACCATTAATCCCGATCTCGTATTTCTTGATTTTAGAATTCCGAGAATATCAATCTCTCCCGCCGCTCCTCCAACCCCTCCGCCGCCGCCAATTGGACTACCTCCACTTCCGGGGACCCCCGTTCCGGCTATAGAAGGAGTGGTACGACAACGTTTTTCTGCGGATAATATAACTATAAATAGAATCCCATGCTCTCCGTGGGACCCAAACGATCCTCTAACACCACGTAGCGGTTGTACAAACGTTGGGGGTCTTAGAGAATCTGCGATTTCGGGAACCATACAAATTAAAAGTGAGTGCGGTTGCACAGTAAAAATAACCGGCGGATCGGAAAGAAACGGACATAATTGTAGTTCATCGTCGGGCACGCATTGCTCGGGAGACAAAGTTGATCTTTTCCCAAACGGCGCTCTTCAAAATTATCTTAATAGTCATCGGGTTGGGGGGGGTGGTGGTTCGACCTTTCAAATTCAATTAGACAATGGCACGAGAGCCACTGTTATCAATGAGGGCGACCACTTTGATATAGAATTTAATTAACAGAGGATAGTTGGCGTTCAAACATAGAATACTATAATGGATCGAAGCAAAATCATTATCGTTCTAACCATACTTCTTGTCCTCGGTGGAGGGAGCGGGCTTTTATATTACAGTTTTTATGGAGGGGGTTCGTCACAAAACACGAACCCACCTGATTCATTCCCCGATTCAAACGATACGCCTGGGGGTAATGTGCCTGATGACGAAACCAATATTCCCGAAGACGATACTCCTGACGATACGCGTGCGGGAAACGGCACAATTATTCAAATCAGTAAAAATCCAATTATAAGTTATGCCGTATTTGGTTCCGGCGAAGAGGCGCGCGTTCGATTTATCGAAAAAGAACGCGGCTGGATTTTCGATTACAGAGAAAAAGACGGGCAATTACAGCAAGTGTCCAACAACACGCTTTTGGGGGTTCAAGATGTTATATGGGGGCCTGGTGGCAATGAATTTATTACGAGATCTCTACGGGACAACAAAACAATCGAAACAAAATATCATTCATTTGAAAAAGAAAATACTCCGTCTCCATTCATGTTTACAAAAAACTTAAAGCTTGCCGATAATAACGGCGATGTACGGGAACTGCAAAAAGTTTTAAACAAAGATCAAGACACCGTAATCGCACAAACAGGAGCAGGGTCAGCCGGCCAGGAAGCATCCCACTTCGGACAAAAAACAAAAGATGCGGTTCTTCGTTTTCAAAAGAAGTTTGCGGAAGAGATTTACGGTACTTCAACCGCGAAGGGGGACGGGATTGTTGACGAAAAAACAAGGGGAAAACTAAACGAGCTTCAAAAACCAAAGGAAGAGGCCCCCGTACTTGATCAAGAGACACAATTATTCACCAAAACACTGCCTGAAAATATTGTTGATATTGTCGCATCTCCCAAAAAAGATATGATTTTTTATGTTGTAAGAGATGCGTATGGATCTTCTCGCGGAATAATCGCGGAGTTCGATAACGCCAATCAAAGAAAGGTTTTTGACCTTCCGTTTAGCGAATGGATATTATCGTGGCCTCTTCCTGAAATGGTCTTTATGACAACAAAAGCATCCCAGGATGTTTTGGGTGCAACCTACTCCTTTGGAATTAAAACCGGTGTGTTTGAAAAAGTGCTCGGAACGCTTTCCGGACTCACAAGCCTTCCCGATGCGACAGGAAAGTATGTTGTATATTCTCAAAAAGGAAATCGTTCCGGAGAAATTGCAACAAAAATTACAAACTTTTCGGACAAAACAAACGAGGTTGCTGTCACACCAACATTTCCGGAGAAATGCGTCTGGAGCAGGAAAGAAACCGGCGTTCTTTATTGTGCGATACCGGACGGAATATCCAGTAAAGGACTGTATCCGGATGATTGGTACAAAGGAACCGCCGTGTTTTCGGACCGAATTACGCTAATAGACAGCATTATAGAAGGTGAGGAGGTTATATTTGATCCGACGTCGGAATCTTTCTTGGGCGAAAGTGATCTTATAAAACTTTCTTTGAATGAAGACGAGAACGTTCTCTTTTTTATCAATAAAAAAGATTTAACTTTGTGGGGGGTTTTTCTTAAGTAACAGCGTTGCCCTCTTTCGTACAATAAGTTCATGTGCGATTGAAAACACATTGCTCGTTATCCAATACAAAGCAATTGCGGACGGAAATCCTATCGCAACAAAAAAAACAACTGCCGGTAATACAAACCGGGCTTGAAAGGCCATATTTTTTTTAAATTGTTCGCTGAATGAATTGTCAGTAACCGTTTCATTTTTGTTTGTCGGGGGAAGTGCAAGTCGCATTTGTATAAATTGTGAAATTCCGGCAATTGCCGCCAAAAAAATATTTTTTTCCTTCAAATCAAAAATGGTTAGGAAGGAAAAATTTATATCGTTTGTAAAATGAACAAATGAGTACAACAGACTCTCGTCTATAACGCCTCCGGCAAGGCCCTTCCAAAAAACATAATATAATCCAAAAATAATCGGGATTTGCACAAAAACAAAAAGACATCCGGAAAATGGATTGACTCCGTGTTTCTTATAGAGTTTCATAACCTCTTGCGCCTGCTGTTGCTTGTTTTCTTTATACTGCTCTTTAACTTTTTTTATTTCTGGATCAATATTTCTAAGCGTTGCTTGGGTTTTTATGGATTTATGGGAAAGGGGGAAGAGTATGAAACGAACAAGTATGGTAAGGGTAATGATGGAAATTCCAAGGCTGTGTTCCGGCGCTATCGTCGTAAAAAAAACAAGTCCGTTATAAAGCGGTTCATATATAACGAAATTGAATATATCTTGAAAAATCATACTAATATTTCTTTTTCTTTAGATAATGGATCGTACGAAAAATTACCCTTCGGGTGACAACGAAGTATACGGAAAAAACTGAGTTTTGTTCCTTGTAATAATCCGTATGTAAAAATTGCTTCTTTCGTATACTCCGAACAACTCGGATAAAAAATACATATTGTTCTCCTCCCATCCGCATCAATGTATTTTATAACACTCTGATACACGCTTATTATAAAAACGAATATTTTAATTAACACTTTTTCCATAAAAAATTATTGTTGAACATTATGCATACGCATTTATTTTTTTGAAAAGCATAATCATATCCTGTTCGAGTTTACGAAACGGCAGGTTATTGGATTCTTTACCGAACACAAACGCATAAAAAAAAATTTTCTTTATATTTTTTTTATGCGTGCTGATTATATGCCGCGCTCTTCGACGTAACAAATTCCTTTTCACGGCAGATCGGATAGCGGTTGATGAAATTATATATACAAAAATCGGTAAACGGTGTTTTTTTTCCTCTGTTGATATTTGTAAAAAATAAAGACGTATAGAATCGTTTTGACATTTTTTGCTTTTTCTGATGAGTACCTTTATTTCTTCTGATTTTAACTTTTTACTCCGCGCCCCAAAACTCGCGGTGTTTTTCTTCATAGGGTGTTTTTGAATTCTTCCGGGATTAAACCGAGAGCTTCTTTCTTTTTTTTCCCCTTCTTCGTGCGAGTACCCTTTTACCCCCCGGGCTTTTGGATCGTACTAAATACCCGTGAGTTTTTTTACGTTTTCGTTTTTTTGGTTGATATGTTATTGACATAAAAAATAGTGTATAATACGTTGCGACAAAAAGCAATTTATAGGTTCCTGTTGTTTTTCGAACAAAAAAAGAGTGTGTGGCGGTTTTCTGCGAAATCCCCTTATTATTAACAAGGTGGTATGGTTTCAAAACTAATTTAGTGTGGGATATACTTTCTAAATAAAAAACCACTGTGGAAATTGTAGATAATAAAAAAGTTTGGGGTGAAGCTTTAATAGAATTAGAGCTTGTGGTTTCAAAAGCAAACTTTAGCACGTGGTTTAAAAATACATTCGTTTCCAAAAGTGAGAGTGGTATAGTTCACGTGTGTGTACCGAACGCTTTTGTACGAGATTGGCTTTCGACAAAATATCACAAGAATATATTACGGGTACTCAGATCTAAAAATCCGTCAATAAGGGCTATTGAATACGTGGTTTCAAAGGTACAACCTCAGGGCACGGTTCAAACTATTGTCGTACAACAACAAAGCGACGACGCTTCTTCCCTAAACCAATTAAGGCTTGGTGATCTTGATATAAACAAAAACGATGGTTTGAATCCAAAGTATACATTTGAAAATTTTATAGTAGGGCCTTTCAATCAACTTGGGTATGCCGCGGCGCAAGGGATTATAAAAAATCCAGGGATGACCTACAATCCTCTTTTTGTGTATGGAGGAACAGGTCTTGGTAAAACACACCTCATTCAAGCAATCGGAAACCACATAAAAAAAACAAGTAGGGATAAAAAAGTTTATTATCTTACGTCGGAGAAATTTACCCTTGATTACATAGACTCCGTACAAAACAACAAAACGCAATTTTTTAAGGAGCGTTACAGAAAATACGATCTTTTGATAATGGATGACATACAATTCGTATCGGGAAAAGAAAAAACTCAAGAAGAATTATTCCATTTATTCAACAGTCTTTACGAAAACAACAAACAAATTGTTTTTTCATCGGATAAGCCTCCAAAACACATTGCCGGTATTGAGGAAAGACTACGATCCCGTTTTGAAGGTGGTATGATAACCGACATACAAAAACCAGATTATGAATCCCGTCTCGCGATCCTTAAATCAAAGGTTGTGGAGGGTCAGTTTAAGCCGACAAGTGAAGTAATTGAATATATTGCTTCTGTTATACAAGATAACATCCGGGAACTTGAGGGGGCTTTAAATTCTGTTATATGCCAGTCTCAAATTAAGAAACGTGATTTGTCTATCCAGGAGGCAAAACAGTTGATTAAAAATAATATCCGTCCGCAAAAAACAGTTTCTATAAAAGATGTAATATCTGTTGTGTCTCGATTTTATAACATTGAAGAGCGGGTGCTTTTTGAAAAAACAAGGAGGAAGGAGGTTGTAAAACCTCGTCAAATTGTTATGTATATATTACGGGAAGATCTCAACACATCATATCCGTATATAGGGCAAAAACTTGGGGGGAGGGACCATACGACAGTTATACACGCGTGTGAAAAAATTAGGAGGGACTCCCAACAAAACCCGGTACTTCAACAAGAAATAGAGCACATTAAAAATATTTTGTATAACAATGTATAAATTGTTATATTGTTGTTGATTAGTTGTGTATGGTTTTGTTTTAAACAATATTTATCGTTTGGTTGTCCATACCGAGTCTGTAGTTTTTCAACAAGATATAAAGTTATTTTTAAAAAAAAACCACGAAAACACCTTGTATTGTTAACTTATGCATGTTTCCACAACCCTAATAGTAATAATAAATTATACTACATTAATTTTTATTAAATGAAGTTGGAGTGTAAAATCGGGAATTTAAAAAATAAACTTTCTGTTATTGAAAAAATAACAGGGAAGAACCTCTCTCTTCCGATTTTAAATTCAATACTATTTGAAGTAAAAAACAACGATCTTATTATCAAAGCGACAAATCTTGAGGTGGGAGCTGAAATGAAAATACCCATAAAAGGAGAGAAAGACGGTAAAACCGCCGTTGTGGGATCTGTTATAAACAATACTCTAAATACTCTATCCGATGACGATGTTGTAAAAATAACACTAATTGGAAACAATTTGTCACTTGTAAGTAAAAAAACAAACACACTTATTAAAACATACCCACCTGATGATTTTCCGACTATTCCGAAAATAAAGAACGGAAAAATTATAAAGATAGAAAGTACGATTTTTACAAACGGAATCCGTACAGTTTCTTTTGCCGCGGCAACTTCCGACATTAAACCGGAGATCTCAAGTATATATATATATTCGGAAAACGAATTTTTATATTTTGTAGCAACGGATTCTTTTCGGCTCGCTGAAAAAAAAACAAAGGTAAAAAATTTAAACCTCGGCCCTGTGTTAATCCCTCAAAAAAATGCAAACGAAATAATAAAATTTTTTGATAATACGAACGAAGAAGTAGAACTCGTCTTCGATAAAAATCAACTATCGTTGGAAACAAAAGATGTGTATATAACAACAAGACTTACTGACGGCGTCTATCCGAACTACAGACAGATAATCCCAACAACACACAAAACAAATATTGTGGTATTAAAAAAAGACATACAAAATTCACTCCGACTCGCGGGTGTTTTTATAGACGATTTCAACAGGGTTACTTTTAAAATAATAAGTGAAGATAATTTTGTGGAACTTATTTCACAAAATAATAATAAAGGAGAAAACACAACAAAAATCGACGCACACCTTGAAGGAGAGGATGTAGAAATAGGTGTTAATTATCGTTACTTATCGGAAGTATTTGGTGTTTTAGGATCGGACAGCGTATCAATAAAATTTAACGATGCCACCAAACCAATACTTATTACACCTGTGGGGGACGACCTGTTTTCTTATATTGTTATGCCGGTAAGCAGGTGATTTTTGATATGTCTTGGAATAATATAAATATATATCTAAAAAAATTTACAATTTTTACTAAACCGGAAAAGGCGGCATCAAAAAGGTTGGCGGACATCATTCAAAAAGAAACAAATATTGAAATTTCGGAGAGATCTATTTTTGTGAAAAACAACACCGCGTATCTTAAGATACCGCCAATACAAAAAAACGAAATCATTTTAAAAAAAGAAAAAATACTCTTCTTATTGAAAACGATCCCCGAGAAAGAAATTGTCGACATTCGATAGTGGTGTGAGTATTAATCGAATATCTTTCTGGGAAACATTCCGTACGCTGTCATAAGCTCGTATTGTCAGGATGTTTTCTGCTGTTACTACAGGTAAAGTGTCCTCGGGTGTAAATGACATTTTGTATGGTGGTTGATATACCGATCCCAAAAATACTTCGTTGAGAAAAAAATCAACCTGTGTTGTGTTGTATTTTCCACTCACGGTAACTTCCGCAACAACGGTTTGATTCGGTGTATATACGCGCGATTCATTGGGAGAAATAAACGATATAAGAAGTCCGCCACCTTCAACATGCACATCGTCATACTCGTGTGGAACGGCGGATTCGTTTTCATCTTGAATACCGCGGGTTTCTGCCCACTCACGAACTTTTGTTTCCCATAGTAAAAATTGGGGATCATTCGCGGGGTTTCCCGGAGCATCCCCACGTGGCGCTTCTTTTTTAACCCAATACAGTATCGAGTGAACTCCATTTAAAATACGTTCTTTTTTTGTTTCTTCCGGGGTGTATTCGGTAGCTAATTTTCCGGATATGCTGTCTATAAAGAAGTTTTTTCCGCCATTCCATACCCCCCGGAGTACAGGTTTTGTGGTTTCCGGATCAAGGTCTATTTGCGGTTTAACAAAGTGTACATCTTCAAGATCGTTCAAAATTTCCTTCATGAAAGCATTCCACATCGGAGCAACTATAAATCCCGCAACTTTTTTTTCCATGGACGTATTGTCGTTGTTGCCGGCCCACGCGCCCACGGCTATATTCGGAGTATACCCAACGATCCAAGCATCACGATAATTATTTGTTGTTCCTGTTTTTGCGGCAACTTGTCTTCCTGGAATATAAAGCGGTGAGTCGGAGGTGAAAGCAGGAGTTCTTGCAACATTATCGGAAAGCACATCATTTATTTGCCGTGCTATATTTTCCTCGAGGACTTTTTTTGTTTTTGGTTGAAATTCTTCCAGCACATGACCGTTTTTATCTTCGATTTTTAATATAGCCGTGTGAGGGTTTCTTAATCCGTCGTTTGCAAAAACCGAATACGCGCTCGTCATTTCAAGAAGCGTAACTTCTCCGCCTCCCAAGACAAGAGTGAGCCCGTATCTATTAATGTCGTTTAGCGTTGTTATTCCCATATCGCGAGCGGTTTCGAGTGAATCTCTAAGCCCTGCGAGGTACAAAGTTTTTACCGACGGAATATTTATTGACTGAGCGAGTGCTTCTCGAAGAGTAACAGGTCCTCTAAACACAAGGTCATAATTTTCAGGCATATAACAGGAATCGGGACGGGATCCGGGAAGCGGAGTTCCATACGCGTCGCACGTTGTAGAAAATTGCGTTTTAAGATCGAACACTACGGTTTCGGGGGTGTAACCTTTTTTAAACGACGTTGCGTATACAAAAGGTTTAAAAGCAGATCCCGGTTGGCGATACGCAATTGCAACATTAAAATTTCCGTCATTTTCTATATCAAAATAATCTCTTGATCCGACCATTACCAATATTTGCCCGGTCTTCGGGTCTACGGCAACCATCCCCGCATTTTTTGCGTTATAATTTTTTTCGTTCGCCACAGCAAATTGTGTTACTGTTTCTTGAGCTTTTGCCTGAAGATCCCAGTTGAGCGTAGTTGTTACTTTAAGCCCGCCTGATTCAAGCAACTCCCTCCCATATTTTTCTTCCAGGTATTGCTGTATATACATGACAAAATGGGGAGCTTTTATGCCGCGGTCTGTCGGAGGGCTAAACGACACTTTTTCATTTTTTGCGGCGGCAGCTTCTTCGTTCGTAATGTAATCAAGTTTTGCCATTCTGTCGAGCACGATGTTTTTTCTTTCATCGAGGTTTTCTCTATTCGGTCCGTATGGGGAAAAATATGTCGGCGCTTGAGGAAGTGAGGCAAGATATGCCGATTCTGAAAGGGTAACATCTTGAGCTTTTTTTCCAAAAAATTCCTGACTTGCTTCCTCAATCCCGTAAATATTTCCCCCGTAGGGAGATTCGTTAAGATAAATATTTAGAATCTCGTCTTTATTCATGGATCGTTCGAGTTTTAATGCAAGCACAGCCTCTTTTATTTTTCTCGAGAGACGTTTTTCTTTCGAAAGAAGGGTATTTTTTATGACCTGTTGGGTAATGGTTGATCCTCCTTGGATAGTTTCTCGCGCCGTTATGTTTGCAAAGAATGCTCGTACAATAGCGCTTATTTTTATTCCACGGTGTTCATAAAATTCTGAATCCTCGATTGCAACGGTTGCATTTTTAACATGGCGTGAAATATTTGAAAATGGCACCAGCGTGCGTTTTATTTCTTTATGAACATCGTAAAGCACCACCTCTCTTGTCCGGTCGTAAATTTTTGTTGACTCAATTATTTTTCGTTCCTCAAAAGACCCGAAATCGGGTAGAGGAAGCGATGTTATCCATAATGTAAAAATTCCCGTGAGGAATATGCCGAGCGCAACAATGAATATATATGTGTTACGTCGTTTCGCAAAACGCCGCCCAAGGAGTTTAAAAACCCGCTTTTTCTTCATGGTGAGTATTAACGTTTTATTACTTTAACATAAGACGCATGACAAATAAAGAAGGTGTGTTAGAGTATGTACGATGTCTTCACAAAAAGATAAAATTTTACAGATAGAAGAGTTACTTATACGATCTATCGACACTATTTATCCCTCGAAAGACGCCTTAAAAGAAAAACTTCTTGCCGGAAAGAAACTTCGTGTATACGTGGGCATTGATCCAACGGCGGAATACGTACATCTCGGACACACTACAAATTTTTTAATACTGAAACGATTTCACAGATTAGGGCACAAAATTATTATTCTCGTGGGCGATTTTACCGCGCTTATCGGTGATCCATCCGATAAGAACGCGGTACGAAAAAGATTAACTCCCCGCGAGGTAAAAAAGAACCTCAAAACGTATAAAAATCAAATAGGGAAAATTTTCAATTTCGGCGATAGAAAAAATCCGATAGAATTTCGTTTCAATTCAAGATGGCTCTCCACCCTTTCGTTTCAAGACGTAGTGGACCTTGCATCGAATGTTACGGTACAGCAGATGATCGAACGGGATAATTTTAAACACCGGTTAGCAGACAAAAAACCGCTGTATGTGCATGAATTTTTGTACCCACTCATGCAAGGGTACGATTCGGTTGCTCTTGATGCCGATGTTGAGATCGGCGGAACAGATCAAACATTTAATATGCTTGTAGGGCGAACTCTTCTCAAAACATATAAACAGAAAGAAAAATTTGTTATGACCACAACGCTTTTGGAAGATTCTGTTACGGGAGAAAAACTTATGAGTAAAAGTTTAGGGACCGGTATAGCAGTAAACGAACAACCTAACGATATGTTTGGAAAAATTATGGCACTTCCGGACAGATCAATTATCCAATGTTTTACGGACTGTACGGAAGTTACTTCTTCGGAAATCAGAGAATTCGCCGAGAAATTAACAAGCGGCACAAACCCCCGAGAAGTAAAATTAGAACTCGCTCGCCGTATCGTTTCGATGTATCACGGAAAAAAATTTGCCGATAAGGCCGCAGAGAATTTTATAAATATTTTTAGCAATAAAAAATTTCCGGAAACGATTAAAACATACGTTGTTCAAAAAGGAGAACGACTCGACAGTATCCTTCTCGCTCAAAAAATAATTAAGTCAAAATCGGAATGGACGCGCTTAATTTTAGGAGGCGGAATTAGTATAAGGTTTCCGGACGAGAAAGGCGAAGTAAAAATAACCGATAAATATTATAGTATGACCTCGCCGATTATACTTCAGATTGGAAAAAAGATTTTTTTAAAAATAATTCCGAATCTATAAACAAAGACCCTTTTGGGGGTCTTTGTTTATAGATATCTATACGTCAAATTCTTCTTCCTCTGTCTTATCGTCATCTTCTTCATCCACGTCGTCCTCCAAATCACTCTTGTCCACAATCTCGTCGTCATCGGTATTGTAGAAAAACACCATGATCTTTGTCTATTGAACTCTTAATACGCGACCTTGAACACCTCTATTTTTATGAAAAAACAAAAGATTTTCAATCCCTTAAGTGTTTATGTGTGGATAAGTTGCTCGTGCGCGTACAAGGCTTGTAATGGCTGTTGCAATAGCATCAATTTCGTCATCGTATTTTCGCCCACAGGGGAGTTTTAAAAGTCGGCATACCATTCTCTCAACCTCTTCTTTTGAGGCCCTCCCATAGCCCGTAACGGCAATTTTTATCTCAAGAGGAGTATACTCGTCAACAATGATGGAATTACTTTGAGAAAGATATATAAGCATGCCGCGCACTTCCGATACACGAGTCATAGTTTTTTGATTTTTGTACATATAGAGAGTTTCAATGGCAACTCGATTCGGTTTCCACAGAAGAAGTGTTTGTAAAAATTCTTTACCAAGATGATGTATTCTTTCCTGAAAGGAAAGTGTCCGCTTTGTCGTCACGCATCCGGAATAAAGCAGTATATCCTTACCTTCTTTTCTTTCCGCTACCGCAAGCCCCATCCGCTCATAGCCGGGATCAACTCCAAGAACGATCATGGCAGAGCGTTCGTATATATCGAAGAAATATCGTCATGTATTTCAAGCGCATCCGTTAACTCCCGTAATTTCGCTTTTATGTCCGTGGCAATTTCCAGTTGTTGTACCGCCTTCCATCCTTCATCTTTTTTCACAAATGCCCATGTGACCGAGCCTGGGGATGAAAGTGCGGCGCCATGTTCGTCTAAGATGTGCCGTACTTCCTGTGAGGTCCTGTTATTATTATCCGTTTCGCCCTCGATAAGCATCGCTATGCCGCCCGGTCCGTATGCTTCGTAGAGAACTTTTGTAAGTGTACCAGAATTACTTCCGACTCCTCGGGCGACAGCTCGCTCGATATTTTCATTTGGCATGTTTACGCCGCGAGCCTTCTCGATTATAAGACGGAGTCCCGGGGAATTTTTATCTCCTCGGGAATGTTTTGCTTCAAGCGATATCTGGCGTGATAATTCCGAAAACACCTTGCTTTTTTTTGCATCGGTAATTTCTTTTTTGTGCTTCACTTTTGACCACTTGTTGTGACCTGACATAAGAAAACATTTTACAACAATTTTTTTTGAAAATCTTGCGGCAGACGCTCGGAAAGATGCGCAAATGTTTTTTCGGTCGCCATTCTTCCGCGTGGAGTTTTTGTCAAAAGTCCAAGCTGGATAAGATATGGCTCATGCACCTCCTCAATCGTCGCTTCTTCTTCCGATAGGGCCGCGGATAGCGTGCTCAAACCAACAGGACCTCCCGAGAATTTTTTAACCATTACTTGAAGGAGCATTCTGTCTGCGTTGGTAAGACCAAGTTCGTCAATGCCGATCATGGAAAGAGCCGCTACAACAATTTTTTTTGAAAAGGGAACTTTTTTAACCTGTGCGTAGTCGCGGCATCGTTTAAGAAGCTGATTGGCTATGCGAGGGATGTGCCGCGCACGGCTTGCGATTTCATGTATGGCGTCATCGGGAAGGAAAATTCCAAGAACTTTTGCCGAACGTCTCAAGATTTCCTCGACTTCTTTATTGCTGTAGAAATCGAGTTTGTATACGCCGCCGGAGAACCTCGAACGAAGTGGCGAGGAAAGAAGTGCAACCCGCGTCGTTGCCGCAATAAGGGTGAACGGGGGGAGATCAAGCTGTATGGTGCGTGCTGACGGACCTCGTCCGATAATGATATTAAGAATACCCGACTCCATTGCGGGGTACAAAACTTCCTCAATCATTTTATTCAAACGGTGTACCTCATCGATAAATAGTACGTCTCCGTTTGATAAGTTCGTAAGTATTGAAGCGAGGTCACCGACTTTTTCGATCGCAGGCCCTGACGTTATCTGCATTCCGGAACCGGCTTCTTTTGCCACAAGGTGTGCAAGTGTTGTTTTTCCGAGCCCGGGGTATCCGTAAAACAATAAATGTTCTGGAGGATGTTTTCGTTCTCTTGCCGCAGATATGAGAATCTTCAGATTATTCTTAATCGAATCCTGTCCAATATAATCATCCCACGTTTCCGGACGGAGCGTGCTGTCAAGAAAACGATCTTCATTGTGAGGAGGTTTCTCTTGCATGGGACTTTAGTATATAGTATCTTTCTTTTGCAATAAACGGGGAATAAAAGAAATACTTGACAAAAAATATTTATTGTGATATATACAGACAAGTACTTTTTAATACGAAAAATGCGTAAATCTCTAAGCAATCGAGCCGCAAGGCGAGGGGTTTCCTGTTAGGACATTCCGGTTCTCCACTTCGTGGCAGTTACTGAAATCATCCTTATCAATTAACCTTACTTTAACTACCCTGTTAAATGACGGTTGCTTAGAGATTTACGCATTTTTTTATTCCGTAAGATCAACAACACGAGACAATTCTTCCATATCGGTAAGCCCTTCAATTATTTTCAGTATACCATGCTCTTTCATCCGCAAAATCCCCTGGTGTTTTGATGCGTTCCATATATCGTGCTCGCTTGGATTTGCCAAGATGGCATTTTGAATTTCTTTGTCTACGAGGACTGCCTCAAACACGCCGTTTCGCCCGCGGTATCCCGTATGGTTGCACTCTGCGCATCCCCCGGGTTTCCATAGTGGAATTTTGTTGATATCCGGAAGAGCGTTTTTGTATTCTTCAGGCATGGTCTCGGCAACTTTTCTGATAATATTTCTTTCGGCGTCGGTCGGCACATACTCTTTTTTACAATGAGCGCATAATTTTCTTATAAGCCGTTGCGCCATAGAAATATTAAGCGCATCCCCCAAGACTTTAACTTCAACGCCAAGATCCAAAAGACGCGGAATGGTTCCCGCCGCATTATTGGTGTGGAGTGTCGAAAGAACAAGGTGGCCGGTAAGTGCCGCGTGCACCGCTGTTTTTGCGGTTTCGGTATCTCGTATTTCCCCGACCATTATCACGTCCGGATCTTGTCGTAGTGTTGACCGGAGGCCTTTTAAGAACGAATAATCTTTATTGATTTGTGTTTGTGTGATGCCCGAAAGATGATATTCAATAGGGTTTTCAATAGTGATTATTTTTATTCCGGGAACATTTATTTGTTTGAGGAATGAATACAGAGTCGTTGTTTTTCCCGAGCCGGTAGGGCCCGTGTTCAAAAACATTCCGTCCGGTTTTTTAATCTCGCTTTCTATTACGGAAAGAAGTTTTTTATCCATCCCAAGAGATTCCATATTGGCTGCAAGGGAATTCGGATTTAGAAGTCGAAGTACGATAGTCTCGGCGAAATTTCCGGGAAGAACGGATGTTCGTATCTCTATCTCATCTTTTCCCGCTTTGATGCTGAAACGCCCGTCTTGCGCTTGGTTTCTAATATTCAGTTTTAATCCGGAAATAAGTTTTATGCGAGAAATGATTGCCTTATAAGCAGAATGGTTGAGATTTGTCATCGCGTGAAGCACGCCGTCAAGGCGGAATCTTACTCGGACCTCGTGCTCTTCCGGTTCAAGGTGTATGTCTGATGCGTCTACTCTAAGGGCCCCCGCCACAATGGTTTCAACAATAGTTGAAATGGTGTGAAGTTTTCCTGATTCCGCCGCGCGTTGTATTAGATTAATGACGTCCTTTGTAGTGTTTATGGTTTGTGCTATTTCGTCGATTTTATTTTGATTGATTTCAATGAGTCCCTCGAGCGACTTTTCTGCCGCAACAACTTCTTTATATCGCACCCATGCAGCTTCCAAGCTCGCTTTTGAAACAATATAGAGCTTTGGCACCAATCCCTTTTGCTTTACATAGTCAATTATTTCCGCAATTTTAGGGTTGTTAGGCGTTAAAATTCCGATACTTAAAGTTTTTCCCGCAAGGTGAAACGGCGCGAGATGTGCTGCCCGGGCGGCCTCCTCGGTGATTAAAGAAAGAGTCTCTGCGCTCACGGGAACGATCGAAAGATCCGTATACGGAAGTCCAAACTGTTCCGAAAGAATCGTTGCAAGGTCTTCCTCCTCCCTTTTCCGCAACTCCTGTATTTTTTTCGCCCCCGCTTCTTCATTAAAACGAGTTGTCATAAAAAAAGTATAGCACTATAGAGCCATTTTTTGGTGTGGGTAGTAATGTGAGGATTATTGACAAAATATATAAAATATGCTATATATTATATAGATCTAACTAGACCAAATCCTCGTAAGAGGATGGTCGAGGAGGAACCATGAAGTTCTTTCGCATCTGTTTTGTGATCGGCGCCGTGGCGGGATTCCTCGCAATCGCGGCGGGAATCACGGGTTGCGCAACGACCTCGGTATCGGGCGGTACGCCCGATCGGAGCTCGGGACGGACGTACGAGTCCGGGCAGGCAATCGGGGTGCATCCCGATGGTGGCTTCTCCACATGCGATCGCATGCTGGAACAGGGCGAGGGCGAAGAGCTCACGCGTGAGGTGCAGACCGCGGTCCGCGAGTGCTACCAGAGGCAGCTTCGGGTTCATCAGGCCGGAATGCGGCAGCAGTCACTCGACCACCGAGAAGTGGTCGACATGCGGCGGCAGGCCGAGCGCGAACGCGACAGCGCGGTCCGTCGGGGAAGGTCCATCGCGGACACGACGATCCGTATCGTCGAACGAATCGACCGGCTCTCCCGGTAACCCAAGGGGCGGAGGTTCAAAGCAGTAATGCAATGAACTCCGCCCCTTTCATTTTTTATTAAACATTCTACAATTTCTGCATGCCAAGAGTTTTTTCTAAAAATATTTCCGAGACAAAAAAGTGCGCGGAAAAAATTATTTCCGGAATAAAAAAGAAATCAAACCGTGCCGTAGTTCTTGCACTCTATGGTAATTTAGGATCCGGAAAAACAACATTTACGCAGTGTATTGCCAAAACACTTCATATTACGGATCGGGTCGTAAGCCCAACATTTATCATCGAAAGAATTCACAAAATCAAAAATCATCCATGTTTCAAAAGATTAATTCATATCGACACATACCGTCTTTCCGGAAAAAAAGAATTGTTAGGGATCGGCTGGAATGAAATTGTAGAGGAGCCCGGTAATCTAGTAGTATTAGAGTGGGCAGATAAAGTAGAACGCATCCTCCCAAAAGATACCCTCAAAATATATTTTACGTTTATCGATGAAACGACGCGGAAAATAGAATGGCAAAAGATAAAAAGCAAAAGGAAATCCGGACAAAAAACGCAAAAGATAAAAAGCAAAAAACGCTGATACTTTTGGACGCGCATGCGATTATTCACCGGGCATACCACGCATTGCCCGATTTTACGTCAGGAACCGGTGAACCGACAGGCGCACTCTACGGGCTTTCGGCAATGCTTATAAAACTCATTCGGGAATTGTCGCCCGACTACATTGTTGCATGTTACGATTTACCAAAACCAACATTTCGGCACGCGATATATAAGGAATACAAAGGAAAACGGCCAAAACTCGATAATGAACTCGCCGCGCAAATTACACGTTCGCGCGATACGCTAAAGGCGTTTACTATTTCTATTTATGAAAAGGAAGGATTTGAAGCAGACGATATTATCGGTACCATTGTGCACAGTACAAAAAACGACAAAACTCTTCGTGTTATTATCGCTTCGGGCGACATGGATACACTTCAGCTTGTGGACGATAAAAAAGTTCAGGTGTATACGCTCCGGAAAGGCCTTTCCGACACGATACTTTATGACGAGGCGCGCGTTATTGAACGTTTCGGTTTTAAGCCCGAATTCCTCCCTGACTATAAAGGTCTTCGCGGCGATCCGTCCGATAATATCATAGGAATTACGGGTATCGGCGAAAAAACGGCAGGAATTCTTATTAAAACATTCGGCACGCTCGAATCAATGTATGGTGCGCTCAAGAAGGGTAAAGAGGCCTTTTATAAGGCCGGGCTTTCGGACCGAATCATTACATTACTTCAAGACGGAAAAGAAGAAGCCTTTTTTTCAAAAGTACTGGCACAAATCAGGCTTGATGCCCCGATAGAGTTTCATATTCCTAAGTCTTCGTGGAAAGAAGAAGCAGAAAAAGAAAAAATAACCGCGCATTTTCAAGAACTCGGTTTTAGGAGTCTCGCTTCCCGCATCGAAGAGATTTTTCCGAAGAGTGATACCGATACAATACCCGAAAAACCAAAAGAGGAAGTATTGCCGGAAGATCTGGAAAAAATAGGAATAGCGCTGTGGCTTCTTGACTCCAACATTTCAAATCCAACTCTTGCCGACATACTCGATTACGCCAAAACAGAATCATTTGTTGATGCATCAAAGAAAATTCTTTCGGATCTTGAGAAAAATAATTTAAAAGAAATTCATGTAGACATAGAATTACCGCTTATTCCTGTTTTAAAAAAAGCGGAGCAAAAGGGGATACGCATTGATGCCGTATTTTTAAAAACGCTCTCGGAAACGTATCATATACAGTTGGAAAAGCTTGCCCGTGATATCTGGAAAGACGCGGGTCAGGAATTCAATATAAATTCTCCAAAACAGCTTGGAGAAATTCTTTTTGAAAAACTTAACCTCGCCGTAAAAGTAAAACGGACAGGAACCGGCGCCAAATCAACGAGGGCTTCGGAATTGGAAAAATTACAAGGGGCGCATCCTATTATCGATAAAATACTCGACTACCGTGAATTTCAAAAACTTCTTTCAACATACATTGACAACATTCCCCACATGTTGGGCGACGACGGACGCCTTCATACGCATTTTGTACAAACCGGTGCGGCAACGGGACGCCTGTCGTCGCAAAATCCTAATTTACAAAATATTCCGATACGAACCGAACTTGGGAGAGTAATCCGGAAAGCATTTATTGCAGAAAAGGGTTATAGGATCGTTTCTTTCGACTACTCACAAGTAGAACTTCGTATCGCAGCCCTTCTTTCCGGAGATAAAAAATTAAAAAAAATATTTCTTGACGGAAAAGATGTTCACACGGCAACAGCGGCGGAAATTTATACTGTACCGATCGAACAAGTTACCGCGGATATGCGCCGTGCCGCAAAAGTCATTAATTTTGGGATCCTTTACGGCATGGGCGTTACGGCCCTTCGGCAAAATTTAAATACCACGCGCGAGGAAGCGCAAAAATTTTACAATAATTACTTTTCGACTTTTAAAACTCTTGCGCAATATCTTGATAAAACGGTTGAGGATGCGCGCGAAAAAGGTTATACGGAAACATACTTTGGAAGAAAAAGGTTTTTTCCCGGCCTCAACTCCCCATATCAATATATACAGGCACAGGAAGAGCGTATGGCATTAAACGCCCCCATTCAAGGCACACAGGCGGATATGATAAAAATAGCAATGGCGCGTATTGAAAAACGGCTCGAAAAAGAAAGGCTTTTAACGGAATCCCATCTTGTTCTTCAGATTCACGATGAATTGGTGTATGAGGTTAAAGAGGATATAGTTAAAAAAGTAGCCGGTATCGTAAAAGATGAAATGGAAAATGTTCTCACAGCCGATATTTCCTTTACGGTCGGAGTATCGGAAGGAGGTAGCTGGGGAGACATGAAACGGTTAGAAACTATTTAATATATGACGAAAAAACCGAAAAAAAATATTTACATCGCACTTTTTATATTTTTGGGATTTTTGATCGGAGTGTTTCTTCATGCCGTTATTGAAATATTTTATATAAAGTTTTTATTGCGGAATTTCGAATTGTTTAGCTTCGGACTTTCGTGGAATGGCCTACTCCTTCTCCATGGAGTGCATACCATTTTTTGGACCCTCTTCGGTATATGGTTCGGATATATTGAGGGCGTGTATTGGTGGAGGGAAATATACGAGAAAGGGAGAATAAGAAAATGGTTTAAACTATTTCACCGATAAAATGCTCTATTTATATTATGGAGAAAACGATATTGAGAATATTAAAAAAGCTCGGGCTTTTGTTAAAAAAATTATAGGGAAAAAGCCGGATACGCATGTTTTTATTTTGGATACGGACGCTTTTTCTCAAGGGGAGTGGGAGGAAAAAATAGTAGGGCAAGGGCTTTTTGAGAAAGAATTCGTGGTATATGGCAACAAGGTGTGTGAAGATGAAACGTGCAAAGTTTTTTTAGCGGAACGAATTAAAGACATCAAAGAATCGAAAAATATTTTTATACTCGTTGAACGAAATCTTGAAAGCAAAACGCGTATTCTTTTCGAAAAACATTCGGAAGAGGTTTTTTATAACGATGAGAAAAAAGTTAAAGAAGATCAACCACAGTATAATTTATTTGCATTAACCGACGCGCTTGGAGAAAAAGACAGGAAAAAACTCTGGGTTTTATTACAAAGGGCGTATATATCGGGGGCGTCCGCGGAAGAAATTCACTCGCTTTTCTTTTGGCAGATTAAAAATATACTTATTGCAAAAGAACTTGGGTTACCCGGCGCCCAAAAAGCGGAAAGCATCGGTATTAAACAATATCCGTTCAGAAAAGCACTCACTTTTTCAAAAAATTTTTCCGAAGAAGAGCTAAAAAATCTTTTGGGAAAGCTCGTTCACATTTCGCAAGAGTCCATTTCTGGAGGGACGGAGCTCGAACTTGGCCTTGAAAAAGTTGTACTTAGTGTTTAATTGATCCGCCCGGAGGGAATCGAACCCCCGACCATCAGCTTAAAAGGCTGCTGCTCTACCAACTGAGCTACGGGCGGTATATCCGCAATGTATATGTCTGCGGAGAAATAACGATATAAAATTATACAGATAAATTTTATAGCTGTCTATAAAAAAGCCGCTCCAAAAGGGAGCGAACTGTTTGGTGAAATGAACGTCAGTAGCGGAAGAAGACGAACGCTCCAACAAGTGCCGGTGCAACCACAAGAGTCTGGAGCATAAAGATCAGCATGAATCGCCGCACAAACCGCGCCGCAATCATCTCGTGTGGAAGATGAAGAGAGTCTGTGCGCAACCAGCTTACTGTGAGGAGAAGCCCAAGAAGCACGATGAATAGAAGGAGCAGGACACCGAACTTCCAGGGCTCTGCCGCAATCCACTCGGCAAGCGAATTGAGAGTCTGTACGTAAGTGACCATAGGATCATCCCCGAAGTCGTGACGCATATGATGTTCCTCCATTTTGATACTATCATTACAACCAACGTCGTCAATTACACCAAATGGCCCAGCAGTTATTGGTTCATTGAGATCGTTTCGTGGTCCAATCTGTTACCTCCCCGATATTTCTTTAGTTAATATATAATTATAATTTACAAGCAGAATTTAAAATTTTTTAAATGGGTAAAAAAATCAGAAAACAAAATATTTTTCTAATCCTTCACGATATACGGAGCGTTATAAATGTAGGTGCAATTTTTAGAACCGCTGAATGTGTCGGAATCTCAAAAATATATTTAACCGGATACACGCCAACTCCGGTTGATAGATTCAGTCGTGTTCGTGTGGATTTTACCAAATCCGCGCTGGGTAGCGAAAAATTAATTCAATGGGAACAAAAAGAAAATATTGCCGAGTTTTTAGTACGATTGAAAAAAGAAGGCGTACAAATTATTGCCGTTGAGCAATCAAAAGATTCGCGTGATTATAAAAAAATAAAAGTCATCGGTCCTACGGCGTTTATATTCGGAAATGAAGTGAAAGGGCTCGCGCCTGTTATTTTAAAAAAGGCGGATATCGTTCTCGAAATACCGCTTCGCGGAAACAAAGAGTCGCTCAATGTTTCCGTTGCAGTGGGAATTATTCTTTTTCGTGTGCTTAATGTATAGAGGAC
>Ga0247727_10005252_pt1 | contig 26525 bp, 21 predicted proteins | sample WisWelCaveWW1625_FD_202498 | JGI IMG/M metagenome (GOLD analysis project Ga0247727, IMG submission 202498) | Biofilm microbial communities from Wishing Well Cave, Virginia, United States - WW16-25 | ecosystem: Environmental > Aquatic > Deep subsurface > Groundwater > Cave microbial mat | place...
GCGGGTCCTCCCCACCCGTGTACGATTCTTCTTCTCGAGCCCAGTCAAGCCACTGTTTTGCGGTTTTTGTATCACCTTGCTCCAATTTTTTCAGCACGTGCAAACCAATTACGTCCAGAGTCCATTCGGAAGCCATGACACGGTACTGTCCTTCTTCCTTTGTAAGAAAGAAGAGCATCTTAAAAGATCCTGTCGCGCTGCTGCCTTCCACACGAACTCGATATCCCGTAGTTTCATCTCCTTCCACGCGGAAATCAGACATTGCCAGAATGGAATCCAGGAGCACACTGCCGTAGCCCGGCGTGCCGGAATAGTCTGCTCTCTCCGCACCGGCTATGCGGTACTTTCGCTTCGGGTCCTTTTCTGAATTCATTTGATTCAGGACCTCTTTTGCAAGCAAGGGGGTGATCTGCTTTTCGTCGTCTGATGAATAAATGAAATTGAACAATTTTTTAATGACTGTGACGGGATCGTTTTCCGGCAATTCCATTTTTTCGAAAGGCACAATCCGCTTCATGATTTCAAGTCGTCGCAGCAATGCTTCCGCATTTTCGGATCCCTTCGCGGCTTCAGCCAGCAACAAATTGCAACTGTCGTATCGCCGCTGTAAAACGAGTAGATTGGCTGCGCCCTGCAGTATGTTTCTTCGTTCTTCGGGATCAGGTACCAGGCTTTTTGCCTGTTGCAGCGCAACCTGTTGTCCATCCAGAACCGTAATTGCAGCAATCAGTAAACCGCTACGAGTCAGATGAGGCTTCAGGTCTTTAGCCGTATCCTTTAATTCCTGAAATTGTTCGGCCCAGAACATCGCATACAAAATATTATTTCTGTACTCATCGTCCTCAATGTCTTTAATGAGCCCTTTGTATTCTTCGATGGCGCCTTTAAGATCTGCTTCCTTCGTGTAGCGACGGCCTTTTTGATCGTGTTCAAGCAGAATGGCCAGATTCAGACGCCCCGGCGTGTCGGTTGCATCTAATTCTCCTGCTTTTCTGTATGCGTCAATCGCCCCTTTCAAGTCAAATCCTTCCTTTAAGCGGCGCCCCGTTAAATCATGCTGCAGCACCAGGCCGAGTGTCTGATGAGCGACGGCTGAAGCCGGTTCCAGGGTCACGGCCTTACGAGCTTCCTTACGCGCGTCTTCTGCCATTCCACTCTCAAGCAATGCAGTTGCCATCTGTGAATGATGCAGGGCTTCCTTCGGATGTAGTTCAATTAGCCTTCGTATTTCCTGGAACCCCTCTTTCGTTTTCCCCGCAGCAAGCAGGGTCCTGGATGCGTTCTGGAAACGGACCACAGGCGATTCACGTTCCAGAATCTTCAGCAGCTCTGCGCGCGTGGTCTGGAATTCCTGAGCTGTGATCAACCTGTCTGGAGTCTCCAGCTTGATTTCCGCAACCACTACGTCATCTTTTTCTGATGAATATTTTTGTGAAAAACGGAATCCTGCAACGATCTTTTCCTCTGTCTCCGGCAACGGTTGCAGTTGAAAGCCCGGAGGTGGAATGATTTTGTAGCTCCACGTTATTGAAAAAAGCTCATTAAAAAAAAATGAGTTCTTGCGACTTCTGTCTTGTTTTTCCTTTTCTTTAGACTCTTCTTCTTCGTAGTCTTCGCTCAAGGCATCCGGTAATCGTTCGAAAATAGTAGATACAGGAATTTGGACCGATGCTTCTTCCCCATCTGAAAACGCAATCTCCGCTTTCTCCATTTCAATGCTGATGCGAAAAGGCTGGAGAACTCTCCTGGGATCTGTAGTGTCCCATTTGACCCCGCCCCGGGTGCGATACGCTTCTTTAGCGTAATCCTCAAACCATTTCTTTTTTGTTTTGGAATCGGTGCCGTTGTACTGATAACGATAGTACAGATCCAGCGTTCCTCCGGATTCGGTAATCTCAGAGGCTTTTGCGGCTCCAAACTCAGCAAGAACAAATTCTCTTTTCTCAACACTCCAGTTTTGTGCCGGCGTTGATTCCGGAGTTCGAACAAGGTCGTTCCTTTCAGGCGCCGCAATCAGCGCCAATCGACCCTGATCCGACAGCGGGAGTTGTCCTGCTTTTGCGAGATCATCAGTCGGATCGGTCCAGATGGCCGGTTGGGAATCTATATAGACGATGGCATGATCAAAGACCATTCCAGGCAGATCGGAATGGATATCCGTACCGGGCCCTGAGCTGAGAAGTGCAAGGTACGCTTTGATCCCGGCTCTGCGTAGCAAGGCCACGAGCAGCGCGGATTTGTCCTTGCAATCACCGTACTTTCTTTTCAAAGTATCTTCAGGAATACCCGGAATGATGGAAGCATCGCTGAATTCGATTCCTGTGTAACGCACATTCGAATGAACAAATGAAAGCAGTTTTTGCGCAATTTCGAGCGTGTCTTTTGAGTCGCCGATCGTGCCGGCAACAACTTCTGACAGAGTGTTGTTTTGTATTCGTTCATCGACTATTTTGTTGTACGCTTCAGCTACATCTTTCCAGGACTGTCCCGTTGTGAAACTGACAACAGGCCAGAGCTGCCTGTCCGGGGATTGATTCGATTCCATGTCCTCCATGCTTTCACGTGAATCCGATTCGAAAATCAACGTCACCACGGAGTTCTCTTCCTTTCGTGACGGCTTAACGTCCAGATTCGAAATCCGGTACACGAGCGGGAGTTTAGCGGGATACTCTATTACCAGTCTCGTCCTTCTGGTCGAATCACTGCGTCCGAAAAAGAATGATTCAACGGAACCGGCAATGAAGAACGGGGCCGTTTCCCGGATGATGATTTGTTCTTCAACAACAGATCCAATTTCAACAGCAGGCAAAGGCGCCTGAACGATTCGATCGTCTGTGTAAAGATCCGGATAATAGTCTTTGGCGGGCGCGTCATCGATCGTTGCAGGATCAAGCTCGTGGATCTGTTTGTCCGGAGTGATGACTCGTGCGCGAATCTCAGGCCTGCTCTGATACCACGGAGACCACTCGCGTTCAACTGTCGACCAATCCTCGACTCCGGAATCGGTCAGTATCTTATACACAGATCGAATACGAATCTCTTTCTTACCACCGGAATCGTACTTGTAAAAGGCTTCGTCCAGCAGGACAATCGCGCCGGCCTCATCGTCAGTCTCCTTCGCCGTCGCCTCCAGAATCTCCTCCGCAGTGGATGTGAAAATTGATTTTTCCCATGGCATGGAGGCATCGGCCTGGAGCGGCAAGAAACAAAACACAAACACGACAAAAATAGAAATAACTGGAATTCTCAAAATAGTTCCCCTGATTGCAGCCTAGCATACTTGAAAATAAATGTGCCGACAACCCATCTTGAATTGCAGACCCTAAGCTTTTGTGGAGCTTGAATCATCATTCCGACCGTAGGGATTGATGTGCCCCATTTGCGGTTAGAATAGACGGGTGATCGGTCAAAGCATTTCCCACTATCGAATACTTGAGAAACTGGGTGGCGGGGGAATGGGTGTAGTTTACAGGGCAGAGGACATCCGTTTGGGCCGTGGAGTTGCGTTGAAATTTCTGCCCGACGAAATGTCGAAAGATCCACAGGCGCTGGAGCGGTTTCAACGCGAGGCACGCGCGGCGTCTGCGCTCAATCACTCGAACATCTGTACCATCTATGATATAGATGCAACGGTTGCAGAAGGCGAAGAGGCGTCCGTTCATTTTCTGGTAATGGAGTTGTTGGAAGGGCAAACCCTCAAACATCGAATTGAAGGAAAGCCGTTCAATAATGAGCAGATTCTGGAGCTTGCGATTCAAATGGCCGATGCCTTGGACGCTGCGCACGCAAAAGGAATCATCCATCGCGACATCAAGCCCGCTAATATTTTTGTAACCACACGCGGTCAGGCAAAGATCATGGATTTTGGTCTGGCGAAACTGATTCCGGAACGGCGCCATGCCGGCCGGCTCGACGAAGTATCCGCGCTGCAAACGGAGGCCAATCCCGATCCTTTGACCAGTCCCGGTATGGCTGTCGGCACAGTTGTGTACATGTCGCCGGAACAGGCAAAGGGGGAAGACCTCGATCAGCGCACGGATCTTTTTTCGTTTGGCGCCGTGCTGTACGAAATGATGACAGGCAAGCAGGCCTTTTCCGGCGCCACCTCTGCCGTGATTTTCGACGCGATTCTGCACAAGACACCGGCTTCCGCGGTCCGGTTGAATCCGGATCTGCCGCCGGAATTGGAGCAAATCATTTACAAGGCAATGGAAAAAGATCGCGATATGCGCTACCAGGCAGCAGCGGAAATGAGGACCGATTTGAAGCGCCTGCGCCGCGACCTGAGCTCGGGAAAATCCGCATTCGTGAGTGTCGCCAGACCCGCAATCGCAGAGCCGACTGCTGTTTCAATGACTGCCTCGAGTGTTGCAAAGAAATCCTCAAAAGCCGTTTGGATCCTGGCAGCCGGGGTTGTGATCCTTGCCGTCGCCGGATTTGCATACCGCTATTTCGGAAAGAAAGAGGAGAAATTACCAACGAGAGTTGTCCGGATCAGTCATTGGAATAAAGCAATGTTCGGCGCGGCGCTTTCACCGGATGGTCACACGGTTGCATTCAGTTCCTATGTCGAGAACGTTCCTCAAGTATTTGTGATGTTAACTTCCGGTGGTGAACCTCTGCAGTTGACAAATGACGAAGGGGCAAAAGCTGTGGACAGCTTTTCCATCGATGGGACTGAAATCTACTACAGGCGGAGCCTCGGGCGCGACGAAGAATGGGCCGTTCCAACTCTGGGTGGAAAACCCAGGCGTCTTGTCTCCGGAATTCGTGTTTCGCAATCCCCTGATGGAAAATCCATTTACTACGGAAAGTCGAATTCTCCGATTCTTTTTCGATCGGACATGACAGGGCTCAGAGAAGAGCAGGTCGTCAGTCTGGAAAAGTACGAGGCATTCCCTATTTGGGTTCTGTGGTACACCGACGGAAAGAGAATTCTTATACCCGGAGGCGGGCCACGGACGGGCTTTACAGCGCGGTTTTTTGAGTTTCGAATGAAGGATGGCATTCTCATGGAACGTGGTGAGATTCCGGATATCTCTGGGCCGGGTGGATGGCTTGATCGGGATCATTCGATCGTAGTCGGTCGCACAGTAGATGGAATCGTGAACCTCTGGAAATACGATCTCGATTCGCGTTCCCTGACTCAAATCACTTCCGGCTCCGGTCCGGATTGGAATCCAATGACCGATCCTGCAGGGAGAGGAATCTATTATCTGAATGGACGTCGGGGTGGTTCTCTTGCCATATACGATGTAAAAACGGAAACAACCCGCGACGTCATAACCGAGGTTGCAAGACAACCAGTCATTTCACCGGACCAAACACGCATGATGTACTTGAAACTTGATATGGTCGAGAGCGAAGTGTGGGTATCCGGAATCGATGGAAGCAACCAGGTAAAGATTGCGGCAGGGAATTTGGGAACCGGAGACTGGTCCCCCGACAGTTCCCAAATTGCATTCACGAGCAGGCTGAAATCAGGCATGTCTGAGATCTATGTCTCCGGCGCGGACGGACGGGGACTACGATCGGTGAAGCCCGATATTTATCAAGTGGTCAATGCGTTTTGGTCCCCTGACGGCCAATCTGTTTTCATTGTTGCAGTGAATGGGTCTAGATACGATCTCTGGATCGCCGACAACGCAAGTTTGCCGGCAAGAAAAATCCTCGAGAATGTATGCCGGGGCAGCGAGATCTCATCGGATGGAAAGTATATGCTGGGCTCCCTGCTCACTGGAAATGAAACAGGAATCTATTCGGTATCGTTAGCAGAAAAGAAGCAGATCTCCTTACTTCCCGGGGTCGAAATTTTCAGCGTCCGATTCTCGAAGGACGGCAAATCCATTCACTACGCAGTTGAAGAAAAAGGGGAGGTCCTGATTTACAGCGCCCCCTGGAGCGAAGGAAAGTTGGCTGCTGCTCCGGCCATCGCGCTTCGTCTTCCCTTTACTTTCCCGCTCAATGCGGGCGGAAAGGCTTACGACTTTTCCCGCGATCTGTCCATCATTGCATATTTGAGACCCGGCGGCCAGGCGGACCTCTACCTTCTAAGCTATTAGTCGCTAAGTTTTGCGATGTTGCAAAAGTATTGTAAACATTCTTACGTTTTTCTGTAAACGTGATGGTGGTCAGTGCCAAAGTGATGAGTGATGAGTACCGAGTGGCATCTGTTCCGAAGACGGAACAGCCGTAGTTTCGGCACGCAGTGCCGTTTTGGTTAGTGCCCGGCATCTTGATAGGAGAGAAATGAGGGTCGTTTCCCTGTGCGCCGTGCCAAACGATTTTTTCACAGCAACTGCCTGCAATCAAGGAGCATCAGGCAGCGTGTAGTCGAAATCGTAGAAGTGTTTTTTATCCACGATATTGATTGACATCTTTCCAGCAAGATCCTTCAGTTGATCCGTGCCGGAATCGGGCACGACGATGATCGTCAGATTCGGTTGGCCGCGCGTCATGGTAGCGCTGTGTTGCAGGACAAATGTGCCCCTGAGCCCATGCAATGTCCCGCTGACACGCTCTATCGCCACATAGCCTGCTGAACCCTGGACAGCTGTGACGGCCATCAGCATTTGACCGCTACTATTACCTTCGAGGTCGCCCTGAAATTGCTTGCTGATCGACATTCTACCAAGGGCGGAATCCGATGAATGAACATCCTGAGGATCTAGTTTTACATCAAAAGTTCCACTTGCGCGTTTAGTCATATCATCTCCTTTGTGTTCCCGGGCCTTCCCGCGAAACGGGTGCGATTGATAACGCATCTTTCCTGTATATCCTGATTTTACTTTAGTTTTGACTTTCTCGAACAGCTGCTGTTGTCATGTGGGTGCTTACCACATTTCGCGCAGCCGCAGCATTTGCAGCAGACTCCAGAGGATATCGCAGCGTGCCCGCAACCCGGACGAGGATGATGAAGCGATGAAATTACCGATAAGAATTTTCGCACTCTTCTCCGCAAGCAGGTGTTACTACAACTCGTGCCGGAACAAGTAAGAGAGCTTGATGAAGAAAGTCCGGTAATTACGATGCAGTCCGTATTCCGGGTCAATCGTGAAAGGGTTGAAGCCGTTAAAATTGAGATCTTCGTTGTAACCAACATAGATAGAGGTGCCTGGATTCGGAGTCCAGCCGCACAAAAATTGCCCGCGAATATTTCCGGTCAGTGAATCGTAATCGACGCGAGCTCTCGCAAAAGTGAATCGTGTAAAGGAATAGTTGGCGCGAACCGTATACAAATTCTGATCAAAGGCGACGAGTCCGGTGTCGTTTCGAGTTAACCGGCTTTTGGTGAAATCGATCGAAATGCGCAGAGCATCATTCGGTTGGTAAGCTGCCGAACTCGTGAAGTAGAACGTCGAACCGGGTCCCGGATCGAGCGGCGCATTCGGATCCGCAATGGCTGCCGGACTTACTCGCGGGAATCGTGGTCCTCCTCCGAAGTCATAGTCAAGGAAGTCCCATGCAAGATCCAGTGAGCCGCTGAACGAATACTTTTTACCCGGAGACGTGCCGGCTTCAATTACGAAGCCCTTGTAGATTGTGCTTCGTTCCGAATCACCGGCGAATGCGCCCTGTTGTGATGCTGATCGTTTCGGTCCAAACTCTTCCTCAAACAATCGTGCGTAGTCCCTGTACGCATAAAGATTCAAGAAAGTCTGGCGCTTGAAGTTGAATAATATGCGCGGGTAAACATACGAATATTGCATTCGCCCCGGCCAGTCGAACTGGGACAACGCCGTAAACAAAAAGCTCCACGAAATCAGGCGCGAGTCTGTTTTTGGTTCCGAATTGTAAGTGAGAGTTCCCGACCAGCGGTTGGTATTTGTGCGCAGAGTAAAACCCAGGTCCGCACGATAGTCCGATGTGTATCCTTGCCCGACCGCCTGAAAATTCAATGTTCGCCCGATCTTGTTGTATTCGACATGGTAGCCGAATCCATCGCCGGTGCGGTAAATGTTTTCGTCCGTATCAGGATCATAAAAAAATCGTTGTGATCGTGAGGCAAGAAACTGAAACGTGAAAACATTTGTCGGACCGATGAGAAAACGCCCGTCTACGCCGCCCAGGTGGCTGTGGTTTTCAACAAAATTGTAACTTGTGGCAACCAGGCCAATACTCGATTGATCACTTACGTCTCGTCTGAGTCGAAAGAGCGCTGAGTAAGCCTCCTTGTCGATAAATCTTTCAACTCCCGGATCGATTTGTTCTTCATCAGTGAAATTTCCAGGCGCCTGGTCTCTCACAAGAATGAGCCCGAAACTGTTTCTGTCCTGTTTTCCCGAAAGCTTGAAGGCAAGGTCCGGATCAACAATGGTACGGGTATGAATTGTCTGGACCGGAGTACGGAAGATTTCGATTCCTTCCAGGAAAAAGGTCCGTTTTTCATCAAAAAAAAGCGGGAAGCGCTGATTTGCAGTAATCTGTGGTTGGTCCGCTTCGACTTCGGCAAAATCGGGATTATACGCTGAAGTAATAGCGATGCCTGGAGTCAAGGTGAGTTTTGCCGTTACTCCAAAATCAACATCGACCGGCTCGTTGGAAAAACTTTGTGATCGAATTCGCCTGCCCGTTTCCGAAGGTGTCAGTACCGGAATGATTTCAAGCATACGCCCGGCTGCGGCCTGTTGCAGACCGGTGATACGACCGGCCTGTGCAAGAAACCATGCCCTGGTTTCTTTGTTTCCGGATGTGTGCACCACCGCGCTCCTGTCGCGATCCAGCGGCATCCATGAATTCTCTTCATCGAGATGTTTGATCCGTCTCAGTACATGCATGCCCCAGCTTCCATCAGGACCGGAGGCATAGCGCAATGAACTGAAGGGAATGGCGCAGGAGAAAATGATGATCAATCTCAGGGATAGGCCGATTGCTTCGATCAAGCTGATTGGCGGCCGGTTCTGTCTGGACTTTGTCAACACGATTGGCGGTCGAAAAGAGTCGGCAAAGAAGGGGACGGATTCGTACGAGATACGAGCCGACAAACTGAACGATTATTTTGATTTGCCGGCGTGGGCACTGCGCGTTGAATTATTGCCGGAATCGGAAGCGCAAAGTCTCCTGCGCGAAGCTCTTCGCTGTCCGGCTGATGCGCACTCAGTCTGGAAACGAGCCATCCTCCTTCGTGAAGCCATCTACCGGATCACCAGGGCGGTGGCGCACGGGAAGACTCCCCGGCAGGCGGACCTCGAACTGTTGAACCAGGAGGTGCGGACAGCTCATTCCCGGAGAATCCTGATTGCCGGAAAGAAAGGGTTTGCCTGGGATTGGAGTGATGCGAAACCGGCCCTGGACCGGATTCTCCGGGAGGTTGCAGTTTCCGCCGCGGATATGCTCACAACAGCCGATCTGACGCGTTTACGCCAGTGTCCGGGAGAGGACTGCGGCTGGTTATTCGATGATACGTCACGCAATCGCAGCCGCCAGTGGTGCGATATGAAGGATTGTGGAAACGTCGCAAAGGTGCGACGCTTCCGGTCGCGCAGCCACACGGCATAACGGCGGGCAACCGGAATCTCAGATTCTGCTTCCTCAGATGTTGATAAAACATGCATTTGAACAATGTCCGTTTTCATTTGCATTATTGCGGACCGGAGAAACGTATTGAGAGTTCGATCGGCTTATTGGAATCATGATGGCGTTTCGGGCGATGGAGGTTATGAAGAATACGCAGATGTAGACTCTTTTTCCAGCGCTATCGCCAGTTCAGTTACGCCGCGCCGGATTTCAGCCGGATTCACTGCGGCGAAGCCCAACTGCAATCCTTCTTTCGCGAAACGTCCGCGGCTGTAGCGGCCCAGGGGAATCACTTCGACATTTCGCGCGGCCGCAGCCTTTGCAGCAGCTTCCGCATTGATTCCGCTGCGCAACCAGCCAACAGTCTGCAGGCCTGCTTCCACGTTTGAGATTTCCAGCAATCCCGGAAGTTTTTGCCGCGCCACTTCTAATAGAGTAGACAATCGCTCTGCGTATACTTCCCGCATACGCCGTAGATGGCGTCCGAAGTGTCCTTCGCTGATAAAGTCACACAATACAGCCTGCTCAATCAGCGGAGCATGTCTGCTCGTTATCGATTTTGTCGCCATGAAGTAATTCACCAGCTCAGGTGGAATCACCATGTATCCGAGCCGAAGCGACGGGAACAGTATTTTGCTGAAAGTGCCGGCGAAAAGGACACGGCCAGTGCGATCGAGTCCCTGCAAAGCTGGGACTGGACGCCCGGAATAGCGATACTCGCTGTCGTAGTCATCTTCAAAGATCAGCGCGCTGGATTTCCGGGCCCACTCCAGCAACTCTAAACGCCGGGCCAGACTCATGGTAATTCCCAGTGGAAACTGATGTCCCGGAGTCACATAAACCAGACGCGATCGTTGCAAGCCCGGGTGCGGCAGTTTCACGCCTTCGCTATCCACTCGCATCGCTGATATTTTTGCTCCGACCGCCTCGAATACGATCGCAGCTCCTTCATATCCCGGATTCTCCATGCACACAGTATCTCCGGGATTCAGAAAGAGCCGTGATGCCAGATCAAGCGCTTCCTGCACTCCGGAAATAATCGCTATCTGTTCGGGTGTGCATTTCACTCCGCGTGAAGTTCTCAAGTAATCTGCGATTGCGTCACGCAACGGCTGGTATCCCATCGGTTCACAACCCATCAGCATATATGTGGAAACGCGCCTCAAGCGGCGCGCCGTAATGGACGCCCATAAAGCTGCAGGAAACAAATCTAACGCCGGCAAGTTGGCGCGGAATGCACGCGTCGGTCGGAGTTCGTAGCCCGGAAACGACTTAACACGCTTACCGTAATTCGAGACATTACTCTGCCGTTTCCGATGGGTCAGCGGTTGGGTAACGGCTTTGCGTGAAACCTGCAGCAGTTCATCAGGCAAAATCTTGCTCACATACGTGCCGGATCCTACGCTGCCTTGCAGATAGCCTTCGGATTTGAGCTGCTCAAACGCGAACACAATCGTGCCTCGCGATAGTCCGTACTGGTTCGCGAGATCGCGTGTGCCGGGAATTCTCGCGCCGGGTCGCAGCCGGCCTTCCAGTATTTCGGAGCGCAGGGACGCGTACAGCCAGCGGTACGCGGCTGTTCCTGAATCCCGCGAGGGCAGCATCAGATCAAAAGCTGTCGCTCTTTTAGTCATAAAAAGTGGTACAGTATAAATATGGTAAATGGATCTTTTCGAATAGTCAACTTTAGTTTAAAGTTTGACTTGAACACTTGATCAATTCGATGAAAGGAGGAACCATGAAACCACGTTTTAACTATGCAAAAGTTGCTTCAGGCGTGTACGATGCGATGGATAGCCTGGATCAATACCTTCAGAGTTGTGGACTGGAAAGATCGCTGATTTTTCTGATCCAGTTGCGTGCCTCGCAGATCAACGGATGCGCGTACTGTCTCGATATGCACTGGAAAGATCTGCGAGCGATCGGGGAAAACGAACAGCGGCTGTATTCGTTGGATGCCTGGCGCGAATGCCCGTATTACACCGATCGTGAGCGCGCAGCTCTTGCCTGGACGGAGGCTGTCACACTGATCACCAGCGGGCATGTGTCCGATACAGTCTTTGAAGAAGCACGGGCGCACTTCAGCGAAAAGGAATTGTCCGATCTGACTCTTGCTGTGGCCACCATCAACGCATGGAATCGTCTTTCGATTTCAGCCCGGCTCGTTCCCGGCGCCTATCGACCGGCCGAAGTCGCGATATGACACAGAAAGAACGTGCCGATTTACTGACAAGTCTACATGTCAAAGGCGAGCCGGTGATTTTATTTAATATCTGGGATGCCGGAAGTGCAAAGGCGATGCAAGAGATCGGAGCAAAAGCAATTGCTACGGGTAGCTGGTCGGTTGCGGCGGCGCATGGATATCAGGATGGCGAAAAACTTCCATTGGATCTGACGCTGGCGAACCTCAAACGAATTGTTGCAAGCGTCGATCTTCCCGTGACGTTGGATCTGGAAGGAGGTTACGGGCAAAGCGCAACTGACGTGGAAGCGAATGTTGTGAAGGTGATTGAAGCCGGCGCGGCCGGAATCAACTTTGAAGATCAGATTGTAGGCGGAACAGGGCTGTATTCGATTCAGGACCAATGCGAGCGTATTCAGGCGATACGCAAAGCAGCGGAACGCGCAGCAATTCCGATTTTCATCAACGCGCGAACTGATCTTTTTCTCAAAGCCGGTCCCGTTGAGCACAATGACACCCTTCTACAGGAAGCATTGCGCAGAGCTTTTGCTTATGCGGAGTCCGGGGCAACCGGATTTTTTGCGCCTGGCCTCAGAGACGCTCAACATATTAAGAAATTGTGCGCGCATTCACCTTTACCCGTGAACATACTGATGCTTCCGAATACACCTTCGTCTAAACAGCTCGCGGAATCGGGAGTTGCGCGCATCAGCTATGGCCCCGCTCCGTATCGCCTGGCCATGGAAGCTCTGAGAGAGGCCGGCCGCAAGGCCCTTACCATGACCTGATTTCTGAAACGGTCTTATTAGCGGTTTGCGTTCCGGCGATCGTTTGCTATATGCCACAGGTGGCATCCTGCAGTGCGCCATCCGAGATCAACGCAAACGCGTGACGCATGGCATCCTCATTTCCGTGCACACGAATTTCCGGTGACAACTCGGGACGGCAACGCAAGCAAGGACGATATCCTGCGGCCGTTGCTGCGGCAGCTGTCGGATAATAAACCACATTCCACCGTTTCGCAGTCGGCGCCGGACACACCGGCCGGCAAAACAGCCGTCTTGTCGCCCCAAACGCGGACTTTCTGAGAATTGTCAATTTCCACTTGCTGTTCGTATTCAATGCTTTTTGACCGGGCTTCTTCAATCAGATCCGGCTTCGTGTAAACCGTTCCGTTTCCAAGAACGAGAACGAAGTCATCCGCCAGTATCCGGTCCATGGTATCGGCATCGTTTCGTGCAACCGCCGCCTGATATTCGGTGTCCAGTGCGGCGACAACCCCGGCGTCGCTTTTGGGAGATTCAGCTACCATGGTTGCAGTAACGAATGCGGAAAAGATCAAAGTAAGCACATAAACAGATATCGGTAAACATTCGGAAGTGGTTTGGACAACCGTTTCGATTTCTTTAACCACGTTATCTGGCCCTCCTCGCTTGGCGGAACGACAAGCGGGGTTCCTGGTAGAGGCCGATCACATTTCCTCCGGGATCGCGGAACCTCGCGGTAATTTCCGGCGCATCCGCGCCGATCTGTTGCACAATCTCGCCGCCGTGAGCAATGACAGAATCGATGGTAGCGACTACGCTGTCGACCATGATGTAGAAAAGTAGACCCGGTACCGATGATGGCGGTCGGCCCACAACCCACGTGCCGCTCACTTCACAGGTCGTGTCATCGAATGCCGTTTGCCCATCGCCGCGTTGTCTAATCTTCCAGCCGAATACTTTTGCGTAAAAGTCAGCCGAACGACTGATCTCAATCGCGGGCATCTCAATGTAGCACACCTTACCGTTCGCTAATGTAGGGTGCTTGATTACATCCTGATGTTGGGTTCTGCTTTTTTCAACTTTTCGATTTTTTGCCATACTAAGTTTCCTCCGATAAGTGAACCGTCAGCCGCTCCTTCCTCAATTGGCTTTTCTACTTGCCTCATTCTCAGCGATCCGTGCTTTAACCAGCATCCGGACGAGCGCTGCCGGGAGCGGCTTGTTGGCCTGAAAATGGATAGTAGCCTTGCCGGTATCGAAAGACTTGAATTTCGCCATATGCGCCTCCATGACGACCGTGCTCATTACGAAGAAGCTGCAGTGGTTCGGGAATGCCGCGAAGGCCACCAGTGGCCCATGGTACTTGAACGTCGGTATCTGATAGCTGATAACCTCAGTGGCCCCGGGTACGGCGCTTTTGATGGTCTTGCGGAGCTTTTCAAGAGCGACCCGCGACTTTTCCGGCACAGATGCGAGATACTCGTCTACGTCTTTTGCTGCAGTTCGCTTCTTCACAGTGTAGTCTTTTGAGATTGCTTTTATCATGAAATGTCCCTCACTCGGAACTCAACTTGCTGATTCAAAGTTGTACCTCTAAATACAAAAAGACAACCGTTTCGTCATGAACGGTTCACGAACAGGAACAAGTGAGAGAATACACCGGGCATGCGGGCAAATCGGATGGATCTGTCCGATCAGGTCCATCTTCTCTATCTTGTTAGTCGTAGCAGACCGCTTGTGACAAAGCAATTGTCTCTTGCGCTGCAAATTGAATACATTGAGTCTGACAGTTGAAAGGACAATTTGATCATAGGAGATTACAGTTGAGAAAAGAAACACCGCTTTCTTCCGGCATTTTGGTTTTATTGCTTACGATTCTATCCGGTTCGTCAATTGCCGGCGAAGTCATTACACAGGAAGAATTACTTCGCCGCACCCGGAGTCTTCTGGATGGTGTCGCTGCCGCAAACGGAGCTTCATGGCAGGATTATTTTGCCGAAGATTGCCTGTTTTTCGATGAAAAAGGAAGAAGTCTTGACAAAGCATCCCTGGTCAACGAAATTGGACAACTTCCGGAAGGTTACCGTGTGAGCTTCGAGCTGGAAAAATCCCAAAGCCGTATCTTCGACAATATCGCCATCTTCAGCTACGACATCGATGAGGATTTAACCATCTTTAATCAGCGCATGGGCGCGAGATTTCATGCTACGGATACATGGATTCGCCGTGATGGGAAATGGCAAATCATTGCCAGCCAGTATTTTCGTTATTACGGAGATCCGGCTCCCGGTGAAGTGGACGCAAAAGAATTTTCAGAATACGTTGGAACCTATGAGTTGGCGCAGGGTCATACGGTAGCCGTTTCCCTGGAAGGACTGGACTTATATTACCGGAGGGGAGATCGTCCGAAAGAGCAACTGGTTCCAGAAGCCCCGGGGATTTTTTTCCGCGCGGGAGTGGAGGGACGGATTCTCTTCCGATATGGAAAAAACGGAAAGGTCGATGCAATGATAAGCCGCAGGAATCATGAGGACCTTCTCTGGAAAAAAATCCAGTAAGGCCGCCTTCACAGCCGCGCTCCGAAAAATTCAGCGCCCATTCGCCAGGTTTTCCCCTGATCCATCGATTCTTCGCCGGTCCACCGGAAAGAATCGGGCGTGATATCACGAAAGCTCCATCTCATCCATGCGCCGTCATTATCTTTCCCTTCCTGTACGATTTCATTTCCCACTTTACGGCCGATGAGGTGGTTTTCAATGTGCTTCACCGGATTGATCCATGTGATGTGCCAGGCGTCGGTTTCGGACTCGTAATAGCGCACCGAGGTTCCGTAACGGTTTCGCTCCTTTGGAGTCGAGCTCGATCTCTGGTCGCGCGAAGGAACGATGAAGACATCCTGAATGGCCCGCCCTTCCAGAACTCTTGCGAAATGCCATTCAGCCGGCGTTTCCTTCTTCGATCCATCCTCGAAGTAATCAATCGCACGAATCTTCCAGCTTCCAATCAACCAGCCGTAAATGTCGGACTCGGGGCGCATCTCCGCAGAACGGTCCTCCGATTGCAGAACTTCAACAAAATCATTGCCTGGATTCAATGTTGCCTCCTTATTCATTGTTTCAACTGATGCCGCATTCAGAACAAACAGCATGCATACAAGATAAATCATTGCCAACCCTCCGCTCGCGCTGACCGCTCATTCGACGGTCTTGCATTCACTTCAAACTTTAGCTGGAAGCAGGGGTGCACCGCTATCAGAATCTTGCGGGCACCGCAGTATCGATCATTATTTTCTAAGGCAATAAATCACGAGATCAAGCTTTTTTGAGGCTGGCCGGATTACGGTTGCTCATAAGCCTGCTTCAAAGCGCTTATGTCGATTTTGTCCATTTGGAGCATGGCTTCCATGACTTGTTTTGATTTCCGGGCATCCTTATCTAGCAACAACTCCATTAGAACGGTTGGAATGATTTGCCAGGACAGACCGTATTTGTCTTTTAGCCAGCCGCATCTTTCCTTTTCTCCACCTTCCGAGAGCTTCTCCCACAGGTGATCTACTTCTTGCTGAGTCTCACATTTTACGAAAAACGATACAGCCGGTGAAAAGGTGAAAAGCGGACCACCGTTCAGCGCAATGAATTCTTGTCCGTTGATCTGGAATGACGCGGTCATTACCGTGCCCGCAGGCGCCGGGCCTCCCTCACTGTATCGAGTTACATTCACAACCGATGAATTCTTAAATACAGAAACATAGAAATTCGCTGCCTCTTCGGCTTTGCCATCGAACCACAGAAACGGGGTAATTTTTTGCATATCTTCTCCTCTATACGTTTTTACATGCTGACCGCACTACCGCGCGGTCCCGGCGTTATTTTCAAACATTTGTGGAATCAGAGATTTGCGCTATCAGAATCCGGCGAGTTTCCGCAGCGATGCGGGATGATGCGTCATCGCGGTATCTGCGGGGACTGAAACCGACTGCCTGCCGGAATGAAGCGGTAAAGTGGCTGTGACTGGAAAAACCCAGATCCAGAGCGATGGTTGTCAGGTCCCGATTCGTATCCAGCAGCAGATCGATGGCTGACGACAGACGCGTGTGCAAATGGTAACGGTGAAGCGGCACACCGACGTTTTCACGAAACATGCGCGTTAAATGAAATGGAGAACATCCCAGCGCGTTCCCGAGCGATGATAAACTCCAGTTCTTTTCGGGATACCTCAGCAGAATAACTTTTGCGGCTTCAATTTGCCTGGGGATTCTGGAATTCTTGCGCCGGGATGATTTCTGCTCACGTGAGCATCTCAGCGCATAAGACAGCATTGCGACGCATGCTTCCTCCACTTCAAGGGGACCGGCGATGTTTTGTGTGAGCCTCCACCAGATTAGATTTCGGGCGGCCATCGCAGAAGGTGAAAGCAGGCAATGGGTGCCGGCGGAATGAATACCTGCAGAAAGGAGCACCGATTCCAGAACGTCATGATAGCAATCCGGGGAGAATTCTACTGCGAGACAATCATCATCCGCCAACATCGGATGGCTAACTCTGTAAGAGCGTCCAGCCGGGAAGATCAAAGCGAGGTTCGGTTCCGCAAGTACTTGCGTGCCCCGTGAAAGGTGTTCAATGAACGCGCCGCGAAGCGGCAGAACCAGCGTGTCAGCGTCAGAATTTTCCGTATCACCGGCGGCCTTCTCAGCGTACCGGCATGCGACGTAGCGTACACTCAAAAGGTCGCTTTTGTAGTATTCCGTTGCTGTCAGGCTCATCGCTTCAACCATCTGAAATCTCCGGCCGGCATATCCTGTTTCTTAACAAAACCCAAAACTTCTGTATAAAACTTAAGCGCCTTACTCTGATCATCTACCATTACGCTACTCAAGGTAATTTTCATAAATCCCCTCTATTTATTTGCTGCCGTGCCATGGGCTATCCGGACCATTTTATCAAGAGGTCTGTAAATCCGCTTTACATTTTGTCACGAACGGTCCGTTGAGTAGAACAAGAAAGAGAATAAAAGACATAGCGGGGAACAAGAAGTTGAAAGTCGGTCGAATGTCCGCGTAGAGAGCCTGCCACATACTGGGATTTCCGGGATCGTTGCGGCGCGTACAGTCAGGGCTTCGGGTCAGCGGATTTTGTACCCGAAATGATTTCCTGTAACGCCTGTTTTGCTTTGGGTGTATGGATCTGAGCCAGCGATTGAACCGCTGTGATTCGCACTTCCTTATCGGGATCGTTTTTTGCCGCATCGAGCAAAGCTGCAACCGCATCATCACTTTCACTGTCACCGAGCGCTCTTGTGGCGGTCTTTCGCATTTCCGGATCCGGACCCTGTTTGAGGATTTGTCCCAGCGTTTTGATGGCCTGCGCCCCACCCATGTCAATGGTACTGTAAAGCGCGGCCTTCCGTACTTCCTGGCTCTTTGCTTTTTGGGCCAGTTCCAGCAAAACATTAAGATCTTTTTCTTCCAGATTATCAGCGAGTGAATGGACGGCTGTGCGAGCCATCTCCTCGTCCGGATCGTTCATAGCAATTCCGATCAAAAACTGTTTTGCCGATGGATCGGATCGCTCCATAGTTGCATAAAGTGCTGCCTTGCGAACCTCCGGATCCGTGGATTTTGAATACACTTCTTTCAATGCCTCGAAAGTTTGCGCGTCGTCTAAAGCGGCCATAGCAAACACTGCATTACGCCGCAGTTCCGGGTCTTTGTCGGTTAACGCCACGCGGCGAAACATGTCGGGAGGTGCAGACCCCTGATCTGCCAGGGCAAAAAGTACGGCTTTTCTCACTTCGGTGTTCTGAACTTTCGCGATCACGGCATTTAAAGCATCCATGGCCGGCTTGCTCCCCAGATCACTCAGAGCAAATACTGCGGCTCTGGCAAGCTCTACGTCGGCTTCTTTCTCAGCAACGCCTGCAAGCACAGCAACAACTTCCGGATCATCCGTGTCGGAAAGAGCGTGCAGCGCTGATTTACGGACCTCAAGATCTACCTGCGAATTCAATATTTGTTTCAAAGCCATAACGGATTCTTTCCCGCCGCGATCGCCTAATGCAAAAACTGCATTTCTTCGCACGGACCCGTCCTCATCCTTGATGGCAATCTCGGCCAGTTTAGCCGTCACTTCAGGGGAGTCGAGATCGGACAGCATGAAAACAATCTTGGCGCGCGTTTCACTGTTTTTTTCCTGGTTGTACAGTACGATGAATGTCTCCGGTGATGCGTCACCTGAGTCCATAAGAGCGCGCAGCGCTTCCAATCGCACTTCTTCATCATCGTTGCCGCTCATTTGCCGGATAAACACCTCATACTGAGGCTGTCCGCTCCTGGCCAGCGCCCGGGCTATGCGGACCATGTTGGAGCCTGCATCGTCAACCCATTCACTCTTTGGATATTTTCCAATAAATGATTGGTAGCATTCGAAGACTTTCGTTAATGATTCTTGAGATTTTTCGCGCGCGTAGCAAATCCAAAAATGCGAGTCATCTACATATGAACTGCTGGGATACGATGCGATGTGTTGTTGAAAGGCCTGAATTGCCGGATTCCAGCTTCCATCCAGAATGAGTGCGTAACCCCTGTTGTACGATTTTGCAGCGTCCCCTCCCTCCGGAGCCGCTCCTGGCGGAAGCGCATTGGCCTGCGCTCCGGGGATCAAGATCAGCAGAAGAGCCGCGATCCACAATACTTTGTTCACCTTCATTTGTTCCGTTCCTCCACTAAATACTTTTCTTACTCGAAGCGCTCTCATTATCTGTCAGCGGTTCTGCCATTCGCATGCGTTCCAGATTGATCTTCAAAAGAAGTCCTTTTCTGTCCACACCGCTCTTTAAGAATTCGATCCCGGGCGTGTCGTTTTGCCTTTCCAGATTGGCAATCTGCATCAATATTAATTCCAGATCCGATACCAGCTTTTGCAATCTGCGGCGATCCGGTTGAGCCAGCTCTTTCTTCAGAAGCGATGCCTCTTGAATGAGCGTGTTCGATATCTCTTTCTGCTTCGAAAAATCCAGGCCATTAGAGCCTTCTTGATCGGGAGTCAGATTTACGATCATAAGAAGCAAAACTTCCGATCGACCCAGGAAATCGTTTGCGCGCTCATTCAAACTTGCAGGAACAACGACCTGTGTTTCTTGATCGCCCTTGAATGTTGTAACGACGCGAGTGGGTCTCAGCGTAAAACGCCCCAGAATCATTCCCGCTCCAATCAGAAACAGGACGGCGGCAACGCGATAGATCCAACGGAGACGATTTTGCTTTGGCTTCTCGCTTTCAATTCGCAATGAAAGGCGGTCCCAGTAGTTGTCCCAGAATTTTGCATCCGGTTCCGAACGCGGGTGATCACTCATCACCTTCAGTGTCCGGCTCATCTTCTTATACGCAGCAGAACACTTGTTGCAGGAAGCCAAATGCTGTTGAAAAGCCTGCTGTCGCGCTTCCGGCAGAGCGCCGTAAAGCGCATCAATAAAAATGCTGCGAATCTCCCTACAGGGCTTCATTGGTACTGGTCCTCTTACTGCGGAATGGCTGTAACTCCTTCTGCAGCCGTCGAATCGCCCGGAAAAGCTGCGCTTTTACGGTGCCCTCCGAGATACCGAGAATTTCGGCAATCTCCCGGAGCATCAATTCGTTGTAGTGTCGCATCGCAAAAATGCATCTCTGTCGCGCCGGCAGTTTCTGCAGCGCTTGATCGATTCGTTGCTTCACGTCCCGATCCTCCAGGTCCTGTTGAGGATTGGATTTGCCCGGAGATGTTTCCTGGATCTCATCATGCAGCTCCACCAGCTGGAAATGTTTGCGGCGCGTTTTATCAATACAGGTATTTACCGTAATCCGGTACATCCACGAGCTCAGTTTTGAGTCTCCGCGAAAATCCTTTATGGACGTAAACACTTTCATAAATACTTCCTGCGACAGGTCCTCAGCGTCATGATGATTGCCCGTCATATCCAATGCCAGGTAATAAACCTTTTGCTTGTATCTTTCAACCAGATCGCGAAAAGCCGGGCCCTCGCCCCTCTGAACACTCTCCACAAGCAATTGTTCTTCATGGGTCATAACCGTCTGTTCGTCCTTTTTGACGTCTTTTGGGAATGAAAGGTTTACATGGATAAGGGCGCCTTCCGATGATTGCGATCAGGAAAAAGGGGTGGAGCGGACCCGAAAGTCCGCTCCAGGGGAATACCCTTTTATTGGGGAGTCTAAGATATCATCGTCTGCCGATACTGTAAAGTCCGTGACGTTGAAATGCCGGCATTCTGGTGTAAAGTGCCGGAATCAAGGGCTGAAAAGGATCTTACAACGCTTCCAAAAAGTTGCGAATTGCGTCAGGGTTCCGGGTTTTCCAGGCAATGTCCCGAATCTGGCCGATCACCTGCTTGTTTCCTGCATGTCTTTGGAGCACAGAATCGATTGCTCCCGCGCCCAGTCCGGCAAGAATTGCCTTTACACTTTTGCGGTCACGAGCCATGAAAACGGCGTTTTCCAGCACGCTGATCACGGATTCCAGCGAAGCGGAGAATCGCCTCGCGTACAGGAACTTTGCCGTATCAATTGTGGCTGCGGAATCCTTTGTGTATGAAGCCATTTTACAGATCGAAGATACTATCTTCCCGGAAACAGGAGACGAGGGATCGAGAGACCTGGTGAGTCCGAATATTTCCGGATCGGTGATTGCGTCAGCAACGGTTGCCAGATCGGTACCAACTGTTTCCGCAGCTTCCGCAAGGCCGGCAACAACTGATTTGAAAAACGGGCTATCCTGATAAATACGAATGGCGCGAACAACGGCTTTGACACAATCTTCATCGCGACTGAAGAAAAGGGCCTTTCCTACGGCTTGAATGCCGTCTGCCAGCGCTGCCGCAGGTAAATTGTTCAATTGAAAAGCAACCTTCCATTGCGCACCGACAAAATGATCGGATGAAATCGTGTTAATGATTTCGCGCTGACGGTCAACGGAAAGTTTTACAAATTCTCTGTATAAAGACTCCGGAGAATTGATCCTGTCGTTCTTAGCCGCGGCTACCAGTTTTGTGTCCTTTTTTGTGGCAATAACGGCGTCACAAAATTCCCTGTCTGATATCTGACTCATCTTTGAGCTCCTGTTCCCGAAAACGCGATCTTCGGATCTGTCTCCTCACCGTTCTTGAATGGTTCGATGAGACTGACCCGGACCCACGGGATTTTCTCACAACTTCTGCAGAACCGCAATTGCTGATCTGTCGCGGATGCGCCCTCTGTCTCCTTCTTCTTACACCAGGACAAAACCGTAGTAAAATTGGGAAAAGATGCTTTCATACACAACCGGCGCAGGTACACTGTCTTATGTCCATGGCGCGAGTGATGTTCCGCTAATTGGATCAACGATCGGAAATTTATTCGATCAAATTGCGACTCGATTTCCGGATAACGAGGCTTTGGTATCGCGACATCAGGACCTTCGATACTCTTACCGGCAGTTGAAGGAAGAGTGTGATCGACTTGCGCGAGCGCTGATGGCGTGCGGCATTCAAAAAGGTGATCGGGTTGGTATCTGGTCACCCAATCGCGCGGAATGGGTCCTCGTTCAGTTTGCCACGGCAAAAATCGGCGCAATTCTGGTGAACGTGAACCCCGCGTATCGCGCCACAGAACTTTCGTACGCCCTGGGTCAATCCGGGTGTTCAACCCTGATTCTGTCCCCTCCATATAAAACTTCGGATTATCCGGAAATACTTCGCGAAGTTTGTCCTGAGCTGGATCAGTGTGAGCCCGGCAATCTGAAATCCGAGCGCCTTCCTCAGCTAAAATCCGTGATCACGCTTGGCGATCGAAATTATCCGGGATGCTATCCGTGGAAGGATGTACTGGAAAAAGCCGGACAAATTTCAGAAACGGAATTATTGCAACGCCAGAGCAGTCTGCATTTTGACGAGCCGATCAATATTCAATACACATCGGGGACAACTGGCTTTCCCAAAGGCGCAACTCTTTCGCACCACTCGATTCTGAACAACGGCTACTTTACCGGTGAACGGATGCGTTTCACCGAAAGGGACCGCCTTTGCATTCCGGTTCCGTTTTATCATTGCTTTGGAATGGTTCTGGGCAATCTTGCATGCGTGACGCATGGCGCTACAATGGTCTTGCCGGCTGAGGCTTTTGATCCGGTAATGACTCTGCAAACAGTATCGGAGGAACGTTGTACGGCGCTGCACGGAGTTCCAACGATGTTCATCGCAGAGCTTGCGGCGCCTGGTTTCGACAGGTTTGATCTGTCCAGCCTTCGCACGGGCATCATGGCCGGAGCGCCCTGTCCTATCGAAGTAATGAAGAAGGTCACATCGCAGATGAACATGACGGAAATCACGATTGCCTACGGAATGACGGAAACTTCGCCCGTTTCATTTCAAAGCGAGCCGGGCGATCCGATCGAGAAGCGCGTAACAACGGTGGGTCTTGTGCATCCTCATGTTGAATGCAAGATCATTGATCCGGACACAGGAGCAACGTTGCCAAGGGGCACGACCGGAGAATTATTATCGCGCGGATACATTGTGATGCTGGGTTACTGGAAACAACCTGAGGCGACATCCGCTGCAATTGACGCGGCGCGCTGGATGCATTCGGGAGATCTTGCTGTTATGGACGCTGAAGGATATGTCAGGATCGTGGGTCGTTCGAAAGATATGATCATTCGCGGAGGAGAAAATATCTATCCGCGCGAAATCGAAGAATTTTTATACAGTCATCCGGCGATTCTTGATGTTCAAGTGATCGGTGTGCCGGATCCAGTGTACGGAGAAGAAGTGATGGCGTGGATCATCTTTAAACCGGAACTTAAGGCGACAGTTGAAGATCTGACCGGCTTCTGTCAGGGAAAAATTTCGCGCTTCAAAATTCCGCGTTACTGGCACTTCACCCACCACTTTCCGATGACTGTGTCAGGCAAAGTGCAAAAATACATCATGCGTGAATCCGCCATTCAGCTACTTGGATTGAAATGATACACCCGGTCGATCTTGGCACGTTCAGGCTTTATCCGCTTGTGGATGGTTTTTTCCATCTCGATGCCGGCGGCCTGTTCGGCATTGTTCCAAAAACCATCTGGGGAAGGACCTGGGCTGTGGACGATCGAAATCGTCTAAGAATCGCGGCCCGGTCGCTGCTTGTGCAAACCGGAGATCACTGGGTTTTGATCGATACCGGTAACGGCGATAAGTTTGATGACAAATACAAAGAGATCTACGGAATCGAAGGTCCTCCGGCCCTGGAGCAACAAATTCGGGAAGTGGGGATTACACCGGAAGACATCGATGTGGTCATCAATTCGCACCTTCATTTTGATCATGCGGGAGGCAACACGAAAAAAGATGCAAAGGGAGACTGGATTCCTGCATTTGCCAATGCGCGATATGTGGTGCAGCGGGGCGAATATCATTTCGCCACGCACCTCAATGAAAGAACGCGCGGCAGCTATCGGATCGACGACTATGTCGCGCTGGAGCAACAGGGGTTATTTGATTTCCAGGATGGCGACGCATCGATTGTTCCCGGTGTCAAAGTCGTCCGTTCGGGCGGCCACAGTCCATATCATCAGTGTGTTTTGCTGGAATCCGGCAGCAACAAAGCATTCTTTCTGGGAGATCTCGTATCAACACGGGCCAATCTGGCCTACGCATACATCTCCGCATTCGATCTCGAACCGCTCGTTACTCTGGAAAAAAAGAAAGAATACATGACCCGTGCAGCCGCAGAAGACTGGCTCCTTTTTTTCGTCCATGATCCGGACATCGCCTGTAGCAAAATCCTTATCCAGGACGGACGCTGCCAACTGCGACCTTAGACTTCCATTGGACCGCAGGCTTCCAGCCTGCATTACGGGCCGCAGGCATCTTGCCTGCATTAGGGACCGCGGACTTCCAGCCCGCACGCAGGCTTCCACCCCGTCAAATAACTTTACATTGCAGGTGGAGATCGTCAAGGGAAGAGGCGCTATAATAAAAAAGAGCAGGACCATCCGTGCGGGAAAGCTGCGCTCAACACGATGACCGACTCAAACGAACAGGCCTTTTCCAGTTTCGGACGCTACACTCATGTTCAGTTTCTTGCGGAGGGCGGGATGGGGCGCGTTTTCAAAGCCCACGATCCTGCTTTGAACCGTCCTGTTGCTCTAAAATTCCTCCATCGAAACGATCCTCATTTACGGGACAGACTGATGCTGGAAGCAAGAGCCCAGGCCAGGATTGACCACGAGCACATCTGCAAAATTTATGAAGTTGGTGAAATTGACGGAAAACTTTACATTGCCATGCAGTTCCTTTCCGGCAAAACGCTTTCTGTAGCAGGCGCCCAGTTAACCATGGAGCAAAAAGTAAGAGTGATCCAGGTAGTAGCGGAAGCGATTCATGCAGCCCACCGCGTAGGACTAATCCACCGGGATTTGAAACCGGCGAACATTTTGATACAGCAGAACGAAGATGGTACGTGGTTCCCTTTTATCACTGATTTTGGATTGGCCCGGGAAGTAGAAGCTCCGGGTTTAACTGTTTCCGGTATGGTAATCGGTTCTCCATTCTATATGCCGCCGGAGCAGGCACGCGGAGAGATTCATGGACTCGATTTCCGCAGCGATGTTTACAGCCTGGGAGTCACACTTTACGAGCTCCTGTCCGGACAATTGCCTCTGACGGCGGAAACAACCCTTGACGTTCTCATGAAGGTGATTCAGGAAGATCCGAGACCGTTACGATCCATCCAGCCGGACATTCCTGCAGATCTGGAAACGATCGTGATGAAATGTCTGCAGAAGGAGCCGCAAAGACGGTATGAATCCGCAAAATCTCTGGCGGATGATTTGAGACGTTTTCTGGATGGCGAACCGATAAAGGCAGTTCCTGTCCGCATTCATTACCGTTTATGGAAAAAAGCCAGAAAACATCAATTTTCCGCTCTGCTTTTGTTGCTGCTGGCTTTCAGTACTCTTGCTTTCACGATCTGGGGACTTCGGACTAAATGGTACGCTCAAAAGCAAGTTTACTGGATGAATCAATTCAGTCAGGAAGCGCAATACCTTGACAGCTTCATGAAATACGCGTACACGTCTCCATTACACAACATCAACAATGAGCGCACGCAAGTTCAGGATCGTCTGAAAGCAATGGAAAAAAGAATCGAAGAGGAAGGAAGTAGTGCAGGAGGTCCCGGACACTATGCTTTAGGCCGCGGCTACATGACTCTGGAAGACTATGAACAGGCAAAGAAACATCTGGAATCCGCATGGAACCAGTATCGGTATCAGACTCCGGATGTTGCGTACGCCCTGGGGTTAAGCCTGGTGGAATTGCACCGAAAGGAAGCCTCTGAAGCTCGAAAGATTCCAAACCAGAAAGAAAGGGATGCGAAGAATCAAGAACTGTATCAACTTTACCGGTTACCGGCCGTTGGTTTCATCGCCAGAGGGAAAAGCGCACGCGCGGAAGCTGTGGAATACGTGGAAGCGCTGGTGGCATATATGGATAAAGATTATCTTCATGCAATTGAAAAGGCGCAGCAGTGCGTGAAGAAAATTCCGTGGTTTTACGCTGCCGATCAACTTCAGGGAGATGCTTACTCGGCTCTTGGCGATCAGAAGGACAGATCTGGAAAAACCAGGGAGGCCCTGCAGTATTTCGACCTGGCCCATAAAGCATATCAAGAGGCAATTCGAAAAGGGCCGAGCTTTTCTTCGGCATACGAAGAGCTTGCTGAGAATGAAGAGGCCATCATGGAGGTAAAAACATATCAAACCAATGAGCCTTTCGAGATTAATTTTGAACGCGCTGTGAAGGCCTGCGATTCTGCAATCATCGCCAATTCGCAGAGTATCAAAGCCTACCGGGTTAAAGCCGGCATTTGCTGGCGCTGGGGCGAACATCTTTCGTATCACGATCAGGACCCGCGGCCTGTTTTAAGAACTGCGATGGAATCTGCGCGTGTAGCCATCCGGCTTGATCCCGGTAATCATCGTCCGTACGGCGAGTTGGGAGTCGCATGCGATTTATACGGAAGGTACGAATTGGCTCATGGTATAGATCCT
>Ga0247727_10005253_pt1 | contig 26516 bp, 23 predicted proteins | sample WisWelCaveWW1625_FD_202498 | JGI IMG/M metagenome (GOLD analysis project Ga0247727, IMG submission 202498) | Biofilm microbial communities from Wishing Well Cave, Virginia, United States - WW16-25 | ecosystem: Environmental > Aquatic > Deep subsurface > Groundwater > Cave microbial mat | place...
AGCGACCCGACACTTTCTCGCGGAAGATCCGACCCTCGTGGGCCAGCTTCCGCAGCGCGTCCTTGACCCCGAGGTGGAGAACGTTTTCCAGCTCGTCCGTGGCGTAGCCTGCCTCCGACTCCGTGACCAAAGCCTCGCACGTCCGCACGAGCGTGCCGTGCTTCGAGAACCACACGGAACGGAAGCACCACAGCCCCATCGCATCGAAGCGCGCGATCTCCTCGAGCGTGTAGTACTTCCCGCGGTGGGAGCAGCTGGAGCGGTAGCTGAGATTCCCGGAGTTTGCGGAAGACAGTGAGATCGACGTCCGTGCCCAGGGCGGCCTTGAGCTCGGGCATGGTCGCGATCTTCTGATCGAGGAGCAGCCGGCGCACGCATTCGGCGTCCATGGGTCGATCCCCCCCCCAGTGTCAAGATTACGCCTCTATAAGCGTAACTATAACATCTGAGCCGACGGGAGGTCAACCAGAACAAAAACGCGGGCGACCCGCTGGATCTCCTTGTGCTACGCCGCCTCGCACCGGTTGGCCACATCACCCTTGACGCGGGCCGAGGCATGCCGCACGTCAGAGTTGCGCGGAGTCCTCTGGACTAATTGTTTCGCGGGCGCTTACCCTAGACCGGCCGGATGCTGAAGGGCGAAGGAGGGCCAGACGCCGCGCCCCCCGGAGCGTTACCCGAAACTCCTATACTCGTCGATGATGAACTCGATCGGGTTGCGCATCTGGTCGTTGACCCACACCTCGTAGTGGAGGTGCGGCGCCGTCGAGCGGCCCGTGTTGCCCGAGAAAGCGATCACCTCGCCGCGCTTCACGCGCTGGCCGGGCCGGACGTTGAAGCCGTCGAGGTGGCCGTAGCGGGTCACCACCCCGAAGCCGTGGTCGAGCATGATCGCGTTGCCATAGCCCGCGCGGGGACCGACGAAGACGACGACACCGTCGGCCGGCGTCTGCACCTTCGTCCCGCGCGGGACGGAGATGTCGATGCCGGGATGGAAATCGCGACGACCCGTGAACGGATCGGGCCGGTTGCCGAAACCCGCCGAGAGATAGCCACGCAGCGGCCAGATCGAGGGGGTCGACGCGAGCAACTCCTTCTGGTCCCGGAAGTAGGCTTCGAGGCGGCTCGACTTGTCGGAGAGGGCGCTCACCGTGCTGTCGAGGTTCTCGAGCGTGGACGCGACGTCGACGGACGGCGGCAGCGTCTCATTCCGCGAGAGACCGCCGACGCCCCCGACGGTCGCGTCCGGAAGGCTCTCCTCGACCCCGGCCATCAAGCCCAGCTTCGTGACGACGGTCTGGAGCTGGAGGACCTTGGCCTGCAGCTGCCCAGCGTTCTCCTCGTAGGCCCGGGCCTTCGCGGCGAGGGCGAGGTTCTCTACCCGTAGACGCCGGATCTCGGCGACTTCGACGGCGATCCAGGTGTAGTGGGCCAGGATCCCGGCCAGGACCAAACCCATGACGCCGAAGGCCGCCAGTACCCACCGGGTCAGCCGGACCGAGATCTGGAACTTCCGGAACCGGGCTTTGGCGTGGGGAACGACGATCAGCGTGTAGAACTCGTTGGCCATCCACTACTCCGAGCCACCGGCTTGCCCGCCGCGGGGAGGCGCGTCACGGACGCCACAACCGGCCTTCGCACAGCGGTACCGACGCTCCAACCGTCTCAAAAGCGTTCGAGGCTAGCACGCGGTCATGGGGAGGTCAAGGGCTCGCCCAGACTTCGTCTAAACTGCAGGGCTTCGCCCAGGTGGTCAGCCATAACATGTTCAGAATGCGCAAGATCCGAGATCGTTCGGGCCACTCGCAGGACACGGTCGAGGCCTCTCGCTGACAGCCCGAGCCGGTCCACGGCATGGCGTAGGAGGCGCCGGCCGTTCGCGCACGGCTCGGCCACTTGACGGAGCACAGAAGTGGATAGATAGGCATTGGAACAGCAAGAGTTAGCTCCCTGGGCGCGGCTCGCCTGCTGGGCCCGAGCGCCGACCACCCGCTCTCGCACGGCGTCAGTCCTCTCGCCCGGCGGCCCGGCGATCTCGTCGAACGCAGCGGCCGGCACAGCCACGTGAAGGTCGATTCGGTCGAGGAGCGGGCCCGAGAGCCTTCCCAGATAGCCCCGGATCTCCCCCGGCGTGCAGCGACAGGCCGCCTTGGGCATCCCGCTGCGACCGCACGGGCATGGGTTGAGCGCCGCCACCAGCTGGAAGCGGGCCGGCATGCGGCACACTCCCAGGTGCCGTGCGACGGTCACGTAGCCCTCCTCGAGGGGCTGGCGCAGTGCCTCGAGGCTCGTGCGCCGGAACTCCGCGAGCTCGTCGAGGAACAGCACACCGTTGTGCGCGAGGCTGACCTCGCCCGGGCGGGGACGCTGGCCGCCGCCGACGAGGGCCGGTCCGGTCGCGGAGTGGTGCGGGCTGCGGAAGGGACGCCGTACGATCGCCTCTTCCGCCGACAGGCCCGCGGCTGAGTGGATGGCCGCCGTTTCGACCGCTTCCGAATCGGCCAGCGGGGGGAGGATCCCCGGCAGCCGCCGCGCCAGCATCGTCTTGCCGGAGCCCGGCGGGCCGGCGAAGAGCAGGTTGTGGCCGCCCGCCGCCGCGATCTCGAGCGCGCGGCGCGCGAGCAGCTGGCCGCGGACGTCGGCGAGATCGACCTCGGGGGCGCCTGCTTCTTCGGAATCCGCAACGAGCGCGGGCGGAGGCGGCAGCTCCGCCGCCGCCAGCAGAGCGACGGCCTCGGGCAGCGTCGCCACGGGGTAGAGGGGCAGCCCGCGGGCGAGCGCCGCCTCGCGCTGGCTCGCCGCGGGCACGATCGCGGCCGCGAGCCCGTAACGCCGGGCGAGCAGCAGCATCGGCAGCAACCCGGTCACCGGCCGGACGCTGCCGTCGAGCGCCAGCTCGCCCACCAGCAGCACGCGCGGGAGCTGGGGCATGACGAGCGTGGCATCGGCGGCGAGCAGCCCGAGCGCCGTGGCGAGGTCGAGCGACGAGCCGCACTTGCGCAGGCTCGCGGGGGCCAGGTTGACCGTGATGCGGCGGTCCCACTTGAACGGGATGCCGCAGTTGCGCAGCGCCGCGCGGACCCGGGACTCGCTCTCCTTCACGGCAGAGTCCGGCAGCCCTACCATCGTGAAGCGCGGGAAGCCGGGCGCCGAGTCGGCCTCTACGCTCACCAGGTGCGCTTCGACTCCCAGCAAGGCCGCAGTCAGCGACGTTGCGAGCATAGCTCCCTCCTCGGGCGCACGACGGGAGAGGGCCGTTGCGACGGGAGCAGCCTACACGACAGCCGGGCCGCCGGAGGTCCGCTCCGGGCGCTCGGCGGGCGGATCAGTCGTGCGAGGTATCGGTGTAGATGGTCAGCACGGAGCCGGCCATGATGCGCGTGCCCTCGAGGCCGTTCCAGGCCTGCAGCTTACGCACCGTGGTGCCGTGCTGGGCGGCGATCGTGCCGAGCGTGTCGCCGGGCTCGACCCGATAGCGCACGTACGCTCGGTCCTGCGGCCCGCGCGAGCCCTCGCGCCGCACCGGCACCACGCGCGCGCGGCTGGCCGGGACCGGGATCACGAGCTCGCTGCCCGGTCGCAGGCGCCGCTGCGGCACCAGCAGGTTCGCCTCGGCGATGGCCTGGGCCGAGACGCCGTTCGCGCGCCCGATATACGCGAGCGTCTGGCCGCGGCGCACCACGTGCTTGCGGTAGACGACTTTCTTGTCGGCCGGCAAGTCGGCCAGGCACTGGCGTAGCGCGTCGCCGCGGCCGGGCGGCACGCGCAGGTCGTAGCTGCGGTCGGCCGGCGTCGCGAGGCGCCGCAGCTCCGGGTTGAGCTCGCGCAGCGTCTCGACCGGCTCGCTCACGCACGCGGCGACCACGCGCAGGTCGTAGGCGCCACCGACCGCCACCGGCTCCCACGCTGGCAGCGTCTCGGGTGTGATCACGAAACCATACCGTTCCGGGGCCTTGGCGAGCACGATCGCGGCGTGGATCAGCGGCACGTAGTTCTTCGTCTCGCGGCGCAGCGCCCGGGTGCGCCGCAGCTCCCAGTAGTCATTTTTGTGGTAGCGCGACATCCCGCGCAGCACCTTGCCCTCGCCCGCGTTGTAGCCGGCGAGCGCCAGGTTCCAGTCCCCGAACAAGCCGTAGAGGTCCTTCAGGTAGCGGGCGGCCGCGCGCGTCGCCTTGGCGGGATCGCTCCTTTCGTCCACCCACCAGTCGATGGCGAGTCCGTAGCGCCGGCCGGTCGCGCTGATGAACTGGAACACACCCTTGGCCTTGGCGCGTGAGTAGGCGTTGGTCTTGAAGGCGCTCTCGACGAGAGCGACGTAGGCGAGGTCCTGCGGGATGCCTTCCTCGGCGAAGACGCGCCGGATCCCGGGCAGGTACTTCTGCCCGCGCGAGAGCGCCTCCTGGAACCAGTCGAAGAGCGGCCCCTGGTAGAGGTCGATGCACGAGAGCACCGCGTCGTTGAGGGCGACCGGCAGGTCGAGCGTCTCCGACTCGACGGCGGCCATGGCCTGGGCCATCGTCTCGGCGCTCGCCGGCGCGTCGCTCACCGGCAAGGCACCCACGCCGTCGATCGCCGCCGGCTCGGCGGCGGCGGAGTCCTCCTCCGCGCCCGTTGAGGCGTGCGCCACATTCAGTTGATTCTCGGCCTCAGCGATCGGTACGGGAGCCGGGTCGGCCGCCTTCGGGGTCGCTGGCCGGGGGGCCTCCGTGGGCCCGGGCGTGGCAACGCGCGAGCCACCGCCGCCCGTCGCGCAACCGAGGGCCAGGCCGGCCAGGAGCACGGTGCAAATCCTGGCCGCCCAGAGCCTTCCCTCCAACACCCCTCCTCCCGCGGCGGCACGGGTCAGCGGAGGATAGCATACCCGCTGTTCGACCCGCTGTTCGACCCGCTGTTCGACCCGCTGTTCGACCGAAGTCCGGCCACATCCGCTCATCCCGGAAGGTGAGTGCAATTTGCACGCCCGGTGGTCGATCCCTTATCCTTGGTAGTTCCGTTTTGCCGTTCTGTCGCTCTTCATCACCCTCGCAACCGCCTCAAGGAGACCGCGCATGACAGTCCGCCGCACCTGGGGGTCGTTCCTCGCCATCGCCTTGGTCGGGGCGTTCATCCTCCCCGCCTGCAACCGCCGCAAGCCCGCCGAGGTGAATCCGATCATCCCAATGGTCAAGGTCAACCGCACGAAGGCGCCGCTCGGGAGCGCCCTCGAGATCACCTACAGCTGGACCCTCGAGCCGGGGGCGAAGAAGCTGGATCAGAACTACTGGGCGCTCGTCCACTTCCTCGACAACCAGGACGTGATGCTGTTCTCGGACGATCACCAGCCGGAGCCGCCGCCGTCGGCGTGGGAGCCGGGAAAGAGCTACAGCTACACGCGCACGCGCTTCGTGCCGATCTACCCGTACGTGGGCGACGTCGAGGTGCGCATGGGTCTTTACCCCTACCCCGGCCGCGGGGAGCGGCCGGCGCTGAAGGGCGAGGACAAGGGCTTCCGCGAGTACAAGGTCGCGAGCCTCGAGCTGCTCCCGCAGACGGAGAACATCTTCCTCGTCTACAAGGAAGGATGGCACAACCCGGAGACGCATCCCGAGAACCCGAGCGTCGAGCGCACCTGGACCAAGAAGGAGGCGCTCGTCTCTTTCAAGAACCCGAAGCAGGACGTGATCGTCTACCTCGAGGGCGACACCTGCGTGAAGTGTTTCGCGACGCCACCCGAGCTGACCGTGAGGGTCGGCGACAACGTCGGCCTGCGCATCCCGATCGAGGGCCCGCAGGTGCACCTCAGCAAGATCCGCGTGAAGACCGAGGACCTGGGTGACGGCGAGTGGGTGGACCTGCGGCTCTCGATGAGCGAGTCGTTCGTGCCCAAGAAGCTCGAGCCGCCGCTCAACAACGACGACCGCGAGCTCGGCTTCAACGTCTACCATCTCTTCGTCGCGGAGGCCGGGCAGGCGGGGAGCGTCGAGGGCGTCGTCGATGCGGTGCCGCTCGCGCCGGCGCCGGCTCAAGCGAAGACCGCGGCCGCGAAGCGTTGACGGAGGCCCTGCCGGGGGGGCGCTTCGAGCGCCACCCCCGGCTCGCCGGCGCCGGACTCCTCGCCGGCGCGCTCATCCTGCTCGAGATCGCGCTCAGGGTCTTCCCTCCCGTTCCGGTGCTCTTCGCGCACGAGATGCGCCGCGTGCACCGCTACTCGCGAACCGCCCGCGTCGACCTGCGGCCGTCGCAGTCGGCGCGCCTGCGCATCGACCGATCCGGCGGAGAGCCCCTCTTCGACTTCCGGCTCTCGACCGGCCCGGAGGCCTTCCGCGTGAGCGCGGGGCGGGACGCGAGCGCCTCAGCGTCCGAGCGGTTCCTCCACGCGATCGGCGATTCCTACACGATGGGCTGGGGCGTCGACGCGGCTTTTTCCTATCCGGCGCGGCTCGCCTCCCGGCTCGAGCCGGACATCCGCGTGCTCAACCTCGGCGTGGACGGCTTCGGGGCGATTGGCGCGACCTCCAAGTCGCGAGGGCTCGCGGAGCGGTTTCCGCCGGAGCACGCTGTCTACCTCTTCAGCCCGAACGACCTCGACGACGATGTGCGGGCCGCGGCCGTCGCGCGCCGCGGCGGCGTGGCTCACGCCGCCCACGAGACGCTCGACGCGCTTCGCAGAGTGAGCTATCTGGCCGGGGTTCCATTCGCGTTGCGCTACCGGCTGCAGTTCCAGGCGGGACCGGCGGCGAAGGGTGTGGGCAGCACAGGCACGGAAGCAGCCGAGCTGGATCCGAAGGCTCTGCTGGTGCCCGAGCCTTCGGCCCTTCCGGAGCCACAGGAGCATCCCAGCTTCTCCGCGATCGCCGCGTACCGTGACTTCCTCGCCGCGCGCAGCGCGCGCCTGACGGTGCTGGTGCTGTCCAAACGGCCCGAGTCGCTGCAGGCGCTCCGCTTCTGCCGCGAGCAGGGGATTGAGGCGCATCTCTTCGACGTGCCGCCCGGGCTGCGGCTGCCGGACGAAGGCCACTTCAATGCCGCCGGAAACGAAGCCGTGGCCGGACTCGTCGCACAGCTGCTGCGCGCGGGGCGTGACGGCGCAGGGGGCTAGAATGACGCGGACGAGCGTGGAGAGCCGAATGGAAGAGTGGACGACGAGCGACGGGCGCGTGGACGTGGCGGGGGTGATGGCCAGGATCCGCGAGAAGATCCGCGGCCGACGCGACCTGGGCCTCTACACCGACGAGGAGGTCGAGGAGCTGACGGCCCTCAAGCTCCAGGCGTTCGCGGACGACGCGGGCATCGACCCGGAGCTGCTCGCGCGGCTGATGGCCGACAACCACAACTGGAACATCTCGACCGACTACCGCATCGAGACCCACCGGCAGGGCCTGGGCGCGCGCTTGATCGTGGCCTTGAAGAAGCTGGTGCGGCCGATCGTCAGGCTCTACACCGACCAGCCACTGTCCCGCCAGGCGCAGATCAACCTGTACCTCCACTACCTTGGCCACAACGTGGTTCGTGAGCTGGTGCGGCTGCAGGTCGAGCACGCGGCGCTGCGCAACCGCGTCGAGGCGCTCCAGAAGGAACGGGAGAGCGGTCGCGGGTGAGGGTCGCCTTCGTCGTCCAGCGCTACGGGACGGAAGTGGTGGGCGGCGCCGAGCTCCACTGCCGCTGGATCGCCGAGCACGTAGCCGAGCGCCACGACGTCGAGGTGTTGACGACCACGGCCACCGACTACCTGAGCTGGCAGAACGTGCTGCCCGAGGGCGAGTCGCGCGTGAACGGCGTGCGCGTCAGGCGCTTCCCGGTGGCGCGCCGGCGCGACATCACGACATTCGACCCGGTCGCGAACAAGGTCTGCTTCTTCGAGCACAGCGACGGGGAGGAACGGCGTTGGCTCGAGGAGCACGGGCCCGTGACGCCCGCGCTCGTCGAGCACTTGCGGCGGCACCAGCAGGACTACGACGCGATCGTGTTCTTCTCGTACCGCTACTGGACGAGCTACTTCGGGATGCAGGTGGCGCCGCACAAGAGCCTGCTGGTGCCGACCGCCGAACACGACCGCGTCCTGTACCTGCGGCTGTTCCAGGCGTTCTTCAAGCTGCCGGCGGCGATCGTGTTCAACACGCCCGAGGAGCGCGAGCTGATCGAGCGCGTGACGGGCAATCCCGGCTTGCCCGGCGACGTGGTCGGGACCGGGATCGTGCGCCCGGCCGAGGTGCCCACGGAGGAGGTGGCGGCGCGCCTCGACCTGCTGGGCGACTACTTCGTCTACGTCGGCCGGATCGAGCCCGAGAAGGGCTGCGCCGTGATGATCGACCACTTCCTGCGCTGGCAGCGCGAGACGCGCGCGACGGCGACGCTCGCGCTCTTCGGCCGCAGCACGATGAGCGTCTCCGAGAACGCGCACGTCCGGCTGATGGGCGTCGTTCCCGACGGCGAGAAGCTCGCGGCGATCGCGCGCTCGCGAGCGCTCGTGATGCCGTCCCGCCACGAGAGCCTGTCGATGGTGGTGCTCGAGGCCTGGATGATGCAGCGCCCGGTGCTGGTCAACGGCGACTGCGAGGTGCTGCGCGGGCAGGTGCTGCGCGCCGACGGCGGGCTCTACTACCGGCGCTACGAGGAGTTCGCGGCCGCGATGGACTTGCTGCTGCAGGAGCCGGCGCTCGCAGACCGGCTGGGGCGCCAGGGCCAGTCGTACTTCGAGGCCAACTACGCGTGGCCGCGCGTGATGGAGAAGTACGAGCGGCTGCTGGCGCGGGCCGCCTCGGGTCAGGCGACGCGTTGAAGCTCGCCTTCGTGATCCAGCGCTACGGGCTGGAGGTGAACGGGGGCGCGGAGCTGCACTGCCGATGGCTCGCCGAGCGGCTGGCGCAGCGGCACCAGGTGGAGGTATTCGCCACGCGCGCGCTCGACTACCTCGAGTGGCGGAACCACTACCCGAAGGGCACCGAGGTCGTGAACGGCATCCCCGTCCACCGCTCGACCGTGAAGCGCGTGCGTAACGCCCGCGTCTTCGCATCGCTCTCGAACCTCTGCTTTCACGAGGCTCATACGCGCGAGGAAGAGGAGGCCTGGGTGCGCGAGAACGGGCCGTACTCGCCCGAGCTCGTGGCTGCGGTGACGGCCGCCCGCTCGCGTTTCGACCGCATCTTTTTTTATTGCTACCGCTACTACCACAGCTACCACGGCCTGCCGCCGGTGCGCGACCGAGCGATCCTGGTGCCGACGGCCGAGGAAGACCCGGCGATCCAGCTCGAGGTCATGAAGCCGCTCTTCCGCGCGCCGCGCGGCATCGTCTACCTGACGCCCGAGGAGCAGGCGCTGGTCGAAGACGCCAGCGGCAACGCCGGGGTCCCGAGCGTCGTGATCGGCAGCGGGATCAACCTGCCCGAGGTCGACCCGTCGCTCGATTTTCGCGCCCGGCACGAGCTCGAGCGGCCGTTCGTGCTCTACGTCGGCCGGGTGGACCGCAACAAGGGCGCCCTCACGCTCTTCGCGTACTTCAAGAAGTTCCTGGAGGAGACGCGTGCCGATGTGGAGCTGGTGCTGGCGGGGAAGGCCGTGATTCCCATCCCCGACCACGCGCGGATCCGGCACGTCGGCTTCATCAGCGAGGAGGAGAAGCTGGCGGCGCTCCGCCAGTGTCGCCTGCTGGTGATGCCGTCACCTTTCGAAAGCCTCTCGCTCATCGTGCTCGAGGCCTGGAAGCTCGGCGTGCCGGTGCTCGCCAACGCGCGCTGCAAGGTGCTCGCGGGCCAGTGCCTGCGCTCGAACGGCGGCCTCTTCTACCACGGCTACGCGGAGTTCGCCGAAGGCCTGCGGCTGCTGCTCGAACAGGACGAGCTCGCCCGGTCGCTCGGTCGCCAGGGCCAGGCCTACGTCGACCGCGAGTACTCTTGGGAGACGATCGACGCAAAGCTGGAGAGCCTGCTCGCCCGAACAGCGTAGCTGTCAGGAAGCGGGCCGGGGCTGCAGGCGCGCACGAGCTCGTATCGAGAAGCGCCCCGCCACGATCCGCCGGAATGGCTGCGACCTGGCCGAGCCGAGCCGGACTACTCCCGGCTCTTGAGCTCGAGGTCGAGCTGAAGCCGCAGGCGCTGCAGCTTGCGCGTACGCACCAGCGTGACGCGGACGGCGTCGCGCTGGATCTCCTCGCGGCCGTCGCGGTCGAAGCCGAGGTGGATGCGCAGGTCGGTGAGGCCCTTCAGCAGGTGCTCCGGCACGTCGAGCGCCACCTTGCGCGAAATCTCCTGGTCCGCGTCCCGGGCGCCGGGCACGAGGTCCTTGAACAGCTTGTCGACTTCGCGGTCCTTGACCGCGGTCGGGGCCTTGAGCTTGGCGTCCGTGGCGATCGCACGCAGCTTCTCGAGCTCCTGGCCCAGGTCGAGCGTCCCGCGCGTCTTGACGGCCCGCACCCTGAGCTTGTCGGTGTCCTCTTCGGCAAACTCGACCTGCAGCGGCTCGAGCAGCGACGGATCGGTGGGCGTCTTGCCCGTGTCGGAGGCCGACGACGCCAAAACGGCGGTCCCAGGCTTGGCGGCCGCGGGCTGAACGCGGCGCTCGACACCCGCGACGCCCGACTTCTTCTGCTCGGCGATCTTCGAGCGGATCGCGTCGAGCGACAAGCGTGAGATCTCCTTGAGCGTCTCGAAGACGCCCACGCCGTGGACGGCGGCCGCCTCGAAGGCGGGTGCCCCAATGGGATTGAGCGACTGCTGGAGCTTGTCGACGGGCAGGATGTTCCGCAGGTCGCGCTTGTTGTACTGGAATACGATCGGGATGCTCTTCGGCTCGAGCCCGAGCTCCTCGAGGTTCTGGCGCAGGTTGGAGAGCGACTCCTCGTTGGGCTCGGCGGCGGGCACCTGGCTGTCGGCCACGAACACGACGCCGTCGACGCCCTTCAGCACGAGCCGGCGCGTCGCGTTGTAGAACACCTGGCCGGGAACCGTGTAGAGCTGCAGGCGCACCTTCATCCCGCCGATGATGCCGACGTCGAGCGGCAGCAGGTCGAAGAAGAGCGTGCGGTCGGCCTCGGTCTCGAGGCTCACCATCTCGCCGCGCGAGCGCGGGGCCGTCTTGCCGTGGATGCACTGGAGGTTCGTGGTCTTGCCGCACAGACCCGGGCCGTAGTAGACGATCTTGGCCGTCATCTGCATCGCGGTGTAGTTGAGGAACACCATTGGCCGCGGGAGAGTGTAGCACCGCGTCGCGTCATCACTCGTTGCTGAGCTTCGCTAGAAGGAGAGTCCTACGGCGAAGAAGTAGCGGTTGTCGAGCGGCACCGGGGCCGCGTCCGGCAGGTCCACCCACTGGTACTCGCCGCGGAGCACGAGGCCCATCGGGAATTTGATCTTGGCGCCGACGAACACGAGACCGCTCGTCCCCTGGTCGTTGTCGACCGGCAGCGACTCGTGGTAAACCCCCGCGCCGAGGCCCGCGTACGGCACCAGGCGTCCGAAGGTCGGCCCGAGGTAGGCCTTGGCGGAGGCGGTGTAGAGGCTCGTGCCCTCGAAGGCCCCGCCCTGCCGCGCCCCTTCCACCTCGCCGTGGACGATGTTGAAGAGCGTGATCGTCAGCATGCCGCCCCACAGCGTGCCCCACGCCGAGCTCGGGCTGCCGCTGCCGACCAGGACCGAGATCTCTGCGCCGCGCGCGGCTGGAGCGGGGACGAGGGCGAGCCCCGCGAGCAACAGGGCGGTCACGGCGGCGCGCGAACCGGCGATCTTCAGCATGCGCTCATCGTAGCAGGATCACAGCGGCAGGATCACAGCGGTCGGATCACTCGACCTCGATCTTGCGGCCGCGCCGGCCACGCGGCGCATCCGGCTCCGCGGGACGGTTCTGCTGCATGCGCTGGAGCTGCCACTGGCACATCAGCATCAGGCCCTCGAGCACCTGGCGCCGGATCTTCTGGGCGCGCTCGCGGTCGATGCCGGCTTCCTCGAGGATCTGCGACACCATGCAGCACGGCTTCTTGTTTCCGCCTGATGCGCTCTTGCCGCCGCTCACGACGCCTCCTTGGCTCCGAAGCCGACGCGCAGCCGCTGGTCGGTGAAGACGGCGCTGTTCACCTGCCGGCCCGCCAGCGTGCGCGGCAGCACGAGGTGCCTGCGTTGATTGTCCACCTGTACGACCAGCTCGTCACCCTTGGCGAACACCTGGATCCGGTCCTTCTCGGCGAACGGCAGCCGCAGGTAGAGCGCCCAGGCGCGACCCTCCTTCTTGACCTCGACCGGCCGGTCGCGGTGCAGGAGCGCCGCGGGGTTGGTGTCGCCGAAGACCGTGCGGCCGAACTCCTCGAGCATCGCGGTGCCGACCATCTCGCGGTCGAAGAGCGGCGCTTCGAAGAAGGGCAGCGGGTCGAAGGCCTGGCGTGCCCAGGCGAGGTGCCCGGCCTGCAGCGCGAACCACTTGTCGAAGTAGGGAGAGCGCGCCGCCTCGGGGAGCACTCGGTTCGCCACGATCGCGTCGACCGGGAAGCCGAACAGGCTCAGATAGGTGTAGAGCCGTTGCGACTCGTTGATCACCATTCGCTCGGGGTTGAGCACGATGCGGATCGAGCTCCGCGCCGGGTCCTGCAGCAGGGGTCCGATGCCCTCCATCTGCTGGTACACGCGCTTGACGGCGGCGAACACGTCGTCCGTCGGGATCGGCATGTCCGTCATGCGCTGCGCCACCGGGCGCACCGTGCGCACGACCGTGCGCTGGATCGGGAAGATGCGCGAGAAGTAGAAACCCAGCACCTCGGGCACCGCGAGCATGCGCACGGTGTCGCCGGTCGGGGCGCAGTCGATCACGATCGTGTCCCAGCGCCCGCTAGCAGCCCAGGCCGCGACCCGCACCAGGCTGAAGAGCTCCTCCATCCCGGGCAGGATCGCGATCTCCTCGGCGACCGTCTCGTCGACCCCGCGGAAGGTCATGAAGCGGGTCAGGAACTCGTGGATGGTGCCCCAGTGGCTCTCGAGCTCGACGTTCACATCCACCTCGACCGCGTCGAGCCGAGGCAGGATTTCCGTCGGCTCGGCGCCCACGTCGCGGTCGAGCGCGTCGCGCAGGCTGTGCGCCGAATCGGTCGACACCACCAGCGTGCGCTGGCCGAGCTGCGCGGCCCGGATCGCCGTGGCGGCCGACAGGCTCGTCTTCCCGACGCCGCCCTTGCCCGAATACAGGATGAGCCGCGTCTTCACCGGGACGCTCCCGCGGCGCGCGCCCGCTCCTTGGCCGCGGCGAAGACCAGCTCGGAGAACGCCGCGAGGCCGCGCAGGTCGTGGACGTCCTGCTCGAGCTCGGGCACCAGCACCGGCCGCTCGCGGGTGTCCACCTCGAGCCGCGCGATCGCCCGGCGCTCGACCCGCGCGAGCACCTGCTGCTCGTGGAGCGTCTCGCGGAGCCGCGCGGCCAGGCCCGGCTCGACGACGACCTTTGCCCCACGGCGTGCGCCGCCCACGCTGGCGGGATCGGTGTGCACGCGGTTCACGAGAAAAGCGACGAACGCCATGCGTTTCTCCGCGAGGCGCCGGTGGAAGAAGAGCGCTTCCTCGAGCGCCTGGGGCTGCGGCCCCGCCACCAGCACGAAGCCGGTACTCTCGGCCCGCAGCAGCGCGTGCACCTCGGCCGCGCGCGCCCGGAAGCCATCGTACATGCCCTCGAACGCGAGGAAGAACTCGCTGAGCTCCTGCAGAAACTGCAAGCCCATGAAGCGGTCGAGGATCCTCAGCACGGCGGCGCCGGTGCGGGTCGCCACGCGAACCGTCAGCCGACCGGCCACGAAGTAGGGGCGCAAGAAGAAGCGCAGGATGCCCACGTCGAGGAAACCGAGCAGCCGCTCGGGCGCCTCCAGGAAATCGAGCGCGTGGCGCGTGGGCGGGGTGTCGAGCACCACGAGGTCGAAGCGCTCGTCCTGCGCCAGCTCGAAGAGCTTCTCCATCGCCATGTACTCGTGGCTGCCCGCGAGTGCTTCGGAGACGTGCTGGTAGAAGCGGTTCTTCAGGATCCGGTCGCGGGCCGCGGCGTCTTTCGTGTGACGCGCCACGAGCGCGTCGAAGGTGCCCTTCACGTCGAGCACCATCGCGAAGAGCGATCCGCCCCGGGCCGGGGCGAACGCCTTCAGGTCGATCGCGCGCGGGCGGCCCGAGAGCGGGCCCTTGCCGAGGCTCGTGGCCAGCCGCCGCGAGGGATCGATGGTGCAGACGAGCACGCGCCGGCCGCCGCGCGCGGCCCAGAGCGCGAGCGCGGCAGCCGTCGTGGTCTTGCCCACGCCGCCGGAGCCACAGGTGACGAGCACGCGCCGTGTGGCGAGGGCCACTTCGAGTGCCGCGGCAGGGGAGCGGCGGGGCGCCATCAGGCGGCCTCGAGCGCATCCGCCAGCGTGCTGAGCTCGTCCACACCCAGCGCTTCGCGAAACAGAAACGGCAGCGACACGAGCGGGCTGTCGAGCGAGCGGTGGAGCCGGTCACGGTAGAAGCGCGTGAGCTTGCGGCGGCGGATCTGCCGGCGCGCGGCCCGCACGGCGGCCTGGAGCGGAACGCCAGGCTCGAGCTCGCCGCTTTCGCTCTTCGTACCGAGCCGCAGCACCCAGGCTTCGTCCTCGTCGCTGAAGCGCCGCTCGTGGCAGCCGTTCAGCACCACAGCCTGCGGCTCGATCCGCACGTCGTCCCGTGTCGCGCGGTAGAGCTCGACCGCCTCGACGACCGCCATCTCTTCCGGTGCCGCCACCACCACGATTGAGGTCCGCTCGGGGTCCCGCAGCAGGGCCAGGATGCGGCGCGCGTTGTGACCGATCGGGCCGACCGGGACGGCCCGAGACGCGGCGAGCGGGACCTTGAGGTACGCGAGGCCGTGGCCCGTGGCCGGCGCGTCCACTACGATCAGATCCCAGAGCGGCTCGCGCGAGAGCCGGCGATTCGCTTGCTCGAGCACCATGATCTTGCCGAGCACCATCAGCTCCTTGAGGCCGGGTGCGGCGGCGAAGAAGCGGTGGTAGATCGGGCTCGCGAGCACGCGCCGCGCCACGAGGTCGAACTTGACCACGTGGCGGACGTATTCGTCCATCACCGTCTGCGGGTCGAGGTTGAGCGTGAAGAGTCCGGGCAGCGCCTCGGTCTCGCGGCCTCGCGAGGGCGCGCCGCCGAGCCTGCGGGCCGCCTCGAGCGGGGCGCCCACCTCGACGAGCAGGACGCGCTTGCCGCGTCCGCGGGCGGCGAGCGCCAGAGCGGCCCCGACGACGCTCTTGCCCACGCCGCCCTTGCCGGTCAGCACGACGAGCCGCCGCGCGAACAACGAGTCGAGCAGCATGCGCGGCGAGCCTAGCACACGGGTGCCGAGGACGTGACCGAGACGCCCTGAGCAGCCCTGAAGTCAACTCTAGGCTCTTCGGGCGTGGGCGCGCGGGAGCGTAACATGGGTCAGTCGCTCCCGGAGGCGAACCCGTGAAGCTGATGCGGCTCGTGCTCGTGCTGGCCTTTGCGCGAGGCGCGCCCGCGCGCTGAACAGGTAGAATCATGCGGATCATGCCAGAGCCTTTGGCCGCCGCGGTGGCCCCCGTCACGGGCACCCGGACGGAGAAGATCGTGATCGTGATGCCGGCTTACAACGCCGCGCGTACGATCGAGGAGACTTTTCACGCGATCCCGGAGGGCTACTACGACGAGATCGTCGTGGTCGACGACCACAGCCGCGACGACACCGTGGCTCGGGCGCGTGCGCTCCACCTGAAAGCGATCCGCCACCCCCACAACGTCGGCTACGGCGGCAACCAGAAGACCTGCTACATGGAGGCGCTGCGCGACGGGGCCACGATCGTCGTGATGCTCCACCCGGATGGCCAATACGACCCCGCGATCATCCCCGAGATGATCCGCCCGATCCGCGAGGGGCGCGCCGACATGGTGCTGGGCTCCCGAATGATGGTGCCGGGAGGTGCTGCGCGCGGCGGAATGCCGCTCTGGAAGCGCATCGCCAACCGCTTTCTGACGACGGCGGAGAACCTGGCGATGACCCGGCGCTTCACCGAGTGTCACACCGGCTACCGCGCGTACAGCCGTCGGTTCCTCGAGACCGTGCCGTTCCTGCGCAACTCGAACGGCTTCGTCTTCGACACCGAGGTCATCTTCCAGGCGGTCCACTTCGGCCTGCCGGTCGTCGAGGTCCCGGTCGCGAGCCGCTACTTCGAGGACGCCTCGTCCGTGGGCTTCAGCCAGGGTGTCGTCTACGGCCTCGGGACGCTCTGGACCGCCGCGCGCTTCCTGTTGCACCGCTGGGGCGTCGCCTCATCGGACAAGCTACGGCCATAGGCCCATGAGCGAGCCCATCGACCGACGGCAGGCACTCCGATGGCTCGGAGCTCCAGCCGTGGCTCCCCTCCTTTCGCACTTCCATCCCTCGGTCCCCAAGCAGGAAGGCGCATGGAAGCCGCGGTTCTTGCGCGAGCCCGAGGTCGAAACGGTGACCTGGCTCGCGGAGAGGATCATCCCGGAGACGGACACCCCCGGGGCCAGGCGCGCGCTGGTGCACCAGTACGTCGATTTCGTCCTGGCCGAGGGCGAGGCTGGGCCCCGCGAGCGATTCCGTGCGGGGCTCGCGTGGCTCGACCGCCGCTGTGGGACCCTGTTCGGAAAGCCGTTCGCCCGGCTCGAGGCAGGCCAGCAGGACGAGATCCTGAGGCGTCTCTCCTCGAGCCCCTCGGGCGAGGAGCCAGCCGGCGTGGACTTCTTTGGCGAGGTGAAGCGACTGAGCGTCGATGGCTACTACCGCTCGGAAGCGGGCATGACGCAGGAGCTGGGCTTCGAAGGCCGGACGTTTCTCGCGGAGTTCAAGGGCTGCACGCACCCGGAGCACCACTCCTGGAAGGTCGAGGAGTGAGCGTGGCGGACGTCATCGTCGTCGGCAGCGGGGCGTCCGGGGGAATGGCCGCGTACAACCTCACCCAGAAGGGCGTCAAGGTCCTGATGCTCGACGCCGGCGAGGAGTTCGACCGCCGCTACTTCTGGACCCACACGCTCCCTTACGAAGCCGACGGACGGAGGCGGCGCGGAGACGCGCCGCCGCGGTTCTTCCTCGACACGAAGGAGCAGCCTTACCTGACACCCGAGGGCCGGCCTTTCGACCTCGCGAGGGTGTGGGGGCGGGGAGGCAAGACGAACGTCTGGGGCCGCGTGAGCCTTCGCATGTCCGACCTCGACTTCACCGCGGCCGAGAGGGACGGCTGGGGCATTCCCTGGCCCATCCGCTACGCCGACGTCGCAGCCTACTACGACCGCGCGGAACAGCTGATGGGCGTCTGCGGCGGAACCGACGATTCCGACGTCCTCCCGGGCAGCCGCTTCCTGATGCCGCCGCCCGCTCCGCGCTGCGGTGAAGTCTTCATGCAGAAGGCCTGCGACAGGCTCCGGATTCCCATGGTCGCCGGCCGCCGTGCCAACTTCACCCGCCCACACCGCGGCTTTCCGCCGTGCCACTACTGCGGCGCCTGCGGCGACGGCTGCGACACCGGCTCGTTCTTCAACTCGGCCGACCACCTGATTCCGCAGGCGCTCGCGACGGGCAAGCTCGAGATCCTGTCGAACGCGGTCGTCGCGCGAATCCTGGTGGACGAGCACGGCCGGGCTGCCGCGGTCCAGTACTTCGACCGGAAGACGGGCGCCGAGCGGCAAGTGAAGGGGCGCGTCGTCGTGCTCGGCGCCTCCGCCATGGACTCCACCCGGATCCTGCTCAACTCGAAGTCGCCCCGCTTTCCGAACGGCCTCGGGAACGGATCCGACCAGCTCGGACGGAACTTCTGCGAGCAGATCATGGTCCACGTGCGCGGCTTCCTGCCCCAGCTCTTCGGCCGCGGCTACACGAACGACGACGGCATCGGCGGCGAGCACGTGTACGTGCCGCGCTTCAACCATCGCCCCGACCGGCCCAAGCCGGACTACCTGCGCGGCTTCGGCATCCAGTTCTGGAACACCGGGGCCCAGACCACGGGCGCCGACGTGGCGCACTCGCTCCCGGGCTTCGGCGCGAGCTTCAAGGCGGCGGTGAAGAAGCGCTACCCGGCGCTCGTGTCGCTCCACCCGTTCGGCGAAGTCCTGTCTCGGCCCGAGAATCGCGTCACCGTCGACGAGAGCCGCAAGGACCGCTACGGCGTGCCCTTGATGAAGATCGACGTGCGCTTCGGCGACAACGAGCGAAAGATGCGCAAGCACATGTACGACACCTGCGAGGAGATCCTGCATACGCTCGGTGCCGAGATCGTGCCCTTCGACCGGGAGGCGAACGACGTCCCCGGCTCGGCCATCCACGAGCACTCCACTTGCCGCATGGGGAAGGACCCGAAGACCTCGGTGCTGAACGCCTTCAACCAGATGCACGAGGTCGAGAACCTGTTCGTGGTGGATGGCTCGGCGTTCACCTCCGCCTCCGAAAAGAACCCGACGCTCACCATCGTCGCCCTTTCCTGGCGCGCGACGGACTACCTCGCCGAGGAGATGCGCGCGGGCCGGCTCTGAGCTCTCGCCATGGCCGGGCTTCTTGACGATCCTCGGCGCGAGGCGCAAGCAACGGCCACCGGAGAGGCGGCCCCACCCATCCCGAACGCACTCTGTCCGCATGCTCGCGGTCACGGGATCGGGCGCTGGCGTAGCGGCACGCTCACGCGCGTCTCGATCGCGGGACGGGAACGTCCGCCTCCGAACACCGCCAGGCGAAGAACTGCCCGCAAGTCGTTGATCTGCCGTGGCCTCGGAAAGCGGCCGCCTTGGCACAGGTCTGGCTATCGCTGGACACGGCATGCCGCGCCTGTCGACGGAGGAGGTTCGAGAATGAGCGGACTCGGCCAGGACCTGAAGCTGGCGCTGCGCGTCTTCTGGAAGAGCCCCGGCTTCGCCGCGATCGTGATTCTGACGCTCGCGCTCGGCAGCGGCGCCAACACCGCCATCTTCACGCTGCTCGACCAGGTGATGCTGCGCGCCCTGCCCGTGGAGCGGGCCGAGCGGCTGGTCGTGCTGCACGCTCCGGGTCCGTTCTCGGGCTGGTCGGAGGTGAACAGCGACACCGTGATGCCGATGTCGCACCCGATGTTCGAAGGGCTGCGTGACAAGACGAAGGCCTTCGCCGGTGTCCTGGCCCACGCACCGACCTCGGTCCACCTGACGCTCTCCGGCGGGACCGAGCGGGTGAACGGCGACCTGGTGTCGGGCGGCTTCTTCCAGGTGCTCGGCCTGCGCGCGGCGCACGGCCGTCTCTTCACGCCTGACGACGACCGCGTGCCGTCCGGTCACCCCGTCGTGGTGCTGGGCCACGGCCTCTTCGAGCGCAGCTTCGGGGGCGACGCTTCGGCCGTCGGCCGCACCGTCAGCATCAACAACCACCCGATGACGATCGTGGGAATCGCACCCCTGCACTTCAACGGCGTGGAGGTCGGCTCGGCCGTCGACATCTACGTACCGCTCGCCATGCAGCAGGAGCTACAGCCGACCTGGGGCAAGAGGCTCTCTGACTGGCGCTCGCGCTGGCTCACGCCGATGGCCCGCCTCGAGGACGGAGTGTCACGGGCGGAGGCAAGTGCGGCGGCGAATCTCGTCTACGCCCAGCTGCTGCAGGAAGACTGGGCGCACATCCAGGGCGGATCGGACAGCTTCAAGGAGCGCTTCTTCAAGAAGACGCTCTCGCTCCTGCCCGGCGGGCGCGGCACGTCGGGGCTGCGCGACCAGTCGGGCACGCCGCTCCTGGTGCTGATGGGCATGGTCGGCCTGGTGCTGCTGATCGCGTGCGCCAACGTCGCGAGCCTGCTGCTGACACGCGCCGCGTCGCGACAGAAGGAGACCGCGGTCAGGCTCGCGCTCGGCGCCTCTCGCATGCGCCTCGTCCGGCTGCAGCTCGTGGAAAGCGTCATGCTCTCGCTCGCGGGCGGCCTCGTCGGCCTGCAGCTCGCATACTGGGTGGGGGAGGCGCTGATCCGGGCGCTGCCTTATGACGACGCCACGCGCACGCTGTCGGCCGCTCCCGACCTGCGCGTGGGCTTGTTCACGCTGGCGCTCGCGGTCGTGACCGGCGTCGGTTTCGGGCTCGTGCCCGCGCTGCGGGCGAGCCAGTCCGATCTCGCACCCACGCTCAAGGGCGAGGCCGCCGCGGTCGTCGGCGGCAGCGGCCACTTCCGCCTGCGCAGGGGCCTGGTCGTGGCGCAGGTGGCGCTGTCGCTGCTGCTGCTGATCGGCGCCGGCCTCTTCACGCGGAGCCTGATGAACCTGCGCGGGCTCGACCCCGGCTTCGAGCCAGATCGCCTGTTCGCGTTCGACGTGGACCCGTCGAGAAGCGGCCAGGGCTTCGAGCAGCGCGTGGCCACGCTGCGGCGCATCCAGGAGGAGCTCGCGGCCGAGCCCGGGGTCGCCTCGGCCTCGGCCGCGGCCGTGACGCTGATGAGCAACAGCAACTCGTCGAGCACCGTGCGCGTGGACGGCTACGAGGCAAAGGAGGGGGAGGACATGAACCCCAACTTCAACTACGTGGCGCCGGGCTTCTTCGAGACGCTCGGGCTTCCGCTCGTCGCGGGCCGCGACCTGACCGAAACCGACGTGCTCGGAGCGCCGCAGGTGGCGGTCGTCAACGAGGTCTTCGCCGCGTACTTCTTCAAGAAGCAGAACCCGGTCGGCCGGCGCTTCGGGATCGGCCGGCGCGGCGGGGGCTACCCGATCGAGATCGTAGGCATCGTTCGCGACGGCAAGGCCGCATCGCTGCGCGACAAGCAGCGCCGCTTCGTGTACGTGCCGTACCCCCAGGAGGAGAGCATCGGCGGCCTCACCTACTACGTGCGCTCGAGCGTCGAGTCCGACGCGTTCGCCGCGCGGCTGCGCGCGGCGGTCGGACGCGTCGACCCCACGCTGCCGGTCAGCGAGCTGAAGACGATGCGGGCGCAGATCGGCGAGTCGCTGTTCGTCGAGCGCATGGTCGCAGGGCTGTCCGCAGCTTTCGGCCTGCTGGCTACGGTGCTCGCAGCGATCGGCCTCTACGGCGTCATGAGCTACGCGGTGGCCATGCGCACACGCGAGATCGGGCTCCGCGTGGCACTCGGCGCGGATGGCCGCTCGGTGCTGCTGTTGGTGCTGCGCGAGGTGGCGATTCTCGCCGCGCTCGGCATCGCGATCGGACTGCCGGGCGGCTACGGGCTCGGCAAGGTCATCGAGTCGCAGCTCTTCGGCCTGAACGCCAGAGACCCGCTCACGTTCTTCGTCGCCACGCTCGCCCTGGTCGCCACGGCCTTCGTGGCCGGGCTGATCCCGGCCCTGCGAGCCGCCCGCGTCGACGCGATGACCGCGCTCCGATACGAGTAGGGAGGCGCGCCCGAGCCCAGGAAGGAAGGCGAACGTGGACGGAATCGGACAGGACTTCAAGCTGGCGCTGCGGCTCTTCTCGAAGAGCCCCGTGTTCACGGCGATCGTGGTCGTGACGCTCGCGCTCGGCACCGGCGCGAACACGGCGATCTTCACGCTGCTCGACCAGGTCATGCTGCGCTCGCTGCCGGTCGAGCGGCCCGACCGGCTCGTCGTGCTCCACGCCCCCGGGCCCGACGCCGGGTGGAGGATGAGCCAGAGCGCCGTCAAACCGCTGTCGCAGCCGATGCTCGACGGGCTCCGCGACGGCACATCCGCCTTCCAGGGCGCGTTCGGCCACTACAGGACGCCCGTCCACTTCGCGGCCGGCACGGAGGCCGAGCGCGTCGACGGCGACATCGTCAGCGGCACGTTCTTCGAGGTGCTCGGCCTGCGCGCGGCCCACGGCCGGCTCTTCACGGCAGACGACGACCGGACCCCATCCGGCCATCCCGTCGTCGTTCTCGGCTACTCGTTCTTCGAGCGCCGCTTCGGAGGCGACCCGAGTGTCGTCGGCCGCGCGGTGAGCGTGAACAGCCACCCGATGACGGTCGTCGGCGTCGCCCCGCGCGGCTTCGACGGTGTCGAGGTCGGCTCGGCGACCGACGTCTACCTTCCGGTCGCGATGCAGCGCGAAGCCCAGCCCACCTGGGGCAACCGCCTCTCTGACTGGCGCTCGCGCTGGCTCGTCTGCATGGCGCGCTTGCGCGACGGCGTGTCACTCGACGAGGCGCGGGGGGAGGCGAACCTCGTCTACCAGCGGCTGCTCCTTGAAGACCTGGCGCATCTCGACACGCCGCCAGAGAGCCTGAAGCAGCAATTCCTCGCGAAATCGCTCGTGCTGCTGCCGGGCAGCCGCGGCACCTCGGGCCTGCGCGAGAAGTCCGGCACGCCGCTCGTAGTGCTCATGGCCATGGTCGGGCTGGTGCTGCTGATCGCGTGCGCCAACGTCGCGAGCCTGCTGCTCACGCGCGCCTCGGCGCGCCGGAAAGAAACTGCGCTCCGCCAGGCGCTCGGGGCGGGACGCATGAGGCTCGTGCGCCAGCACCTGGTGGAGAGCCTGATGCTGGCGGGAGCCGGTGGTCTCCTCGGCCTGCAGCTCGCCTACTGGATCGGGGAGGGCCTGATCCGCGCGCTGCCGCTCGAGGAGTCCCCGCGGACGCTCTCGGCGGCGCCCGACTGGCGTGTGGGATTCTTCACGCTCGTGGTCTCGATGCTCGCGGGAGTGGGGTTCGGCCTCGCGCCGGCGCTCCGCGCGGGGCGGGGCGACGTCGCCCAGACGCTAAGGAGCGACGCCAGCGCGGTCATCGGCGGCGGCTCGGGGCTTCGCCTGCGCAAGGGCCTCGTGGTCAGCCAGATCGCGTTGTCGCTGCTGCTCCTCATCGGTGCGGGCCTCTTCGCCCGCAGCCTGACGAACCTGCGGGCCGTCGACCCCGGCTTCGAGCCCGACCGGCTCTTCGCGTTCGACGTCGATCCGGCCCGTGCCGGCCACGATTTCCAAAGCCGCGTGGCGATACTGCGCCGCATCCAGGACGAGCTTCTCGGCGTCCCCGGCGTCGTCTCCGCGTCGGGCGCCGACGTGGCGCTCATGACCGACAGCAGCTTCGGGAACACGCTCCGCATCCTCGGCTACGAGCCGAAGCAGGGGGAGAGCACGAACGCCTACTTCAACTCCGTGGCGCCGGGCTTCTTCGAGACGCTCGGCATCCCGCTTTTGGCGGGGCGCGGCGTCGGCCTGTCGGACGTGGACGGCGCGCACAAGGTCGCGGTGGTCAACGAGGTCTTCGCCCACCGCTTCTTCGAAACGGAGAGCCCGCTCGGGCGCCGCTTCGGGATGGGCCAGCGCACGACGACCTTCGACTACGAGATCGTCGGCGTGGTGCGCGACGGCAAGAACGCCTCGATGCGCGAGGAGCCCAAGCCCTTCGTCTACGTGCCCTTCATGCAGGACGACACGGTCGGGGGCCTCACCTACTACGTCCGCTCGAGCGTGAAGCCCGACTCGTTCGGCGCGCAGCTCCGCGCGGCCGTCGCGCGCGTCGATCCCACGCTTCCGGTCACCGGCCTCAAGACGATGCGCGCCCAGATCGGCGAGTCGCTCTTCGTCGAGCGCATGGTGGCGGCGCTTTCGGCAGCCTTCGGCCTGCTCGCGACGCTGCTCGCCACCATCGGCCTCTACGGAGTGACGAGCTACGCAGTCGCCGAGCGTACGCGCGAGATCGGCCTGCGCGTCGCCCTCGGCGCCGGCCGCCGCTCGGTTCTGGCGATGGTGCTGAAGGACGTGGCGGCGCTCTGCGCCCTCGGCATCGCGATCGGCCTGCCAAGCGGCTTCGGCCTCGGCCGGCTGATCGAGTCGCAGCTCTTCGGCCTTTCGGCCCGCGATTCCTTCACGTTCACCACGGCGACGCTCGCCCTCGTCGCCAGCGTCCTCGTCGCGGGCCTGGTCCCGGCGGTCCGGGCCGCCCGCGTCGACCCGATGAAGGCGCTGCGGTACGAATAGGCCCCAGACCCGCTGCAACCTGTCTTGCGCGGAGGAAGCTCAACTCGTTTCCGGAGCGAGTTGAGCTCCGGTCACGCGAGTCGAAGACCTCTTACGGTGCCCTCTCGGCAGCGCCGCCGGCGTGCTAAGCTCTTTTTCTCGTTCGCTGCGCCCGTAGCTCAACTGGATAGAGCGTCGGCCTCCGGAGCCGAAGGTTATAGGTTCGAGCCCTATCGGGCGTACCAATGAATCAACAGCTTCCTGGGCCGTTCGTCTCGCGATCCAGCGAGAGCATTCTCTCGTCGGCGGCGCTCCTCGGCCCATCGGGCGGCTGCCGCCTCGGCCTCCCTGATTGCCGAAGCGGTTCCGCCGGTCCCGGGCGGCCCGAGCCGCGTGCTTGACAATCAATAAGCCTTAGCTTATTGATTGGTCGTGCAGAGCGCGGCCGTGGCCGAAAACAAGATCTTCCAGGCGCTGGCGGACCCCAGCCGCCGGGCGATCTTCGAGTCGCTCACGCGCGGCGAAGCGGCAGTGAAGGACCTCACGGCGCGCTTCGACATCTCGCAGCCGGCGGTCTCGCAGCATCTCGCCACGTTAAAAGACGCCCGCCTGGTGAACGGCCGGCGCGAGGGGCGCTGCGTCTACTACCGGGTGGAGCCGCGCGGGATGAAGCCGCTCATCGACTGGATCGCCCACTACCGCGCCTTCTGGACGGAACACGTCGATCGCCTTGGACAACTGCTGGAGGGAATGGGCGAATGAACCCCATCGACAAGACCGCGCCATCGCAAACCGAATCCATTTCCTTCGAATTCGATTTGCAGCATTCGCCGGAGAAGGTGTGGCGCGCGCTCACCGACCCCGAGCTGCTCACCGAGTGGCTCCTGCCCGTCGTCGAGCTCGAGCTCGAACCCGGGGCCGCATTCACGTTCAAGACGCAGCCGTACCCCGGGTGGGACGGCATCGTGAACTGCCGGATCCTCGAGATCGAAGCGCAGAGGAAGCTCAGCTATACGTGGGGCGTCCCCTTCCTCGACACCGTCGTGACCTTCACGCTCACGCCCACGGCGTCGGGCACGCGCCTGTCCCTCGTGCAGTCGGGCTTCAAGCCGGACCAGAAGCAGGAATTCGGCGGCGCGCGCTACGGCTGGAAGATGATGGGCGGCAAGCTCGTAGGCCTGCTCGCGAGGATCCCATGAGCCGGTCGAAGGCGGTCACGTAGTACTTGCAGGTGTGCCCGATCCGCTTCGGGCTCGTCTTCAGAGGAGGTCCAATTGAACTGGAACCAATGGGTTCGGCAGACCCACCGCTGGCTGTCCATTGCCTTTACGGTGACCGTCATCGCCAATTTCGTCGCCCTGGCAAAGGGGGGAGGGATGCCTCCGCCCTGGGTGACCTACTCGCCGCTGCTCCCGCTCGCCCTGCTCCTGTTCACCGGTCTGTACTTGTTCGTGCTGCCTTATGCCACCCAGTGGCGCAGCGGGCGACGCACCGACTGAACGCGCAGCCGGCCGCACGACGAAAGGCTCCGTCGCCCACAGACGAATGGGCAAGGAGAAATGAAATGGGACAAGTGCGAATCATTCCGACGAGGCGACGATGAAACACTCCGGGGCCGGGCAGGAAGGCGAGTCTGCGTCACAGCTGATCAGCAAGAGAATCGCCGAGCTCGGCGACTGGCGTGGCGAGACGCTCGGCCGGATCCGCGCTCTGATCAAGCAGGCAGACACCGATATCCTCGAGGAGTGGAAGTGGGGGACCCCGGTCTGGTCGCACAACGGGATCGTCTGCACCGGCGAGACGTACAAGAACGTCGTGAAGATGACGTTCTCCAAGGGCGCCTTCCTGAAGGACCCCTCCCGCCTCTTCAACTCCAGCCTCGATGGGAAAATGCGACGAGCCATCGACATCCACGAGGGCAAGAAGATCGACGCGCCTGCCCTGAAGGCGCTCATCCGCGCGGCCGTAGCGCTGAACGTTTCGGGCAGGAAGGCCGCGTCCACCAAGCGCGGAGGGCGCTGATTTCTTGATCGCGCGGTCCGCGACCTGGAGGAATCCCTCGCGCGCGGCGTCTTGCGCCTGGAGGCCCGACTCGACCTACTCGGCCCAACGATTCATCGAAGCGCTTCCTGGAGCGCGGCGCGGGCGAGCAGGCGCGTCGAGTCGAGCGTCGGCAACGGGGACTCGTCATCCCGGACGAGCAGCGGGATCTCCGTGCACGCCAGGGCCACAGCGTCGCAGCCGCGCTCACCGAGGCGGGCGATCACGAGGCTGTACGCCTGCCGCGACGCATCGGTGAAGACGCCATCGACCAGCTCCGCGAAGATGATGCGGTCCACGGTCTCGAAGTCCGCGGCCTCGGGCACCACGGCGTCGATCCCAAGCCTGCCGAGAGCATCGGAGTACACAGGCCCCGCCATCGTGTAGCGCGTGCCGAGAACGCCGACGCGCCGGAAGCCACGGCGCGCCGCCTCCTCGCCCACGACACCCGCGATGTGCAGCCACGGGAGCGGCGTTTTTGCCTGGACGTAGTCCCACGCGAGGTGGGCGGAGTTGTCCGGGCAGATCGCGAAGTCCGCGCCGGCGTCTTTGAGCAGCCGCGCGGACTCGAGCATGAAACGCGCCACGCCTTCGTAGTCGCCGGCGTCGAACGCCGGAAGCCAGCGGGCCATCGCGATCGAATCGAGCGTGATGCGCGGATGATCGTTCTTGCC
>Ga0247727_10005254_pt1 | contig 26515 bp, 36 predicted proteins | sample WisWelCaveWW1625_FD_202498 | JGI IMG/M metagenome (GOLD analysis project Ga0247727, IMG submission 202498) | Biofilm microbial communities from Wishing Well Cave, Virginia, United States - WW16-25 | ecosystem: Environmental > Aquatic > Deep subsurface > Groundwater > Cave microbial mat | place...
CCCTCGCTCGGGCTTCGGGCGTCTTGTCTTCGGTTGGCTCGTGTTGCGTAACCACTCCCCCGACACTGCGGCGCGATGGTTCGAGTACGGCCGCGGTCGTTTCTACAGACCTCGCTATAGCCTCATTTTTGCGTTCTGCGGGGATTTCGCTCCCAGGATCGAGTAAGATACCTTTGTCGGCTGCTAGATTGCGTACGATGCCCCAGAACGCGGCTGAGGGATCGCGAATCCACTCCTTGCGCCCAGCATGGCCGGACTCGATTCGGTCATCAAGAATCCGCATCGCCTCGCGCACCAGGTTCGGCCCACCGAAGTACACGGCTCTGCGATGCGCGCCGGCGCTCTTGTGCGCGTCCGTTTCACGGTAGCCGTGCTTGCGGCGAAGCCAGTCGCCGAGCTCGAGGACGAGCGCCTCGTACTTTTCACGTTCCTCAGAGGTGAGATTGCTGACCCGCGGGTCTTGGGCGAAGGCACTCCTGGTTCGGTTCGATTCCGATTCGTTCCTACTGGTCACCCTAACGTTAGTAACGTCGACGTTAGAACGATCAGATAACGATCTGCTGTCTACCTGGTGGACAGCAGTGTGAGTCCACGTGGTGGATTCATAAGGCAAGTTATCCCCACCTGAGCCGGGTTGGGCAAGGCGTACGGTCTCCTTCAAATCCTTATGAGTCTTCCTGGTGGATTCATAAGACTTCCCCTTTGTTTTCAAGGCGTTTGCCCGCTCGGTTGCTTCCTCCTGGATCATGCGCTCAGCGGCTAAGGCGTACAGCTTCGGAATATCAGATGGGTGCACCGGGTCGTCGAGTGTGATGCGGATTCGGCTCGTCGTTTGCCGTGTCTGCGACTTGCCGGACAACTCGTCGAAATGCTGCCTGTGTCGGTTGGCCTTCTCTTTGATCCAGTAGCGATGGAGCATGTCCCACTGCCGCCGTTGCTCAGCGCTTTTGTTCTCCCAGAGCTTGGGGTTGGTGCTGATCCAAAGTGCGAGGCACGAGCGCGACACGCCGGCGATCTTGGCGATCGTGCTCAGCGACGCAATGGTGTCCCCGGTGTTTTTGTCGGCGCATTTTTGGAGTGCGAGCACGATATCCGCGGCCGGGTGCCCGAGGTCGGGCTTCCATTTCGTGAGGAAGTAGGTCGTGACCCAGATACCAGCCTTGGACTGGGTAATCGCGTTCTCGATCGATTCGTAGTACGGCAGGACCTCGATCTGCTTCTGTGCCGCATCCGTGCCTAACGTTGCGAGCATCTCGATGATCTCGCGCCGGCGGCGCTCAGGGTCAATACCTTCGAGGATTGGTGGTTCAGTCATAGGGGTTGGTCTTTTCATCGTAGGCGTCCCTCGGACGCCGTCAAATCATGGGGCTTCATGGCGCGCCCGGCGACGGTGCTCGCGGAACGCTTCTGCCAAGGCCTCGCCGATCTCCTCTTCCGTGGCGTTGGACTTCTTGAAGGTCACCGACACGGTCGCGTTCTGCTTCTCGAGGACGTAGCGCCGACCGAAGCCGCGGGGGCGTTCGTGCGTGTTCGGCGAGGCCAGCTTCACGACCTCACGTGCTTCATGTCGGGTGAGTTCACCACGGAGAATCGAGAGCCTGGCTTTGGGGTCATCCAGTCGAAGTGCCTCGATAATGACGGACTTTCCAGGCAGTTGCGCCGGCGCAACTAGGGCGATTTCCTCCTGCTCTTGGCGTGTCAGTTTCTCGAGGATGCTCATCATCCGAGACACGTAGGTTTTGCTCTTGCCGATGCGTTTGGCGAGCTCGTCCTGCGATTGCTGCGTCGCGGCGATGTAGCGGTGGAAGGCCTTCGCCTCCTCGATCGGGTTCATGTTCTCGCGCTGCAGGTTCTCCACCAGCTGGTGGACCGCCTTCGTGGTGTCGTCGATGTCTCGGACAATCGCGGGGATGGTCTTGAGTCCCGCCCGGAGCGACGCCTGGTACCGGCGCTCGCCGGTGATGATCTGGTAGCGCTGGAGGTCGTTGATCCACCGGACAGTGATCGGCTCGAGGACACCGTGTTCGCGCACCGACGCGAGCAGCTCGTTGAAGCTGTCGCTCCCGGTGTCCACCTTGCGCACCTGTTCCGGGTCCGGGCGCATCTGCTCGAGGGCGATGTCGCCGTAGCTACGGTTGCGAATCAACGTGGTGCGGACGGCTGAATCCTCGAGCTGGTTCTCGGGTATGAGCTCAGCCGCCGGGCGCTTCTTGTCGTCGAGCACGCTGACCGCGCTCTCCACCATCCCGCGCAGCTTCGCGCTCTGCTTCGTGGGCTTCTGGGGGTTAGTGGACGGCATATGCGTGCTCCAACTCCTGCGCGAGGGCCCGGAAGGCCTCAGCATGCTCGGATTTCGGCAAGTAGTGGGTAATCGGCTTGCGAGCGGTGATCGCCTCGCGGTACTTCGACGAGTCCTTGATCTTGGTGTCGAAAATCGGCAGATCACGGCCCCGCAGCGTCTCTTCGTAGATGCGTTCGATGGCGCGGCGCCCGTTGAACAGGCTGATGAGAATGCCAGCGATCTCGAGCCGGGGATTGACCGCCCGCTTCATGGTCTGGAAGACCTGGACCAAGCTGTCCAGACCCTCGACCGAGAACTTGTCGGCTTCGATTGGGATGATGACGCGGTTCGCAGCAGCCAACGCATTGCGCGTCGTCACACCGACGCTCGGCGGGCAGTCGAACAGCACAACGTCATACTGGTACTGCGCAGCGCGCTTCTCCTGCAGCGCGTCGGCCAGGCGGATCTGTGAATCAGGCTCGTTCTGTAGGACCGCGTCGACGTGTTGGAGCTGCTTGCTCGAGGGCACGATGGCGATCTGCTCGAATTCGGTTCCGTGAATCGCACGGTGGAGCGGCACGTCGTTCACGAGCACGTCGTAGAGCCCCGGCTGCTTCACGTCGGTGCCGAAGAAAAGTCCCGTCAGGTTTCCCTGTGGGTCGAGGTCGATCAGCAGCACGCGCTTGCCCTGTTCAGCGAGTGCGCCGGCCAGGTGGAATACGGTGTGCGTCTTGCCAACGCCGCCTTTGTTGTTCGTGACCGCGATGACGCGTGTCATGGACGTGCCCCCGCGGTGTGCGCATGCACGCGCACTGGGCGCGAGGGTGGCGGCGTCAGTTTGTAGGCGTAGCGAAGGATCGCGTTCAGCGTCGCCTGCGTGAATGCGGGACGGTTGTTGCGGTCACGGGCGGGGGAGGGGACCTTCCCGGTCTGAAGCCAGCGTCGAAGCGTTCTGTCGGTGACGCCGGCCTGATCCGCTACTTCCTTCAACGTGTAAGTCTTTGTCTTGTCCACAGATACCTCCACACTACCACACGACCCCAAAGCGGACAAATCCGGACGCAACCGGACTCGGCCCACCTGTACAGGCGTGGGGTCTGGAGGGTCAAGGGAAAGTTGGCTGGGCACTGACCTACACGAATCCGATGGGTCTTGCATCCTGCTCGAGCTCGAAGACAAGCCCGAAATTGATTTTCGCTGGATCGTAGGGACAGCGTTCGGGAGCGGTGAACGACGTGAGATCGAGGCGATCTCGTTGTTTGGCGATGCCTTCGTCGATGGCAAACTGGTAGACCACTTTGAACAAAGATTCGCGGTCGAGGTGTTTCCAGTAACCATACGCAAGGCGTCCCGAGATACGGACATTCACGTCGACATATTCACTCGACGATTCTTCGTCGGGCCGGCCGAGCTTCTCGATCGGAGTCTTTCGGAAGCGGAAGTGGAAGCGTTCATCGTCTTCGACCTTCGGCCACCAGTTCTTTTCCTCGAGCGCAAACCGAAACATTTGGTTCCTCCCAGAACGAGCCGGATGCCCCTGCAGCCGGCAGCTACAAGCAAATATAGCACCGCGAAGTCCAGAAACGAGTGGCGGTCTGGGATATATGCTGCCAGCAGCCGTGGAGGCTGCTCCCTAGCGTCGTGTAAGACGCGCGTGGTTTTCAGGAATGGACAGATCACTCAACGCCAGTCAGCAGCGCTGCAACGAACTCTGCGGGCCGTACGATGCGCGTCCTCCGGTAGTGGGCAGGGAAGTCCCGCACGTTTCCGGTGACCAGGAAGTCGGCTCGTCCGCCGATGGCGCAGGCGAGCACGTGCGTGTCGTTCGGGTCCGTAACGAGTCCAACAGGAATCGGCGCGGGTGCGGCGATGGTCGTGCGCGCACGGATGGAGGCGAGGTAGTCGCGCACCAGCTGCGGCGGCAACTTGAAGCGCGGGCGAGCGAGCACGGCCGCGTACTCAGCGAGCAGCTCAGGTGAAGCGACGAGCGTGACCACACCCGACAGCGCCAACACAACGCAAAGAGACGGCCGCCCATGAGGAACCAGGTGCGCCTGGGTGTCGAGGGCGGCCGAGACGATGATGTTGGTGTCGAGGACGACCCGCATGGGTCAAGAACGCCGAGGCTTTGTGCGCTTCGCAGCGCGGGTGGCAGCCACCTCGCGGTCGATATCGTCGAGCGAGAGAAGGTCGAGGCCACGCTTCTTGGCTGCGGCCTGGAGCTTGGCCAAGGCCTTCGGTTCACCGTCGATGTTCTCGAGGTAGTCAGCAATCGCCAGGATGACGACGGCTGGCTCACCGTTCTTGGAGATGATGAACCGCGTGCCCTTGGTCTGGGCAAGTTCGAGGAGCTGGCCGAATTGGGTGCGGGCAGTCGCCGCCGGGATGGTCTTCGTCATAGGGGTTGGTCGTCGTCGTGCCACCGGGAAACCTCATTTGGGGTGGTAGATTGATGCATCAATCAATGCAACGGTAGCACCGGGGGGCAGGAGACGTCAAGATCGGGGCTGCCCGAAAGCGCCGGCGATGATATCACCGAATCGCTCGCCATTCGCCCCCGCCCAATGGCCTTGCGGGGACTACGGGGCGCCAGTATGATTTCGAGCTGCAAGCTTGCCGGCTCGGGGTGTTGGTCAGGGATGTGGGGATGGGCGAGCTTGCAATTCCCACCCACCTGAACAGTTCCTCGATAGCCTCCAAGCGAGTCGCGACCATGCGCGAGAGTTCATCGCGCGTTGGTCGCTGTCGAATGGTCGAGTCCTCTAGGGAATGGGAGGTGCCGTGATGGCACACAGCAAAATTACGGGTGCGAAGGCTGCGAGCAAGGCTGGCGAAGTACTTCGAAACCCGAAGTCAACGCCAGCAGAGAAGACCGCGGCCGCCAGCGCGCTGGCCCAGAGGCCAGGCAAGACGCACCGCAAAAAATAATCGTCGCGTCGGCCAGGTGAACGCGAGGCTCGGCCGGTGTGCAACCAAGGCGCGAGCGTCGGAGAGATCGCAGCCGACGCGTGTTGGAGTATTTCGACACGACGCTCCGGGACTGCTTCGTCTTCACGGCGATGGCCCGCCACGGAGAGCCCGCGCTGGTGCTCGTGGTGCGGCACACTCGTTCTCCGTGTTAGATCGAATTCGGGGCGAGACCTGCCCGGCGTGCGAGCACGTTTACCGCATCTTGAGGTAGGAAGGAACGACGAGGATGAATAGAAAAATGCTCGCGCGGCTACGGGGCAAGGCAGTTCAGCTCTTTCCGACACCGCGACGGCGCACGGAAGATGGTGTCGAGTTGCAGCAGCTGCTCGACCGATGGCAAGTTGAAGATGTGTCGGCGGACCGCTTACGGTTGCACAATGAGCGCACCGGGCACGTGATCAACCTTGGACGCGATCACGTGTACGAATACCGAACGGGGCTGCACGGCGATGGCACGTTGGTTCTGCGAAGCCAACTCTGTTTGCAAGGGAATCGCGTTCACATGACTCCGCTCGTGGGCAAAACGGGAAATCGACCGTTTGCATGAATCGAAAACAGGTGAACGAATGTAGCTGTATTTTGGGTGTACGAGGAAATGACGATTCGGCTTGACCGCAAGTTGTTGCGACGTGATCATTCGTGTTGACGCCTGCCCACCCGACGTCTGATGTGCTCAGCCTTGATTGAGGCTGGCTGGCGTTCGTATTCCCGCGATAATCGCCCATGACTGCGGTGGCAGCCTTCAGTAGGGGGTATCTGTCGTGCGTTCGACGAGACAGGTCTTGCAATGGGCCGTCCTGGCCCTCCTCATGCTCGCTCCAAGTATGGCACTTGGACGCGATCCTCTTACGGACTCGACCGATGTCAAGATCCCGACGACTCGGAACGAAGCGGAAAACTCGATCGCGATCAGCCCGCTGAATTCGAAGGTGCTGGTCGTCAGCAACAACGCTCGGGTCAGCGGTAGCAACGGCGGCAACTCGAGCTGGATTTCCTTGGACGCTGGCAAGACCTGGCTGACGACGGATTCTTTGGTACTCAATCCCAGTAGGGCGGATCCAGCCTGCGCGATCGGCAGAAGCGGTGGCACCAACGGCCGTTACTTCGTGAATCACCTCGACTCGGATGACTTCGATCTGGGGATTCACTACAAAGACACGACCGGTGGGACATCATGGACGCACAAGGAAATCGACGCTGGGAAGAGCAGCGGAAATGCTGGCACCGACAAGAACCACCTGGCGATCAACAACAACACGTCTGGAAGTTACCAGAACCATCTCATCAGCGCTTTCAGCGAGGCGCTGAATGTCAGTGGCGTGTACGCGTACAGATCGGAGAACAACGGCGTCAGCTGGACGACCACCCGCAGCACCATCTTCGCGGGAGGAGATTCCAGGGATCACCGTGGCGTCAATCTGCAGTGGAGCCCAGCGTCACCTGGGAAGGTGTACGCGTGTTGGGCGATGCGAGACACCCAACTTCCCAACCCACCCCTCAATACCGGGTTCCGGTACTCGAGCAATGGAGGTGACATCTGGAACGCTCCGTCCGCAGGACATGCGATCCAAGCAGTGAGTGGCTTCACAAGCCTTCCGGGCAAGACCGGTGACGGCTGGACACTTCAGGCTCCTGTGCTGGCCGTCAACATGGACAACGGGCATCTGTACATCGTCTTCACAACAAAGGTAACGGGGCAGAGCGACGCGGATGTCTTTGTGATCAAAAGCACGGATGAGGGGCAGACGTGGGGCTCTCGGGTGCGCGTGCATGCCAACGTCGCCGACAAGGATCAGTGGCACCCGTGGATCTCGTGGGACGATTGCACCGGCGCTGTTGTCGTGACCTTCCTCGATTCCCGCGACTACACGAACAACGACGGGGCCAACACCTACATGTCCGTCTCGCTGGATGGCGCTGCCACGTGGAATGATTTCAAGGTGAGTGATTCGGGATGGAATGGTGACAGCTTCTCCGGCCACTACATGGGATTGGCGGCCAAGGACGGCGTCGCGTTCCCCGTGTGGTCCGATGACCGAGAGTTCGGCAGCGGGAATCACCGGCCGTACATTTCCCCGGTCTATCTCTGGGGCGTGACGCAGTCCTCCGTGTCCCACTCCGTTTCGAATGACCCCGGACTCGAGTTGTCGGTCACCGCGACGTGGAGCACGAGTCTGGCGGCCTTGGGTACGGACTACATTGTGGTCAAGTCACCGACGGGTCTGACCTACACCGGCACGGCCACCCCGAGTGGAACGGGGCTGACGCATACGGCTACCAAGGTCTGTCCGTGCGAGACGGGGGATTGGACGTATACCGTGAAGAGTACGCGGACTGGCTTCACCCCGCGTGGTAGCGATCCGAAGACTCTCCCTCGCGTGTACTACTGTGTCGACTAAATCTTTAAGGAAGTGGAGGTCAAGCCGTGCGAAAAAGAATCCTTATGGCGGTACTGCTCTGCAGTGCCGTGGTCAGCGGCGCCAGCGCAGTGGATCGCATGGTGGGATTGGTGCCCTCGGACGGGGTGGGGATGTTCGTGAAGGAGTTCTCCGTCAGCGCGGGCACGACGATCACCGGCGCGCAGTTCGCCAACAATGATCCTGCGACCGAGTTTCCGGAGGTCCTGTTGGTGCGGGGTCCGCTGAGGAGCATTTCCGCCGGGACGACCGTCGCATCCGCGACGAATGTTCGTGAGTCCTCAGGAGGTGTCGTGGCCGTCACCTGGTCGACACCGGTGGTCGTCTCACAGGCGGGGACGTATTACGTCACTGTGCGCATTCCTGCGGGGCAAGGAAAGGAAGGTGCAGGGCGGGGGGCCGCCATCGGCGCCAACAACGCTGCAACAGCGACCGGAAACTACACCGCCGGCGGGACGGATGGAGTGCTGGTTCCCGTGCGCGCCGATCTCGGTATCAGTCTCGTGACCGGGAGTTCCAAAGCATCGGGGCACAGTGTTCCGCCCGGATCGACAGAAAAGGTGCAGCCGTTTCTGAGAGCATCCGAAGGCGCGAGCGGGGTAACGATCGACTTCGGCGGGTTGGATCGTGAGTCCCAGGTGCACGTCAGCATCTATGACGTGCACGGGCGACACGTCCGGGAAGTGGTTCAGGAGGTCTTGTCCGTGGGATCTCACCGGCGTACCTGGGATGGTCTCGACGAACGCGGAGCACGAGTTGCGGCGGGTGTCTACGTCTTCAAGTTGCAGGCGGGAGAGACGTCACTCACCAAGAAGATCGTGAAGTCACGGTAGTGTGGCTTGAACAACACGAGTGCACATGTGAAGGGGGTGGAGCGAGTCTGTGCTCCACCCCCGTTCTTTGTCACGTGCTTCGTATTTGGTTTACCGCACGACCGTCGCACGGCCCGAAGCGATGGGTTTCCGAAGCGCATCCTCGAGTCGAAGGTAATACACTCCGGCCGCGCCGCTCCCCGGCGTCCACAGGTATCGTCCCTGCGAGTCGCGGACAACGAGCTTGCGTTCCATGAGCCGGCCGGCGACGTCGTACACGGCGAGCCACTTGATCGCGTGCCCATTTCCAGGGTGGACGAGTGCAGCCGCTGTCCGGCACGGGTTTGGTGTGATCGCCAGCTGCGAGGTTGGTGGCTCCCATGGTGTGACAGAAGTCGGAACCCCATTCTGTTCGAAAACGAGGGTGGCCTCTTCATCCGAAGCATTTGTGGGCCAGAACAACTCCGGGATGCCATTCTGATTCACATCCACCAGGTACGGAGCACCATGGATTGGGGACTGTGACGGGTCCGTGATCGTTCCGACAAGCGTCCATTGCCCAGGAGCAACCGGACGATAGACGAAGAGATTTCCGTTGCCGGCCATGATGTATTCCTCGCGACCGACGCCATCGAGGTTCCCGAGAGCAGACGGAGCGATGCCAGTAGATTCGTCGTCGAAGGAGAAGAATGCGACGCGTTGATATTGGTTGTCTCCGATAGCTTCAAAAACGGCTGCAGCACGATACTCGTCCGTCGGGGTGTTGTAGAGGCCAGAGAAGAAGAGTTCGACCTGTCCGTTTCCATCCGTATCGCGACCACCCTCTCCTTCACCACCACTCTGATGACCGGATAGTCCCTCGAAGGTAACACTCCAGGTGTTGTTCGATGGTGATTCGACAACGGTCATGATACTCAGTCGTGGTTCTGGTGTTTGGTAGCCGCAGTAGGCGATCTCGATGAGCTCGTCCTTGTCGAAATCGCCGATTATTGGGTCACCAGCCTCGTGTGTTGGCATCGAGAACACTTCTTCGTACGTGTTATCCCCCGTGCATTCGTAAATGACTAGCCGCATTGAAAAAGCGCCGGTACGCTTGAAGTGGATGATTTCTTTCAGGCCGTCACGGTCAGTATCGACAATGGATATAATGCCGATGAAATTCGAGGTTGCCTGACTCCAAACGAGCTGGCTTGGGTAACTCGTGGTTGACGGACTCTCGTACACTTGAAGTTGCGAACCGGCTTGGGCGATCATGTCGGTCTTACCGTCGCCGTCCACATCTCCGAGAACCAGGGGAATGCAATCGGGTCCGATGAATTCCATGGTGTACATGTTGCTTCCCTGTTCTTCATGGATCCGATAGGTAAAATTGAAACTCTGGTCCCTCCAGTAGACAAAGACTTCGTTCTTGCCATCGTGATCGGAATCTCCGAAGACCAATTGATTGTAGCCTGTAGGGGAAATCTGGGCTATTTCAACGAGCGAAAAAGCACCACTCACGCTCGGCTGGATGACAAGGCCGATCAACAGAGGGGAGGCTGACCAGATGGCGGGCTTCAGCATGCCGGCTCCAGCTCATCAGGGAGGACACGCTCAAGGATATCATGTCGGGTAGTGGCCAGGGGAGAGGAGTCACTTCCTCCGTCGCGGCTGCAGACCGTACTTCGAGACGACACTCCGAGACTGCTTGGTTTTCGCGGCGATCGCCCTTACGGAGAGTCCGCGGCGACGGTGCGCACGGATCTGCGCGATGACGGCCGGCTCAAGCGGGGGACGACCGAGGCGCGTGCCTTCGGCTCGAGCTCGGTCAAGGCCGGCACGGACGCGCTGCACGATGAGGCTGCGCTCGAACTCAGCGAGCCCGGCGAAGATGGTGAACACGAGCTTGCCCATCGGACCCGTCGTGTCGATGTTCTCGGTGTAGCTGATGAAATCAACGTCAAGGGTGCGAAACTCGTTGAGCGCAGTGATCAGCTGCTGACTCGAGCGGGCGAAGCGGTCGAACTTCCACACGAGCACGATGTCCACCTGACGCTTGCGTGCCAGGTCCATGAGCCGGAGTAGGTTCGGCCGGTCGTCCTTGGCCCCGGACTCGAGGTCGATGAGTTCGTGGGCGACCTGGAAGCCCCGGCGCTTGGCGTACGCCTTGAGCTCGCGGGTCTGCGTCCGCGGTTGCTGGTCCTTCGTTGAGACGCGAGCGTAGATCGCCGCGCGTTTGCCCGTCACAGCGGAAGTCCTTCGGTCCAGGGGTAGGCGGTGCCGCACGCGCTGCAGGTGCGCGGCGCCGGTGTCGGCCGACGGCCGAGGTTGAAAATCGTCGCTCCGCAGCGGCAGGACACGATTTGCCAGTCGCCGCAGGCGAGGCAGACGGAGCCGCGAAGTCTCATGTGTCGGCACGCCGGCGATCGCATCGATACTCTCGGATTCATGGTGTCCATAAAACTAATGTCTTGTGGACACCCTACCACGAGCTCGAAAAGGGGTCAAATCCGGGGGTTTCGGGATCGAGATTTCGGGGGGGTTATGTGGACACCCTCGTTTAGACCTTGGGCAGCTCATCGAAGCGCGGGGCTGACGAGACTCAGGCCCTGCGACGTGTGAGCCGCGCCGCGATGAAACCCAAGCTGGCGAAAGTGAGCAACAGCAGCCAGAACCTGTTCGCCATCTCATCGGCAAGAATGATGGGCCAGATGAATGACCCGCGCAGCATGATTGGATCCGCCACGCAACGGAAAAGGGGATCGCCGATGTTGCTGCAGATAGCGCCCACCGTGAACAGTCCGACAAAAATGTAGAGAGATGCCCAGAGCAGGGCGGGAGCGAGATGACGGTGGAAGTGGTGCACGCGACTACAATGGAGCAAATTCTGTAGTGCGTCAAATCGACGGCAAACAGAAGGGCCCCGGCGAAACCGCCGAGGCCCGTTGTACGAACGCGTGTCGTTCGTTGTGCTTACCGAAGACCCATGACGAGATGCTGACGCACGTTCTCAGGCCCTCCTGCGAGGCCGGCACCCCGGTCGCCGACAAGCAGGCGGTGAGGCTGCGAGCAGAGCTGGGAACCAGCCAACCCGCCGTAAGCGGCCCAGAGCGCCCAGGTCACACGCGCGGAGGACGAGTCCCAGCGGATGTTGTCCGGATCCGCGCACCACAGCGGTCGGAAGTAGTAGAGATACTCTCGGCCGCGGTTCGGATCGTTGAACGTCTGGTAGTGGCTCACGTGAGCGGCACCCGGCGCGCCCTGGCGGTGCTCAACGTTCTGGCTGCAAGCACCGGCAGTGACCGGGACCTTCGACGCCGCGATCTCGGATTCGCCGAGCGTCGCCACGACATGCTCGATCTCCGTTTCGCTCAGGCCATCGGCGGACAGGAGTGTCCGCGCGACGCTGCGATGGAAGTCGAGTGGTTTGGCGAGCAGCAACTTGAGCTCGGCATCCGTCACCGGCTGGTCGTCGTGCAACCAGATAGCAACCAGCGCCGAGTCGTCGATGATGTTGGTGAGCGTGTTGGTGGTGTTGTCGTCAGTCGAGTGGATGCAGCTGGTGATGAACGCGCCGCTCGTCACCAAACCGCACACGATCAAGACTGCCGCCGCGAAATACTGCAGGAGTTTCACCTGGATCTTCTCCCCCCTCGAGACCCAACGGGCCTCGACATACAAGGTGTTACGATTCGTAGGTGTGGTTGAAGGCGCCGCACGTGGGGAAGCGTGCGGCGCAGACCACTCCCTGGCGAGACATGAACCGAAGATGCCCCACCAGATGGCGGAGTCACTTCGTGATTTGGAGAGTGGTGCCTCCCTTCGTGGATTCCTAGACGCGCACATTGTAGACACCGCACCCCGCTGGCGTCAACCGGTGCTTGACCTATTTCTGCAAGGGGACGTACCATTGGGCTCCAAGGTCAGGGCCGGTGACTCGGACCGGCTCGCCGGCGGCGGTGTCCGACGGACGGCGCGTGTAGCGCCACTGAAATCCTGAACTTGGCAAGGTCGGTTGACCATGCATCCCACCATCTCGGACGATTGGCACATTCGTCCGCACTAATTTACGGTCAGGTCGTGTAGGGGGTATCTGCGTCTGCAGATTTCCTTCCCTCACCCTTCGTGGTCCTAGACAGCCCAAGGCGACCTGCACCAAAGAAACCCCGGAGCCAACCGGCACCGGGGTTTCTTCTTCTTGCGAGTTTTGTGAGCTACACCAGCTCCGTTTGGAGCGTTGAAAATAAGTCAGCGCGTCTACCGAGACCCTCGTTTTTCGCAACCGAATGATCGCCAGAGCTCCGAAAATAAGTCCTCGTCCGGCAGGTCACCGTCGTTGTGCTTCTTTAAGATCTCGAGGAGCCCGCACACCTCGAACCCAACCCGATCCCAGGCCCCGTCGATCTCGTCTACGGGAGCGCCACGGCGAATCATGCCCTCGTACCGACTCGTGGTCTTCTCGATTCGTTCTCGAACCGCATCGAGAACGCCTTGAGGAATACTCTGCAAAGCCTGGAGAATCGCCTCCTCCTCCGGCTCGGCAGGTCGCACCTGTGAGCGATCTTTCGCGAGTCGATATGCGTTCATTCCGGCGCTCGAGATGCCTGCTAACCAAGAGAGGATCTGGATGAGTTGCAGCGTGTCTGCCACGTTCTACTCCTTCGGAATTTCCGCCACAGAAGCAGTCGACTGAAACCATGCGCTTGGAATCAATCCCACCCACTGTTACTCAACCTTGTCCAAGGCCGCTCTGAAAGCCGCGACACCCCCACCGGATGGCTTGGTGTCCGGTGGACTTGCCCAATTTGCTACTTCCTGCATCTCGTGGCTAAGGTCGGCGATCATGTAGCCGGCCGCGGCAGAGATTCCTTGTAGAACTTCCTGGAGTTTCTCCAGTTGCTTCTCGAACTCGGGCAACTCCTCTGTACTCTTCCGGGCCATGAACCCGTCGATGCGAGTTACATGCTCGATGTTGGCCAGCCGAATCTTGTCGATTTTGCCCCGGAGATAGATGTTGTTGATGGTATCGACTCGTGCCCGTGGGATGCCCTTCACCGTTTCGAGGTATCCCTTCGCCGGCGCCCAATCATTCGAGAGTTGATTCCAAAGCATGCTGTCTGGGGCCTTGGCCTTCCCAGCTAGACGGATCTGCATGCGAATGACGTTCTCCGAGCAACTCACAGCAGCGTCAAGGAAGTCGCGGACGACTACCAGTTCATCCGCAACGCCACGCGCTGCGATGAGCTGGGTGCTGGCGTTGCTCTTCACTTGGCTTTGCATTTCGTCTCGGGCATCTTTTACTGCCTTGTCCAGGTCCTTCTTGGAAATCTTGTCGGTGTCCTTCCGATCGCCCCAGATCAGGTTGACCAGGCTCTCGACACCGGGAAGCGCGGTCTTGATTGCATCCTGGACGAATTGCCCAATTTTCTTCCCACTGCTTTCATCGGCGCGAGTGGGGTGCACAACCGCGACCAGTGCGAGTAAGACTGACACTGCTACTCTACGCATTGCTCCATACCCCTTTCATGAAGGAAGGCCGGGAGGCGCCAGCCCCTGATCGCCACCGCTGGCCCCAGGGACAGACGAAACGAAGGACGGATGTGGCGAGCGTGCAGCGCTAACCGTCTAGACCACCGAGCATTCAGAGCGCCCAGCCACGGCGTCTGAGCCAACGCCGAAGCGTCCGCACTTCGCGAGACCTGCACCCCTGGATGAGCACGATGGCGCTCAACACCACGCTGCCCCAGGCGACGATCCCGTGCTCGAGGAGCCGGACCGCTGCCACGGAGACGGACGCGGAGAGAGCGCTCGCCGAACTCAACACAACGGCGAGGCCCACGAGAACGAGAACCCACTTCGGCCTGACACACACCGCGCGCAGAAGCACTAGAAGGCACCGGATCGTCCCAACGGCAAGCAGCACACCGCACCACAGCAGCGTCCCGAGAATCCGTCGTCGCATAGAGTTGCTGGTTACTGATCATCGAACTCGCGCTCCCGGCCAAACGTCGAACCATCTGCAACTGCACTGATCACCAGATCTCGAGCATGCCCTTGCTGTCTCGGCGGATGCCGCTCGGATCCTGCCCAAGCTGCTTCACGAGCGCATACACCGCGTCGAGCACGCAGTGGTGAACGACCGTCGTCCAGGCCGTCAGGTCTTGCTCGATGAGGATGTTCTTGGGGCCCGAGAGCGCCATGAAGTTGCCCTCGCCGGCGAGCTTCTCGGCGATCTTCTTCTTGAAGAACCCCGGCTCACAGGTGAGAAACCGACACGCATCCAGGTACCGCCCGTACGGGCGGACGCCGACGTACTGCCGATAATCGGAGAACTCCTCGAGCCTGATGATGAGGAAGTCTCGGCGAACCTTGGAAAACCAGCCCTGGCTCTTGACCTCATCGAACGTCCAGTTGCACCCGCCGGGAATCTCGGCGGCCTGCAGGCGCGCTTTGATGTCTGCCACGAGTTCTGTGGCGTGACCGGCAGCGTCATCCACGAGCGACGACCATTGGTTCAGAATCGTCTCTTCTTTGAGCGTCACGGACATGATGGATCTCTCCTTCGGCTGAAGCAGGGTGGGGGAGAATCGTGTACAGCGTTTCGTCACTGGGGTCGAGCGAGTGCCAGCGCACGCGCAAGAAATCGTTCGCCTGTGCAACCTCGAGCGTCTGCAACCAGATGAACCGTTTGGCGGAGGCGGGCTCGAAGTGGAGCCGGCCGCAGAGGGTGCGGATGTTCTGCAGCCGTCGTTCCGACGACGTCAGCACGAGTACGCGGAACGCTTTGAAGGGCTCGAGAATCCGAAAGTCTTCGCTGTAGCGCTGGTAGCCGCCGGTGACCAAGTAGTTCAGGTAGAAGCGAAGCGCCTTCAGAAACCCATGCTCGGCATCGGCCAAGGTCTCGGTGCCGCGGTCGATTTCGAGAAAGAAAAGGGCAGCTCGCTCCTCGCGGGCGAGCGCGAAGACGCCATCCGGCGTGTGCACGAGCTTCTCTTGCGGCTTGGCGATGTCCGAGACTACGTCCCGGACGTACTTCTGCACGCCGCCGTTCGGCGTTTTGTCGCCCAGGTGCTCAGGGATGAAGCCGAGAAGCGCAACACTGTCGCGCAGAGTGCATCCCTGGGTGAGAGAAATTCGGACGTCTCCGCAGAGCAGAAAATGCTTGAGGAAGAGGTAGTCCTTCGGTTCCTCGCGCCTCGGAGTCCAGCCCAACTGTTGCAGGGGAACCAGGAGTTCCTCGGCAACGACTTGCGCACCCTGCTCAGTCAGCGCAGCAAGGTGCTCCTCGATGCCGTGGGCACGGAACGTCGTGACGTAGCCGGCTTGCGCGAGGAGTCGCAAGCGCCTGGTCGCCGTCTGATGCGACGAGAAGTGCAATCGCTCGACCTGGCGCGACGAGAGGTATCGGTACTTCAAAAGCGAGACGAGCAGCGCGTGATCGCGTTCGGTCAGGAGAAGCGTGCGCGCCATCTAAAACACGCTCCCTGGATCGATGGCCTCGAGACCGTTCGCGTGCAGCGCTGAAGACGTCTCCGTGTGGCGCGGCAGAAGTTTCGGCTGGCCAGCGCTCACGCCGTGCTGCAGGCGCGATCGCCTGATGACTTCCACCCGTACCGCTGCGTTGCCACCTTCCGGTGCAGGCAAGGTCGGCATGAAGAAGACACTGCGGTTGATCCGACACCACGCTTCGCCGACGCGGAGCGAGAGCAATTGTTCAGGGGCCAACGGCACGGGCCGGCCGTCGATCTCACCCACCAGTTCGCGGGCCAGACGTTTGGCGTCGGACGCCGACACCGCAAACGAGACGACGGTTGAGACGTTGCCCAAAATCTCGCGCATCAAGTGTTCAGGAATCTGCCCGGTCTGCTGGTGCGCGAGCGTCAGGCCGAGCCCGTACTTGCGAGCGCGGGAGAGAATTTTTTCGTAGGACGCGGCCGCGACCCCACAGAAACTCTGGAATTCGTCCAAGTAGACGTAGAAGGGGCGCCGCGCAGCCTTCGGGGAATCGGCGCGGCTCATAGCTGCCAACTGCAACTTGGCGACGACCAGCTGCCCCAAGACCTGCGCGTTCTGTTCACCGAGCACGCCGTCAGAGAGATTGACGAGCAGGACCTTGCCGTCATCCATCGCTGCCCGCACGTTGAGCGGCCGGCCAGGGCTGCAGAGAAGATTGCGAACGGTTCTGGGGCGCAAAAACCGCCCCAGGCGGTTCACGACCGCTAGGTGCGCATCCTTGGGGTACAGGGGATAAACGTCGCGCCAGAAGTGCTGCGCGTCTTCGTCCGGGATTTGCTGAACTGCCCACTCGCGAAACGTTGGGTCGCCACGGTCGAGAAGTTTCTCGAGATCGAGCAAGGTCGAGCCTGGGATCTGCATCAAGGTGTAGAGGCTCTGCCGGAGGATCGTCTCCATCCGCGGCGCTGCGCCGCCGCCCTCGTCGTCGAAGACCCGACGAAACACCGTCATCGTCTCGTCGACTTTGAGGTCCAAATCTTCGCCCGGCTCAACGAAAAGCGGGTTCAGGGGCACGGGACAGTCCGCGTCTGCGGGGTCGACGTAGACGACATCGTTCCAGCGATGCTCGGGGATGAAGGGCAGCAGCTCGTCGGTGAGAAATTCTTGCTCGGGCGCAAGCACCGCCACCCCGTGCCCGATCTCGAGGTCTTGCAGCACGAGGTTCCGCAGCAAGGTCGTCTTGCCCGACCCCGACTTGCCGACCACGTAGACGTGCCGGTCGCGCACCTGTTCCGGCAGCACGACCGGAATCCGGGTCTCTGCAATCCCGTGCGTCCCCAAAATAAGACCTGGAACGCGCGCACACCGGTCCCAGATCGTGCGGGCGAGATCCTCCGGTGAAATGCCGGTATCCAAGAGGTGCGCGAGTTCGGAGCGAGAGATCGAATCGCGGGCCAGGTAGCCCAGGTCGTTGGCGAAGAAGCGCACGACGTCAGCACAGCCGCGCTGCCGCTCGCGCTCGGCGTCTTCGGCGGCCGCGGCCGCCCGACGGGCATTCCGCTCCTGCGCCTCGTGGTAGGCCGTGAATCCTTTCACGACCAGGGCGAGCACAACAATCGCCCCGAGGCCGAAGACGAGGGTCTCCAACCTGAACTCCCTGTACTCAGGGTGTATCACGAGGGGCGATACGCTTGTACTGCGCCCCTGTCTACGCCGATACAGGCAAGAACGCAAGAGTCTCGTGCTGCGCACGAGCTTGGGATGTGCACGCAGCGCCCGGCTGCCTGCTCAAATTCTTCGAGCAGCCACCGCCCCGAGCGATCGCCGCGAAGGGGGTCTAGATCCGTAGAGCGACGGAGCGACTACGTCGCCGGCGTCGAATCGTGCAAGCTGCAGGTCAGCCGCATGGTTCAGCCCTTCCATGTGAATCCAGAGATTCAAGGGCTTCACAGCTGCGCTCACGAATTCGTCTCGAGGTCGTTCATTGAGATGTTCCCGACGAATCGCAGCTCCAAGCTGCATCCGCACTGCCGACAGAAGGATGCGGAGGTCGGTCTGCTCCAGGGAAGATACGATGTGCTGTTGTTCCAGCTTCCCTTCGTGTGGCAGGAGATCGTAGAGGTCGCCGAGCGCGTGCTCTGTCTGCTCGAGGACGCGCGCTTTCTCGAACGTTTCCTCGGGCGTGAGTTCAGGGCTCGGGCGCATGTCGCCCAGGATGCCCGGCTCCACCGTCGCTTCCTGCACAACCTCGACTTCGGCAGGCAGCGCTTGATCAGTGGGAAGGGACATTTCCTCTGTGGGTGATGGGATCTCTCCGCGTTCTGGCATGTGTGTGCAGCGTACCGTTCAAGTCGTACACCCGTCAAAAGTGCTCGCGCGACGGGCCGATCATGGGTGCGGCGTTTGGGATGGCGGCGCGCGCCGAACGCGCCGCCGAAGCCGACGTGAGACTAGCTCTCGAGATGCAACATCGAACGCGTTGAGCGGTGCGTGTGCTCTAGACACGCGAGGAAGTTGACCGCGAAGGAAATCCTCTCGTCGAGAATCCTGTCGAGCGCGTCCGTGCGTCTTCCACCAAGAATCTGCTCGGCTTCCTGGCGAAACGTCGGCTCGTCGATGGTCGTCCCGTGTTCGCGCTCGTACGCATCGAGGAACTCGTAGAATCGGCCCTCATCAGATGCATGGGTCGTATACCAACTCGACGGAAGGAGCCACGCTCTGAGCGCCGCGTAGGTCCTCGGTTTCAGCATCGATTCAAAGGTGGGCATGTTCGCTTCTCCTCGTCGTCCGCCGACACGGCCCGAGATTGGTTCGTGCCAGCTCGCCCTGCGAGCCGCGTCCAGTCTATGGTTCCGCCCCATCAAAATCAACCCGGCGCGTCCCGAACAATCTTCGAGTGTCGACGCTCGGGCCGCCGCAAAACCAAACCCTCCCGCTCATACTGCGTCGGCACCCAGCTTCCGACGTTCGAATGTGGGATAGAAAAAGCCGCCACACCAATGGTGGGCGGCTTGGCAGTCCTTTGCTGCCGTAAGACTACTCGACGTGAACGCCGGGGTACGTCTCGACGGTGTTGCCGGTGTCGTCGAGCTGCTGCACCTCGTAGCAGATGGTGCTCGCAGCGACGAACGAGCCGTCGTCGCCGTCCTCCTGGGCTTCTTCCCAAGCGGCGATGGCACCTTCGCAATCATCCGCGTCGACGATGTACTTCCGCGTTTCGCGGACGTCCTCGAAGATCAAGAACCGCGGCAACCGAATCACCCCCTAGTAGTCGTCCTCGCCGTACGCTTCGCCGGCGTCGAGCGGATCGAAGCCGCTTGCGGGCTCGTCTCGATAGCCCGACGTCTTCCAGCACGGTGTGCACCAGATGCCAGCGTAGATGCCGAGGGAATAGCGTTCCTCGGCGTTCTCGCTGCCGCACCGGCAGACGGGGACCCGGTGCACTTCGACGCGAGAACCGCCAGGGACACGAACGGTCTTGGTGACGTGCTTGTAGGGCACGACACACCTCCTTTCTGAGATGACCAATCAGTAGTCAGAAGGCAAAAGAGCCGTGACGACGTCGCCGTCTTCGATGAACCAGAGCGGCTCGACCGCGTGCGTGTCGAAGGCTTGCCCGTAATCGAGCCCGTGGTGCTCCACCGCGAGCCGTTGCAGATCAAGAAGACAACGATGAATCACCTCGGCCCCGAAGTTTTCCAGCGCCGCCGGCGTTGACACCAGAGGCTTCTTGAACATGAACCGCGAGTCCGGATGATCGAAGGGGTGATCTTGTTTTCGTAGCAGGAGTTTCGGCTCCATCAGAAGTGACCCCCTTCCCGAAGCGACTGGTAGCTGTCGCCGGCGACGATGATGTGATCGAGCAAGCGAATGCCGATGAGCTCGCCGGCGCTCGCGAGACGCCGCGTGAACTCGATGTCCTCCGGGCTGGGCGTCGGAACCCCGGACGGATGGTTGTGCGCGACGATGATCGCCGCGGCGCTTCGTTGAATCGCGGGCTTCAAGACCTCGCGCGGGTGCACGATGGAGGCTGACAAGCTACCAACGGATACCAGCGCAATCTCGAGCACGTGGTTCTTGGTCGAGAGCAAGAGCACGTAGAACATTTCGCGGTCTGCGTCTGCCATGAGCGGACGCAACAATCGGAAGATGTCCTGTGGTCCGTCTGCTCTCGGCGGTGGCTTGACCCGTTTCTGGCGTTTCACCGTCGAGACGTAGTAGGCGGTCGGTGCGTCCTCGATGTCCGCAGCCGAGAGCCGCATTTCGAGCCCGCAGTCCGGGCAATAGAAGCTCGACCCGTGATCGGCCCGGATGAAGAGGTTCGCCAAGCACTCGGGGCAGATCGGGTAGCGGTACTCGACGGCGTAGGCGACGGCGACGTCATCCATCGGAACCACCACCCTCGACCGGCCCTTTTTGGAGATAGAGGGGCTTGTCGACGCACACGTCTTGGCAGCCGGGCTGTCCGCACACACGGCACGGTGCCTGGTGAGTGCAGTTGCAGTCGTGACAGCCGCACGCGCAGGATCGAGCAACGCGCGACCAGATATGCAGCGGAGGCTCGAGAACGGCGTTGCCGTTGTCGTCGGTTCCGCACACTTCGATGCTCCACGTTTCGGCGTCGACGAATGTGCCTTCGTCGCTGCCGTGTTCGCGAACTTCGTCGGCAGCTGCTTCCGGCGTTGGTGCATCGATGTCGAAGGCACCGGTGACGAGGTCGGTGAGGAAGACGCGGTAGAGGGGCATTTCGTCACCCGTCCTCTCTGCGCTCGGATACCGAGCGTGTGCGCTTGCCCCACTGCCGACGCGGCTTGGTCTCGCCGGCGTCGTTCTGAGCACCTTTGCCCGCGCGGCCGTCAGCGAGGCCGTTCTTGTACGAAGTTTTCAGCGCGGGTTCGATGATCTCTTTCCACGCGTGGTCGAAGGCTTCTTCGAAGAGGCCCTGCAGCTCGGACTTCACGTCCGCGAGGTACGACACGGGAATCACTCCGGTCTGGGATGCGACGAGGTCGCACCGAACACGAACGCGATCCACTCGCGCATCATGCGCGGTGGACGTTGAAACTCGTCTTGGGTTGGAAACGAACGAGGGAAGAAATCGGGGGTGCGGTCTACACGACACGCACTCCCTGCGAGAACACGACCAGCGTGCGTTTCACCAGTTCAGGCGTGAGCCCGTTCTGGCGTTCGATTCGCTGTGTGCCACGGTAATCGGAACCCTAGGTTGGCTGCTGGAAGCTGTCAAATTGCGCCGGACGGTAAGGGTCCTGTCTCCAGAGTGTCATAGGGCGGCGAGATCCAACGGAATCGTGGATCAAAAACCCACCCTTGGGGAGGCAAATTGAAGGCACGCAACTTGTTCCTGGCATTGATCGGGCTGATCACGATCACCACGAGCGCCGGCATTTCGCACGCTTACGAAATCACCCACAGCATTCATGCGGACGGTGCGGTCGACTAAAAACCCGGACTAGTGAGCAAAGGCGGTGCGGGCAGGTTCTCCGGGGACCTGCCCGCACACACGTGCATCTAACTCAACCTAAGTAAGGGGGGGAACCCAACAATGAACCTACGATCGCCGAAAGTAGGTCTACGGATCTGGGCAGACTCGGTCGTCATCCTCGAGGTACGGGATTTGAAAGACGTGAGCAATGGTCTGGATGGGGCCTTGATGGAGGCCGAACGCACCGGCTTGCGTCGCTTGCTGCTCGATCTGACTGCCGTTGACGAGGTTTACGGCCCCGGGTTGGTCGTGTTGCGATCAATCAGGGACCGCTGGACGAGTCTGGGTGGGCTGATCGTGGTAGAAGGCCCCAGCAGCCGTCTTCAATCGATGATTGTTCTTTGCACTATCTACAGCTTGTATCGCTGTTTCGACGACCGTGACGCGGCTCTCGCCGCGCTGTTCACGATGTAGTCCTGCGGCTGCCCCACGCCGATCGCCGAGGTCGGCGTGGGGCGAGGTTCACGGACGACGCTGGCAGTGAGCAATAACTTCTGACGCCGACAAGTACATCACGCCGTAGTACTGCGGGATTTCGGTGTAGAACCCCTCGGGAGTTTTATGCAGCGCCGGGTCGTCGTCTGGTACGACGACGAAGTGCAGTGGATACGTGTTGCCATCCAGTCGGTCGATGAAATCCCAAACCAAATTTCCTGGATGCTTCCGGCTAGGGTGGTTCGGTCCGGGCCCCCCGAGTGGTGGCGTTTCCGCGATGAGGGAGATCTCGGCGACCAAACTGAGGGCTTTGTGAGGATCATCCAAGGGCATTTGAGCACACTTGACCATGACGATCCGATTCGTTTCCTTGATGATGTCTGTGGATGTAAAAATTGTGGCGCAACCGAGCGTCATGTAATTGTAAGCTCGCCGGGGCGTGCCGTCGACTACCCGAAGATCGTCTTCGAAAATCAGGGCCGCAAAAAACTCCGGAGATGGTAGGACGTTTCCAATTTGCAACGTGTCCCTCCTGTTGCGACCGCCACTTCTAGCCACCTCTAGAACAAAATTGAGCGGGGATCGAGTGGCATTTTGCCACAGATCCCCGCTCTAGATCAAGGTGCAGTGCCGTCGCTGATCAGTCGGCGGAAACAATCTCCTCGGGGCTCGGCGCGAAGTACTCAGAGAGAATGGCGTCCAGGAAGCCATCATTCGCGAGGACCTCACCGCCAACGGCGTGCGGATACCGGAGTGGGCTCGCGTGGTGAAGCACGATGGCGTGCACGAACGCTTCGTTGACACCCTCAATCAGAGGATTGGACGCCGTGTCCCGTGGGTCCACAATCTTGCGCCGGTTATCGGTCATTTACTCTCCCTCCTCATTGGTAGCGGGGCGTTGCGGGATCGTTGTCAGACGATGCAGAACGCGTTTGAACTCGTCACGGAGCTTGTCGCTTACGAACTCGTTCTCGATCTCGGCCTTTAACTCATCGATCAGAAACGCTCCGAGTTGCTTCCTGGCCCGTGACAGTGCGGTATACACCGCACCTGCGTTCGAGAGCCCATATTTTTCCTGGAGTTCCGTAACCGTGGCGAGGCCGTAGTAGATGTCACGAATCATCTCATGCTGGCGGTTCATCTTGCTCGTAGTAAACCGATCAAGAGCCCGCCGCAGAATGGGTCCGAGAATCGCGGACGTCGATCGCGCCATCTCCTCGTCCTCATCCGTCATCGCGAGTTCGTTCTTTGCCTTCCAGTCGGCGATTCTGATCATGACGTCGTCAGGGTAGGCGACCTCACGATTGTGGCGTCGCTGTGCTTGTTTCGCGAATTTGCTCGCTGATTTCTCGATTGCATGAGTGAATCCATCGAGGGATTCCTGTTGAGGCTCAGCTTCAAAACGCTTCAAGCACTGAACTGCTTCACCGTACGTGTTCTCCTCAATATCAGAGTCTTCCTGTCGAGGAAGATGGTTGAGAAACGCAGCACGCCGAGCAGCAACTACACAAGCACGGTGAATCGCCTGAAGCCCGGGAGCGGGCCGCGGGGATTCAGTCCCTGCCTCGAGTTCCTGCTTGGCTGCTACCAACTCTGGAATTTGGAGCAACACCGTATGTCGGGAATGTTTCGCCAATGCAGTCTCCCATCAAACAGGGTCCATTACTCTGGAGACAGGACCCTTACCGTCCCTCTGCGAGTTTAGGGTGTGTTTCCGCACCCCCGGGTGATTTAGGTTTGCAAGGAGCAACCTTTGTACGAGCGTAAGTCATTAGAAATCAACCATCTCCCCTTGTCAAGCCTCCCGAACTGGACGTTGGCACAAGCGTTCTAACATCTCCACTACTTCTTGGTTACCGAGTCGTCACCCATTGAATTTCAACCAATGTCGTCGACTGGGGTGTCGACCGTCGACCGGGCATCACGAAACCGCTTCCATAAACGAAGCGGGACCGTGAGCCCAGCCGAAGTCACCGTAGATCAGCAAGCCCCCACCCCATCACGTGAGGGTCTCGCAGAGCTCAACCACGGTGATTGGGCGCGGAGGCGCCTTCCACCATGGCTCGTTGCGTGAGCGCGGTGGAAGTCGTAGGTGCTTGCGACTGGGTATTCAGGAGTGTAGCCCCGTCACGCACGCAGGTCGAGAATCGTGCCTTGCTGGCCGAGGAGATTGCGGCATAGCGGCCGCGTGAAGAGCGCGGCAGGCTCGATGATCGTCTCGACCAAGTGTTCCTTGCCGGTTCGCGGATCGATCTGCAGGTCGCTTCGGACAATCTGATCGAGGCTCGTGAACCAGAGGTCTGGTAGCTCTTTGGTGCGGCGCTGCCGTTTCAACCGCTCGAGATTGAGCGCGGTCTCCGCGCTGCTCAAGAGCTGCAGCATGTGCTCGTGGTCGGCTGCGATGAAGAGGGCGCTCGCCTGCTCTGGCGCAACACCGGCTTGGGCCTTGATTGCGCGTGCGACCTGCCCTTGCGGGTCGGCCAAGAGTTCGCGGTAGAGCAAGAATCGCCAGTCGGTACGCTTCAAATTTTTCCGCGTGCGCTCGAGCTCGACGTGGATCCGCCGGTGGTGGCGCCGATTTTCAGCTTCGTAGTGACGATAGAGCAAGATCGTCGTATCGGGGCGCACCTGCGCACGCTTGCTGGCAACGCGCACCGAGAACGTGTGCGGATGGTCCCAGTACGCGACCGTTTGAAAGCGGTACGTCTCAGGCTGAGCGGGGTCGGTGTACGGAACGCTGCCGGCGTCCCAGAGGATGCGCAGGAGTGCGAGCCCCAGCTGGTGGTCGTAGTCGCGGTGTGGGTTTGCGCGGTTTGAAATCTGCTTCAAGGTGCTGCGCGTCCAGTGGTGTTCGTCGTCGAAAAGATGTGCCGCCTTGACCGATGCTGCGTACACGTACTGCCGCGAGCCAGACCGCGGGTCCACCGGGCGATAAAAGCGATGCAGATAGCCGTTCCGAACGAGATCGGTGAGTTCGTCGCGCACGTGGGACGCGCCGACGCCGCGCGGGTGGGCGTGGGTGTATGCGAGCGCAGCGAGATCACGCGTCAGGTAACCATAGCGCAAGGCGATCCGAAGCAACCGGCGGCCGCTCTGGGCCGGCTTCCACGACTGAGTCGCCGGCGATGGGAACTGCAGCGTCCGCTGAGGCAGCACAGTGCGCAGATTGATGAGCCTGGGTGTCGTGGCCGTGATCATGGTTTCCTTCGGTGACGTCGTGCGCGGACTTCCCTGAGGAGCTGCAGCGCCTCGGTGACGAGTACGCCCATGTCCTTCCGCTCGTCGATCGCCAAATGGTGGAGCCAGCGCTTGAGCTCAGCAGGAACGTAGATCGCGAGGCGTTCCATGTTCGCTGGCCGGTGGGGTCGGCCTGGGCCTCGCTTCCCGTTCGGTTCAGATGCCGGCATCGGTGATGCTCCAGTGTTCCATGGTTTCAGGGTATTATTTCCCCAGCCGTTTGGCAAGTTCTTCGAGCGTTGGCTCGGCATGCGCGCGCTCCGAAGCCCGAGCTGGCTTGGGTGAGTCGCCGCCCGCAGCTGCGCCAGCAGCGAGGACGGTGAAGGCCGTGTTTCGGCCGTCTCACCACGCCACGGCTCCGGGCCAGCCTTACAAATCCTCGAAGGACGCTGAGCTAGAGCGGTTTCGCGACTCAGCGCCCGCAGAGGACGAGGAGACCCGCCGCCAAGGCGGGACGACGAAGCCGGAACGATGGACCCCACCCCACCACGCTCGCGAGAGCAACCCGGCGCGCTGCGCGCTCCGGCTCGCTCGCTTTGTGGCTCGGTCGAGATGTGGGGTCCGTCGTGGAGGTGGTAAGGCTGGCCCGGAGCCGAAGTGACGCTGTCAGCGTGTGATGAAGCGGTTTCCCGTTAGCGGAAACCCGACATCACCGCGGGCAGCTTAGAACGATGGCGTAGGGCTTCGGAGCGCGCGCATTTCTGTTTCTCGAGCTGCACCGAGTGGGTGCAGCGAGCGGGCGAAGCCGCACGGCGTGAGTGCGAGGTGCTGGGCAGCACGTCGCCAGTCGGTCACCACGGGTTGGTTGTTGCTCCCGGCAGGAAGTAGCTGTCCCCGACGCGCTCAAGCTGCCTCTTGGCGGCGCAGCGACGGGCGACCACCAGCACACGTGAGCCAAGCTCAGGCGCGAATCCATTCCCGCGGCCGGCAGCACGTTGGTCCTCGAGCAACTCGATGAGCTGATCCTCTTCGTGGTGTCGCCGCCAGCGGACATACCAGACGAGCGCGGCAACTAGGGGCACTATGACGGCGGCTACCTTCCATGCGAGGTCGAGCAAGTCCGGAAAACCCACGGCAGCGATCGCTTTCTAAACGTGTTCTTCGTCGGCCCCAGACCGTCGGCGAGCACACGACCGACGGCCCCGAACGACTCGTCCTCGAATCCCCACTTTCCATCTAGCCAGTGCGGATGTAGGCGTTGACGCCAACGATCACCGGCTTACCATTCACCGTCACAGTACTCGGTTGGTTGCCGTGTGTGGTCGCCACCACCAAGGTCTTGCCGCTGGCCGAGGGCGTGGGATCCTGCAGGTCTAGAACAAGAGTGAGGGTCTTGGCCACTTCGTCAATCTTCGCTTCACGCAGCAACAGTGTTCTCCTTGGTTTCCTGGTCCATCCCCTGAGCATACCCCCTCCCTATCTGTCT
>Ga0247727_10005255_pt1 | contig 26515 bp, 20 predicted proteins | sample WisWelCaveWW1625_FD_202498 | JGI IMG/M metagenome (GOLD analysis project Ga0247727, IMG submission 202498) | Biofilm microbial communities from Wishing Well Cave, Virginia, United States - WW16-25 | ecosystem: Environmental > Aquatic > Deep subsurface > Groundwater > Cave microbial mat | place...
CGTGGTTCAGGGCAACTACCTGGGACTCAACGCAGCGGGCACGGCGGCACTGGGCAACTCGACCGCCGGCGGCTCGATCGCGGGCGGAGCGCAAGACAACACGTTCGGCGGCCCGGATCCAGGCGCCGGCAACGTCATGTCCGGCGGGTTCTACGACGGGATCTTGGTCACGCAGGCCAACACGAAGCGAAACCGCGTGGAACGGAACCTCATCGGGACGAACCCAGCCGGTACGGCCGCGATCCCGAACTCTGGCTACGGCATCGAGATCGCCTTCGGCGCGCAAGAGAACACGTTCGTCGGGAACCTCGTCTCCGGCAACGGCTACGGGGTGCTGCTCGCCAATGCCAGCACGGTCAACAACGACCTGCGAGGCAACTTCATCGGAACCGAGATCGACGGCGTGAGCCCGCTGGGAAACACGTTCGATGGCGTGCTGGTCAGCTTCTCGGCAACCGGCACGAACACGGTCGGCGGGGTGACCGCCGGGGACGCGAACGTCATCGCGTTCAACGGCGGTGCGGGCGTGCTGGCTGACTCCGGCATCGGCACGGCCGTTCGCGGCAACTCGATCCGCTCGAACGGAGGGCTCGGGATCGATCTGGTCCCCACCGGCGTCACGCCCAATGATCCGTGCGACCCCGACGCTGGCCCGAACGGCCAGCAGAATGCCCCGGTTCTCATCCGCGCCTTTCCGGCCGGGGCCACGATCACGATCCAGGGCTCGCTCGACAGCACGGCGAGCACGAACTTCACGGTCGACTTCTACGCCAGCGCCGCTTGCGACCCAACGGGCTACGGGGAAGGGACGACCCACCTGGGCTCGGTGAGCGTCGCCGTCGCTGTCAATTGCAGTGGAGCGTTCCAGCACAGCGTGCCGACGCCGGCCGACACATGGATCACGGCGACGGCGACGAGTCCGGCCGGCAGCACGTCGGAGTTTTCCAACTGCGTACACGTCTCATGCGCCGACGGAGACGCGGACGGGACGTGCGACGACGTCGACAACTGTCCCCTGGTCTCAAACGTGAGCCAGGCCGACACCGACGGAGACGGCTTCGGAGACGCGTGCGACAATTGCTTGCTCGTCGCGAATCCGAGCCAAGCCGATTCCGACGTCGTCGAGGCGATCCTCCGGCAGTGGGGCGCGACGGCGACCGCCAGCAGCGAGTACACGTCGACCGACTACTCGGCCGCCCAGACCGCGGGTGTGCCGGAGATCCTCGGGATCTGTGAGGACGCGACGACCAACTGGTCGCCGCTCACGCCGAGTCCCGACCCGGAGTGGCTCGAGGTCGGTTACGCGACGCCCGTGCAAGCGACGGGTGTCGAGGTGCACGAGAAGCTCGAGGCGCCGTTCGTCACCCAGATCGATCTGCGCGATACGAGCAGCAATCTCCACACGGTCTGGACGGGGACCGACGCTACCACTTGCGGGAGCGTGCTCGTGGTGACCTTCCCGGCCACCTCGTATCTCGTGACCGGCGTGGTCGTGCGGACGGCGGCACCGAATTGGGAGGAGATCGACGCGGTCGAGCTGGTCGGCCTCGCCGGAACGATGCCCGCTCCGGATGGCGTGGGGGATGCTTGCGACAACTGTCCAGAAACGAACAACCCCACGCAAACCGACGACGATGGGGACGGGGCGGGTGACGCATGCGATTGCGCCCCGACGGATCCAGCCGTCACGGGCCCCGGCGAGGTGACGGGTCTGCTCGTGCATTCACCGGCACCGGGCTTGGCTCGAATCTCGTGGTCGGCAACACCGGGCGCACAGGACTATGGCATCACACGAGGACTGCTCTCGGCCCTGGCGGTCGGACAGTACGGTAGCTGCCTGGCCCAGGGCATCACCGAGCTTTCGCAGGACGACGCGGACTCGCCGTTGGGAGGAGATGGCTTCGTTTATTTGTCCCAAGCTCGATCCGCGACGTGCGGTTGGGGGACGTTAGGCAACGACTGGGCAGATCAGGAACGGGTCAACAACGATCCGGGCGCCTGTCCGCGACAGCAATAGCGACCCGATGCTGGATGTCGATCTCCAAGCGCAGGACCGTCCGTTCGGCATCCGCTCGAGCGGGCCCGCGAACGAGCGGCGACAAGTCAGCATCCCGGAACCATCGGTGGAACGAACGCATGGCCTCGTGTGAGTTGCCGTTGAAGCCGCTCCGAGTCGTCGTGATCGAGGACAACCCGCGGCACCGAAGCAGCCTGGAGCAGCTCGTCGGAGGAGACCCTGATTTCTCGATCGCCGCGAGCTTCCCGTCGGCCGAGCCCGCGCTGCGCCGGGCCGGCGTCGCGATGAGCAGCGCCGAGGAACTGCCCTGGGACCTGGTGCTGATGGATCTCGAGCTTCGGGAGTTGAGCGGGATCGAGGCCATCCACAGGCTGAAGTTTCTCCTGCCGCGGGTGCCGATCGTGGTCCTGACCGTCTTCGAGGAGCCGGCGACGATCCTCCAGGCCATCTGTGCGGGGGCGGACGGCTACATGCTCAAGAAGATGCGTGCCCAGGAGATTCTCGACGGCCTGCGAGTCGTCAGGGAAGGAGGCGTACCACTGACGGCGAGCATCGCTCGCAGCGTGTTCGAGCTCGTGCGCCGCGGCGGTACCGGTGGCATGGGTGGGGTCTGCGGGCGCTCCCCGAGCCGTCTCGATCTCACCCAGCGGGAGCAGGAGGTGCTCCGCGGCCTGGTCGAGGGCCTGAGCTACAAACAGACCGCCGGCACTCTGCGCATCAGCCTCGGCACCGTGCGGACCCACATCACCGCGGTGTACAGGAAGCTCCACGTGCATTCCGTCGCCGAGGCGGTGAGCCGCGCCATTCGCGAGGGGATCGTCTGACCGGGAGATTCGCGGGGTGGTGTTCCTGTGGTGCGGGACGACGGGGTCCCACGACCCCGCCGCCTCAGAGAGAGTTTATGGGCACGGAGGCGACGCGCAGAGCCCCTCCAAGGCAATGACCTGGAGGTTGTACGTCACGTCGAGGTTGAAGCCAAACCCATTGTCCGCGGTGAAACGAACCGTGTGGTTTCCGGGCGTCAACGGCTTCAGCATCATCCACCAACCATCGCTGATGGCCGGGTAGTACACCCCCTGCGGCTGCCCGGCCAGGTTGTTGGCGGGGAAGCTGTAGTCGAACACGGCGGACGTGGCACGGAAATCGAGGAGACTCAAGTCCTTGGGGTTGCTGCTGGTGCTCGGGAGGAGTGATGCGCCGTCGACCTCGAGGGTCAGAGCGGGCGTGCCGGGGGGCGCACACAGTGCGTACAGCTCCTCGATCGTGAGAACCGGCTGACCTACCCACACGTTCTCCCACTCGCAGTTGATCAGCGGGAAGAACAGTGCCTTGTTGGCCGGGACCGCACAGCTACGAACGGCGAGGCCGCCGAAGGTGCCGGCCAGGAACCAGACCGGCCCGTGCTGCCCGACGGCGCAGGCGTCGCCGGTCGGATCGATGATCGGCATGTACTCCGGCGGAATCGAGAGTGCCCAGCGCCACCAGTCTGCGCTCCATGCGGCGTAGCTCTGGCCGAAAGGCTTGGAGTCGGGCGGAAAGAAGTCCTTCTTCGGCGTGCCGTTCGCGGGCACGCCCGCCTGGGCGACCGCCGCCGCCAACGAGACAAGCGCGAGCGCGACAAGCGAGTAACGAACGATCTTCGACATGGAACCTCCTTGTTCCGGCCGTGGCCGGCGCTCGCCCCCAGGCGAACTGAGCCGCGTCCGACGAATGCACGAGGTATACGCCCGCGGACCAGCGGCGAGAATCGGATGATGATATGAGCGGTCGAGGTCAGAGTGTCTTGGACCGTCGGAATTCCTGCGGTCCTCACGTCCGGCTTGTGGGTAGCCTGTGGCCCGACGTCTCAGATCCCGAACGTCGCCGGATCCCAGGCCAGGCCGAGCTCGCTCGGCGGAGCCATGTAGCCGAGAAGCGCCGACGCGGCGACGACGGGCGGGCTCGCCAGGTACCCGAGCCCGCCGACGCCCATGCGGTTCTGCCAGTTGCGGTTGAACGAGGTGATCGCGACCTGGCCGCGGCCGAGCGCGTCCGGCCCCTGGCCGAAGCACGGGCCGCACCACGAGTCGCGGATCTCGGCGCCGACCGAGCGGAGCACGGCGGCGATCGATTCGCCGCCGAGCCGCGGGTCCGGCTGCTCGATCGCGCGCTTGACGCCGCCCGAGCCGGGGAACACGACGAAGTCGCGCGCCGTTCGACGGTGGCCCGCCTCGCGCGCCGCGCGCACGACGAGCGCGGCTTGCAGCAGATCGTCGTAGCTCCCGTTCGTGCACGAGCCGATGTACGCCTTGTCGAAGGGGATGCGCTCGCGCGCGACCTCGTCGGCCGGAAACGCGTTCCCCGGGCTGTAGGGCTTGGCGATCATCGGCTCGACCGCCGAAAGATCGAGCGTCTCGTCGAGCTCGTAGCGCGCCGACGCGCCGGGGCGGAAAGGCGGGTAGGGCAGCTCGGTCATACCCTTCGCGCGATACCAGGCGTAGGTCGTCTCGTCGGGGGCGAAGATTCCGTTCTGCGCCTCGGCCTCGGCCATCATGTTGCAGATCGTGTTGCGGTAGGCGATCGGCAGCTGCCGCGCCTCGTCGACGAACTCGACCGACATGCCCTGGGATTGGCCCGCTCCCCAGCGCTCGAGCAGACGCAGGACGATGTCCTTCCCCGTGACCCACGGCCGCAGCGCGCCGCGCAGGACGACGCGCCGCGCGCGGGCCAGCGTGAAGTACACGTAGCCCGTGGCCCAGCCGAAGCCGAGCGTCGTCGAGCCGACGCCGATCCCGACTGCGCCGTAGGCCCCGTAGGCCCGGCTGTGCGAGTCCGCGCCGGGGATGAACTGGCCCGGAAGAACGAGCCCCTGCTCGGGGAAATAGAAGTGGAAGATCCCGTCTCCCGGCGTCGCGTAGTAGGGCTTGGTCAGGTCGTGCGCGCGCGCGAACGCGCGGCCGATCTCGGTCTGGCGATCGTCAACGTCCTTGCCGGTGAACACGAAGTGGTCGTTCGCGACCGCGGCCTGGCGCGGGAAGATCGCCTCGCCGCCCGTGATCTGGTTGAAGGTGTGGATGGCGAAGGGCGCCGTGCCGTCGGACGCCGGGAGCAAGTCGGCGTAGACGCGCAGCGTGGCGCCGGGCCGGACCTCGGCGTCCTTGTCGACGCGGTGAGCCCAGGCGATCTGCTCGGTCGTGGTCAAGCACGCGGCCACCGAGTCTTCGGGCCATTCGATGCGTGGCGCACGGGCGATCGACGCCGCAAGCTCGCGCCGGCCCGTTACGAAGATCCCTCCCGTGCGGCGGATCTCGTCTTCCTTGGCCGAGAGCGGGGCCGGCTCGTAGGTCTTGCCGCGGGTCTTGTTCGCGAGCTTCCGCGTGTCAGGATCGAATGCGAACCGGTCGCCATCCTGCGCGTCGGCCACGGCGTCGGGACACTGCACGACGTGCAGGCCGAGGTTCAGCGCGTTCCTGCGGAAGATGTCGCCCATGTTGTGACCGCATACGACGACGAGATCGAGCCCGGCCTCCTCGGCCACTCCCTTGAGCCCGGCCGGGCTCATCTCGCGCGACGAACCGATGGCGAACCGGTCGCCCGCGATGACGAACGTCTGTCCGGCGTGGACGCGCCGGCGGAAGTCGGGCATCAGGTAGCGGAACGAGCCCTCCTTCCACTTGGCGTCGAGCGAGTCGAGGCTCACAGATACGCAGTCGGCGGCGGGAGTGATCTGGTCCGTATCGATCGCGTCGAGCTTCGCTCCGGGCCGCTTGGGGTCCCAGAAGATCAGCGCCTCCCCGCGGACCACGCTCCGCGCTCCCGAGGACGCGACGAGCGGTTGCGCGGCGCTCTCCGCGGCGAAGTCGGGAGCGACGCCGGGCTTCAAACGCGCGGGTCGGATCGTATGCATCGGAAGCTCCTCACAATACAGCGTCCGGCGACGCCACGCGCATGGTGGCACACCGGTGGAGGTCGTTCCAAGAACGCCCGGGCGCGGAGGTCCGCTCGCGCGCTTGACCCCGCTCCGGCTTGCGAATAGGCTGGCTTTCCATGTCCGCCCGCGATTCCCGCCTCCGTCCGATCTTCGCCGTGGCCGGGATCGTCCTCGTCTCGGGCGCGCTGTGGATCGGCTGGCTGATGACGTCGCCACGGCGCGTCCCGGCGGGCCAGCCGGCGCTCGCACGCCTCGACGCCGAATCGCTCCCGGCGCTGCGCGACGCGTTCAACGCGCACACCGACGCCGTGCGGCTCCTCGTGCTGCTCTCGCCCACGTGAGGAGTCTGCGTGCGGGGGGCCTCCGCACTCCAGCCACTGCTCGACGCACTGCCGGACGCCAACGTGCGGACGTTCGTCGTGTGGGAGCCCGTGATCTGGTCCGACATCGCGCCGCCGACGTCGAGCGTGCTCGCGCTGCTGCGCGATCCGCGTGCGGCCCAGTACTGGGACGCCAAACGGTCGCTGTCGCGCGACATCGTCCGCTCGGTCAATCAGGACCCACGTCGCTACGGCTTCGACGAACCGCTCCACGAAGGGTTCGTCGTGTGGGACGTCGTTGCCGTGTTCGAGCCGGGAGTCGTGTGGGGCCAGGACCTTCCCGTGCCGGCGTTCTACGACGGTCCGGTGATGTACCGTGTCGACCGAATCTCCCAGGCCGTGGCGACCGCCGGGCGCCTCCAAGAAGCGGCTCCGTGAGGCTTCGACTCGCGGTTTGCGGGATCGCCGGCCTCGTGGCGACGGTCGGGTGCGATGCACCGGCGCCACCGCCCGGGACGAAAGGAGCGGTCTCGGCCATGGAGCAGCGCGTCGCACAGTACACCTCGTTTCGTCTGACGACCGATCTGTCGGTTCTCTCGGAGAACGAACGGAAGATGCTCCCGCTGCTTCTCGACGCGGTCCGTGCGATGGACGGTGCGTACTGGCGCCAAGCGTACGGAGACGAGCGGACGCTGCTCGCCTCGATCGCCGACCCGGCGACCCGGCGCTTCGCCGAGATCCAATACGGTCCGTGGGACCGCCTCGCGAACAACCAGCCGTTCGTTCCGGGAGTCGGCCCGAAGCCGCCCGGCGCGAACCTGTACCCAGCGGACGTGACGAAGGACGAGCTTGATGCCGCAGCCTCAGAGTCGCCCGAACGCGAGCGCGAGCTGAAGGGCCTGTACACGATCGTCGAGCGCGATGCGACGGGCAGGCTCGTGGGTGTCCCGTACAGCCGCGCGTTCGCGACGGAGATCGCACGCGCCGCGACGAAGCTCCGCGAAGCTGCGGCGCTCGCGGACGATCCGGGGCTCGGGCGATACCTCGAGTTGCGGGCAAAGGCGCTCGAGACCGACGACTACCGGGAGAGCGACCGGGCCTGGCTGGACATGAAGGACAACACGATCGACGTCGTGATCGGACCGATCGAGACCTACGAGGATCAGCTGATCGGAGCGAAGGCGGCGTTCGAGGGGTACGTGCTGGTCAAGGATCGCGTGTGGAGCGCGCGCCTCGCGGGCTACGCTCTGCTCCTGCCCGACCTGCAGCGCGGGCTCCCGGTGCCCGAGGCCTACAAGCGCGAGACGCCGGGAACCGACTCGGACCTGAACGCCTATGACGTCCTGTACTACGCCGGAGACTGCAATGCCGGTTCGAAGGCGATCGCCATCAACTTGCCAAACGACGAACAGGTGCAGCTCGAGAAGGGGACGCGGCGGCTCCAGCTCAAGAACGCGATGCGGGCGAAGTTCGACGCGATCCTGCGGCCGCTCGCCGAGCGCCTGATCGCGCCCGAGCAGCTCCGGCACGTCACGTTCGACGCGTTCTTCGCCGAGACGATGTTCCACGAGGTCGCCCACGGCCTGGGGATCAAGAACACGATCGACGGCCGCGGCACGGTGCGGGCGGCGCTCCGCGAGCAGGCCTCGGCGCTCGAGGAAGGCAAGGCCGACATCCTCGGTCTGTACATGGTGCAGGCGCTCCACGAGCAGGGGAAGATTGAAGGCGGGTCGATCGAGGACTACTACGTCACGTTCCTCGCGGGGATCTTTCGCTCGGTCCGCTTCGGCGCGGCGAGCGCGCACGGCCGGGCGAATGCGGTCCGGTTCCGGTTTTTCGAGCGCGAGGGCGCGTTCACGCGCGACCCCGCGACCGGGACGTATCGCGCGGACTTCGAGCGCATGCCGGGGGCGATCGCCGCGTTGTCGGAGAAGATCGTGCGGCTGCAGGGCGACGGCGACTACGCGCAAGCCAAGCTGTGGGCCGAGGAGCTGGGTGGAATCGGTCCAGGGCTGCAGGCCGACCTCGACCGCCTCGGCGCCGCGGGCATCCCGATCGACGTCGTGTTCGAGCAAGGCGAGGACGTGCTCGGCCTGCGCTGAGTCGTCAGCGGCCTCTTGCGTACAGGCTGCGCGCGGTCAGCTCGCGGTGGTCGAGACCTGCCGCACGGTCGAGCGTGCGTACCGGTTCCGGCAGGTCGATGGGAAAGCGCCAGGTGTCCGCGCGGCCTCCCGTTCCCCGGAACGCCTCGACCCAGCCGTCCCACCACGGGGTCACCCTTCGCGCGAGCGGCTCGACGACGAGGATTCGTGCGCCTCGTGCGCCCGCGTCGAGCAAGCGATCGAGCAGCCGGTCGCGCTCGTCCGGGCGCAGCTCGTTCACGGCGTACGCCAGGACGATCGCCGCGCCCGCGCCGGGCAGCCGCTCGGCGACGAGGCTGCCGCGCCGCGCGCGCGCATCGAGCCCGAGGGTGCGCCAGGTGAGGCGCGCCTCTTCGACGGCCCAGGCATTCTCGTCGACGCCGGCGATCCGCGGCGGCGCGCCGGGAATCGCTAGGGCCCAGGCCGCGGCCGCCGCGCCCGTGCCGCAGCCGAGATCGAAGATCGCACGCGGTGGCGGCTCGGTGGCCCCGAGCGCGTCGACGATGCGTCCGACCGTCAGCAGGTGGAGCGGGCCATAGAACAACGCGTAGGCCGCGCGCTTGCCCGCGCCGGCGAACGGCGCGTCGCGCGAAAGCTCGCCTCGCGCGCCGCGGCGCTCGACGTACCACCCGCTCAGCGCCTGGAGCGCCCGGCGGACCTCGGGGAGCGTCCGGTCGGCGAGGTGCCGGCGCTCGAGCACCGCCAGCCACGCAGCGATCGCGCCGTCCGAGCGTGCCTCCACGCCCGAATCGTAATCCAACTGGAGGCGGTCGGGAGGCGCGGCGTCAGCTGGCCTGGGCGCGATAGAACTTGATCACGGCGCGGCCCTCGTCCTCGAGCTCGTAGCCGAGCCGGCGGGCCTTCGTGACCGCGGTCGACCGTGAGGGCGACCACGCGACGCCCTGGCCGGTCGAGGTGTCCTCGACCTCGAACCAGATCTGTCTGTCTCCGCCGCGGTAGCAGTAGACCTTGTACAGAACGGCGTGCATCGCGCGTCTCCGTGTCCGAGTTCGCCATTCAGTTACGCGGTGCCGCGCGATGCAGCAAGCGCTTTTCTCGTCGTCGGTGCGGCGTTTTCCGGGTCCCGCCGACCGCCGCGCCGAGGAACCGGAAAAGCCGCACGGATCCGGGCTAGACTCTCGCCGTGTGGCAACTCGTCCTACTCGGGCTCCTCGCTGCCGACGCCGACGGACCCGTCCCGCCCGACCCGGCCGCAATGGCCCGGGACCTCGTGGCCGAGGTCGCCGAGACGCGCGGGCTCCCGTTCGAGCGGGAGGTCCCGGTCCGAGTGATCGACGACGGCGCGGCGCGCGTGCATCTCCTGAGCCGGATCCACGAGTTCCAGTCCGAGGACGAGATGCGCCGCTCGGAACGGGCGTATCGCAGGCTGGGGCTCCTGCCGCAGGGCTACGATGTGCTCGACGCGTTCCTGGACGTGATGCGCGAGCAGGCTGCCGGGTATTACGATCCGGCCACGGGAGCGTTCTACCTGCTCGACGACGTGCCGACGACCTCGGCGCGCATCGTGATGGTCCACGAGCTGACCCACGCCCTCGAGGATCAGCACTTCGACCTGGATGGCCGCCTGCGCGAGGTCCTCGACAACGACGACCGGCTCCTGGCGCGCTCGGCGATCCACGAGGGAAGCGCGACGCTGCTGATGACGCTGTATCTGACGAAAAAGCTGATGGCGGGCGAGATCGGCGCCGATGCGCTCGAGTCGTTCGGCGGGATCGAACGGTCCGGTGCGCTCGGTGCGCTGCCCCAGGTGCTACAGCGGCAGCTCGTCGTCCCGTACGTGCTCGGTCCGGCGTTTCTCGCGCGGGGCAATCTCGCGGCGGTCGCCACCGGCGCGTTCCCGGTGACCGACGTGGACGGGGCGTACGCCGATCCGCCGGAGTCGAGCGAGCAGATCCTCCACCCGGCCAAGTACTGGGGTCCCGGTGAGCGGGATGAGCCGCTCGAGGTCGGCCTCGGCACGGCCGGATCGGTCCTGGGCGACGGTTTCGAGCTCGTGGCGACCGGTGTGCTCGGCGAGCTCGGGATCGGTCCGCTGGTCGGTGCGCCCACGCCGGTCGACCTCGCGGACCTGCGCGTGATGGACGGGGAGCGGTGGACGAACGACGCGGCGGCGGGGTGGGACGGCGACCGCTGGGAGCTGTGGGGGCGCGGGGACACGGACGTGATCCTCCTCGGGTCCGTGTGGGACACGGAGGCCGACGCGGTCGAGTTTCTCGATGGCCTAGCGTCCAACAGCCGGCTGCGCGCGCGGCGGGATGGGAACCGGGTCGCGGTGGTCGCAGGCATCAAGGGACGCCGCGCCGACCGCGCGCTAGCGCGGATCCTCGAGGCGGGCGCACCCGCCGCTGAGGCCGAGCTTGAGCCCCGCGGGGCGGGCCGGTAGAGTAGCCGGACACGGGATCGAGATTCCGCTGAACCGAGGAGGCACGACCATGGCTCACGAACTGCCCGCTCTGCCGTACGGGCTCGACGCGCTCGAGCCGCACATCGATGCGCGAACGATGGAGATCCATCATGGCAAGCACCACGCGACCTACGTGACGAAACTGAACGACGCGATCCGGGGGCAGGCCTCGCTCGAGGCGAGGTCACTCGTCGAGCTGCTGGGCGACCTGAGCGCCGTGCCCGAGGCGACCCGCATGGCCGTGCGCAACAACGGCGGCGGCCACATGAACCACGGCATGTTCTGGAAGCTCATGAAGGCCGGCGGCGGCGGTGAGCCCCAGGGCGAGCTGGGGGATGCGATCCGTGCGGCGTTCGGCTCCGTCGCCGACTTCAAGACCAAATTCGCCGACGCCGGTCTCGGTCGGTTCGGGTCGGGATGGGCCTGGCTGTACGTGAAGGGCGGGAAGCTCGAGATCGGGTCGACGCCGAACCAGGACAACCCGATCATGGATGGCGGCAAGCCGGTGCTCGGCCTCGACGTCTGGGAGCACGCGTACTACCTCAAGTACCAGAACCGCCGACCGGATTACATCCAGGCGTGGTGGAGCGTGATCGACTGGAGCCAGGCCGCCGAGAACTTCCGCCAGGCGCGCTGAACGGCGGGTTCAGCGGTCCGCTCAGAGATCGCTCTCCCACAGGTGCGCCCTCGTTTCGGCGACGAGCACGCCGCTCAGCGCGATGAGCGAGACGAGGTTCGGCACGGCCATCAGGCCGTTCGCGATGTCGGCAAACGACCAGACGGCGCCGAGCGGCGTCACCGAGCCGACCATCACGGCCGCAACCCATAGAACGCGGTACGGCAGGATCGCGCTCGGGCCGAGCAGGTACTCGGCCGCCTTCTCCCCGTAGTACGACCAGCCGAGGATCGTGGAGAACACGAACGTCAGGAGGCCGAGCGTGAGCAGGATCGGGCCGAAGACGGGCAGGTCGGCGAACGCCGCCTTGGTCAAAGCCGCGCCCGTCAGACCCTCGGTCCAGTGGCCCGAGTTCACCACGACGAGCCCGGTCATCAGACACACGACGACCGTGTCCCAGAACGTCCCGGTCGAGGACACAAGCGCCTGCCGCACGGGGTTGCGCGTCTGCGCCGCCGCGGCCACGATCGGCGCGCTGCCGAGGCCCGACTCGTTCGAGAACAGCCCGCGGGCGATGCCGAAGCGCATCGCTTCGCGGACCCCCGCGCCGAGGAACCCGCCGATCGCCGCCTGCCCGTTGAACGCCGAGGTCAGGATCAGCCAGATCGTGTCCGGGAGCCGCTCCGCACCCACGACGAGCAGGACCGCGCAGCCCACGACGTAGGTCACGGACATAAACGGGACGAGCTTCTCGCACACGCGCGCGATCGAGCGGATCCCGCCGAGGATTACGACCGCCGTCAAGACGGTCATGAGCGCTCCCGAGATCCAGGGTCTCACGCCGAACGTCTCGACGGCGAGCGTCGAGATCGAGTTCGCCTGGACCATGTTGCCGATGCCGAACGCGGCGACGGCGGTGAGCGCCGCGAACACGAGCCCGAGCCAGCGCTGCCCCATCCCGCGCTCGAGGACGTACATCGGTCCGCCGGCCATCGCGCCCGACGCCGTGCGGATGCGGTACTTGACCGACAGCAGCGCCTCGGCGTACTTGGTCGCGATGCCGAACACGCCGGTCAGCCACATCCACAGCACCGCGCCCGGTCCACCGGCCGCGACCGCCGTCGCGACGCCGACGATGTTCCCGGTCCCGATCGTGGCCGCGAGCGCGGTCATCAACGCGCCGAAGTGGCTGACGTCCCCCTCGCCCTCGTGCGAGCGCTCGAAGGACAGCCGGATCGCCTTGCCCAGGTAGCGCTGGATCAGCCGGAGCCGGAGCGTCAGGTAGACGTGCGTGCCGAACAACAGCACGAGCAGCGGCGGTCCCCACACGATGTCGCTGATCCGGGACAGGACCTGTTCGAGTTGTTCCATCGAGCCCCCGTCCGCGACGCGCTCGTCACGGGACGGCGGCGATTGTCACGGGCCGGGTCTGTGGCTGTCAACGACGACGGCGCGGGCGGGTCTCGTCGTCGAGCGGAAAGAATGCGAGCGTCAAACGGTACCGCCGGGCTGTGGTCGAGGCACCCCGCTCGCTGGCCCGTCCGGTCTCGCTCTCGATGAGTCGCACGGACCGGGTGCGCAGGCGGCGGATCTCCGTCTCGTTCGCGCGGGCCTCGAGGAACGTCAGCACGCCCTGGTCCTCGAGGGTCGCGCCTCCTCCGTTGCGCGCCAGGAGCGCGCCGAGCTCGCTCGCCGTGCTCTCGAGAACCGTCGAGACCATCGACGACACCGCGGTCGCCGCGGCGTCACGCTCGGCCGCCGGGCCGAACAGTCGCGCATCCGCCCGAAAGGTCCGGGCCACGGCGACGTAGTACTTCTCGACGGTGCCGGGCAGCCTGGCGACCCTGGCTACGCCTCTCGGGCTCGTTCTCGCCGCGCCGCTGGCGGATCTCGTGGGAGTACGCGCCTGGTACGTGGCCGGCGGACTCGCCTGCGTTGGGCTCGCCGTTGCGGGAGCGCTCTCGCGGTCGATCCTCCGGATCGAGGACGAGGCGCAGCCTTCGCTCTCGACCAGCGTGCCATAATGTCGGCTTTCGCGAGGGAGGCCGCACAGTGGCCGATGCCATCGTCCTCGACAAGGTGACGCGCTCGTTCGGGGAGCACGTGGCGGTTCGCGACTTCGATCTCGTGGTTCCGCGCGGCAAGCTGTACGGCTTCATCGGGCCCAACGGCGCGGGAAAGACCACGACGATCCGGATGGTCATGTCGATCCTGTTCCCGGACCGCGGACGCATCGAGGTCCTCGGTCACGCCTCGGCGCTCGAGGCCAAGGACCAGATCGGCTATCTGCCCGAGGAGCGCGGCGTCTACAAGAAGATGCGCGTGGGCTCGTTCCTCACGTACATCGCGCGGCTCAAGGGAGTCGACGGCGCGCGCCTGGGCCAGCGCGTCCAGGAGTGGCTGGCCAAGGTCGAGCTGCCCGACGTTGCGGGCAAGCGCTGCGAGGAGCTGTCGAAGGGCATGCAGCAGAAGATCCAGTTCATCACCGCGGTGATCCACGAGCCGGAGCTGCTGATCCTGGACGAGCCGTTCAGCGGCCTCGATCCGGTGAACATGCGCCTGGTGCGAGAACTGATCCTCGACCAGCACCGGCGCGGTGCGACGATCATCTTCTCGACCCACGTGATGTCCCAGGCCGAGCAGATCTGCGACCACGTCGTCATGATCCACAAGGGAGCGAAGCAGCTCGACGACACGGTGCGGAACATCCGCGCCCGGTTCGATCCCCGCACGATCCTGTTCGAGCCGCTCGATCCCGCTGCGTCGCTCGCGCCGATCGAGGCGCTGCCGGCGGTCCGCGCGGTGACCCAGGTCGCCGGTGTCAGCGAGGTCTCCGTACGGGACGGCGTGGATCCGGCGAGCGCCATGCAGGCCGTGGCGGCCGCGGTGCCGCCGGCCCGACTCGAGCTGCGCCGGCCGACGCTCGAGGACGTGTTCGTCCAGATCGTCACGGATCAAGAAGGAGAGGCGTCGGGGCTGCGCGCGGTCTTGCGCGCGGACGCCGCGGTAGGGGCTCAGGCATGACCAAGATGCTGCACGTCGCGCTGCGCGAGTTCCTGGCAACGGTGGCGACAAAGGGGTTCCTGATCGGCATGCTCGCGCCGCCGATCATGATCGGTCTGATGTCGGTGCTCATGCCTCGGCTGATGAAGAACGACGCGCCGAAGATCCAGGGCGAGGTCGCGGTGGCCGACCCGACCGGCGCGATCGTCGGGCGCCTGGAGACGTACCTGTCGCCGGAGGCGATCGCCGAGCGGCGCGACGCGCTGCGCCGCCGCGCCGAGGCGCAGACGCCGGAGGCGCTGCGCAAGGCCGCGCAGAGCGCCGGCGCTCCGGAAGTGAGCCAGGCGCTCGATGCGGTTCTCGGCGAGGTGCCGATCCTGCGGGTCGTGCCGTTGCCTGGCGAAGAGACGCTCGAGGCGGCCAAGGACGTGCTCCGGAAGGGAGAGGTCGACGACGGAGGACGCCTCGCCGTGGTCTCGGTCCACGGCGATGCGGTCACCCGCCCCGAGGACGCACGAGCGTTCGGCACCTACGACCTGTACGTTCGAGAGAAGCTCGACGACCGGATCGAGGACGAGATCCACGACGGCCTGCGCGAGGCGCTCGTCGATGCCCGCGTGGAGGCGCAGGGCCTCGACCGCGACCAGATCGAGGCGGTCACGCGCGTCCCGCGTGTCCGGTCGATCACGGTGACCGAGGGCGGCGAGAAGAAGACGAATCAGGTGCTCAATCTGCTCCTGCCGGTCGGGTTCATGGGCCTGTTGCTCATCTCCGTGATGACGGGCGGCCAGTACCTGCTGACGACCACGATCGAGGAGAAGTCGAGCCGGATCGTCGAGGTTCTGTTGTCGGCCGTCTCGCCGATGCAGCTGATGACGGGGAAGATCCTGGGCCAGATGGCGGTCGGATTCCTGATCCTCGGGCTCTACGCGGGCATGGGGGTCCTGGCGCTGCTGTCGTTCGCGATGCTCGGCGTGCTCGACCTGTCGCTGCTGCTCTACCTGGGTCTGTTCTACGTTCTTGCGTACTTCCTCGTCGCCTCGTTCATGGCCGCGGTCGGTGCCGCGGTCAACGAGATGCGCGAGGCCCAGACGCTGATGACACCGGCGATGATCGTCATCATGGTGCCGTGGCTGCTGTGGATGCCGATCACGCGCGATCCGAATGGCACGTTCGCGGTCGTGACGAGCCTCGTTCCACCGATCAACACGTTCGTGATGATGCTGCGCCTGACGTCGACGACGCCGCCGCCGGCGTGGCAGGTATGGCTGTCGATCGCGATCTCGGTGGTGTCGGTGTACGTCGCGCTACGCGTTGCGGCGAAGATCTTCCGCATCGGTCTCCTGATGTTCGGCAAGGCCCCGAACTTCGCCACGATGCTCCGCTGGGTGAAAATGGCGTGAGACGGAACCCCATCCTCTACAACCGGCCGAACAGGAGTAGGGCGTTGGTGAGGTCGAGCTCGCGGACGCGGAACAGCTCGTATGTGGTGCCTACGCCGGGAAGGGAACGGGTTCGGGACAGGTCCGTTTCGCCCGGGTCGCGATCGCTCTTTCCCGGGGTGACGCCGACGAGACCGTCGTTCGAGTTCGTCGAGCCGTAGTCGAACTCGATCACCCCGGTCGGGCGAAGCGTGATGGCGAACGTATTCGATCCGACATCCGGGTACTCGGGGACGTCCTTGTAGGTCACGATGAGCGCGTCCGGGTGCTCGGCGATCGTGACTCGGCCGCGCAGGCCCGGGTTGAGATCGTCCCACAGCGCCGCGATCCGCGGCGGCCCGGCCAAGAACTCCGCCACCGACTCGGAGAAATCGGAAGTAGCCCTCCCGAACGAGAGGTACCCGTTTGAGTTCACATAGATCAGGCTCCACAACTGGCCCTGAAACGGGAACTCGAACGTGCGGAGAAGGTGCTGGTAATTCCCCTCGTCGCGCATGGAGATCAGGAGTCCCTCGAGGGTCTCGATCGACAGCACGTAGCGCCCGGACTTCGTGCCGGCGCCGGTGAACTCGAAGTCGGGGTAGGTCGAAACGGCGACCGCGTATCGTCCCGGGGTCTCGACGCGATAAAGCACGCGCGACAGGTCTCCCGATCCGCTGTCATCGTCACTCGCGACGCGCTCGCCGGTGTCAAGGTTGAACAGGCCGACGACCGTGTCGAGGGGGTTTCCCGGGAGCGTCTCGACCAACAAGAATCGCTCCCCGGGCGCGTCGAACGCCCAGTAGTCGACGTCGCCCGGAGACAACATGCTGAACCGGTCGTGGCTGTCGAACGGCAGCGTCACGCGCCGAGCGCGATACAGATCGTCGTTCGGCTCGTCGAGATCGCGCAGATCGCGCGGTGTCGTGAAGCGCAGGGTTCGATCGGCGAGATCGTTGTCCACCCCGTACCAGTCCCAGATCGCCGCGCTCGTCCGTCCCGCGAGCACCGGCTCGCCGCGGGGACGGTGGAGCCGACCGAGGTCGGTCCGTGGCTCGAGGCGGTTCGTCGTCGCGCTGCCGCACGTGTAACCGGCGAGCCCGTCGATCGCCGACACGGCCCCGTACGTCAGATCGAACCCTCCCGTGGCGCGGTGCAGGGTGATCGAGAAGCTGTTCGCACCCGTGCGCGGGTACTCGGGAACGGCATTCCAGTGAACCGTCACCTCGTTCGGCGATTCCTCGAACGACACGCCGTTCCCCCGGATCGGAATCAGGTCGTCCCACAGCGCCGCGATCTGCGGCGGTCCGGCGAGGAAGCCGGTCGGGGTCTCGACGCGCCGGCTCACGCTCTCGCCGAACGAGATCGTGCCGTTGGCGTTGACGAACGCCGACGGGTACGACCGGCCGCACAGCTCGAACTCGAACGGCAGGTACAGCTCGTAGGAATCGTCGTCCACGAGCGGGATCGGGCCGGGAGGGAGCCGGTTGAACACGATGTCGACGCCAGTCCGCGTCGTGCCGGCGCTCGGAGTCACGCCCGCGAAGGTCGCCGGGTCATCGGATCCGTCCCGCGACTCGTCGGGTCCGCTGAAGAACTCCTCCGCCCCGGGAAGCGGCCTCAGCGGAGCCGTGCTGTACGAACCGCCGAGGATCTCGTCGACGTACACGGCGTACGTGGCACCGGGAGTCAAGCCGTGAAGGACATACTGTCCCGTGAGGGGATCGGTGGCCCTGTTCGGCAGCGCCAGGTTGCCCGAGATCGCCGACACCGCATCGACGTACGGCGCGGCGACGTTCCGGGCGATGACGTTGACGCCCGTGAGCCGTGTGAACCCGTTCGGGCCGATGATCGTGCCCGCGATCGCCCCGGTCGTCGCCGTGCCGCTGGCGTCGGGGTACAACGCCGACAGCGCCCCTCGGTCGTCCACGCTCGGCGTCGCCTGACCTCCTCCGACGAGCAGGATCGGCGACATCGTCTCGATGTGATCGACGAGGTTGATGCGCGGGAACGTGTCGTTGGGCGTCGGGCCGGTCGTGTCTCCGAAGATCGCGACCTGCAGGTTTACCGCAGAGTGCCCGAGGTTCGCGTAGTGCCCGAACTCGTGCACCTGGACCGACAGCATCTCGTCCTCGGGAAAGTCGCCGAGCAGGTATCGGCCGTTGAGGAACCCCAGGCCCTCGAGGATCAGGCCCGTCTCCTCGTCGATCCACTCGGGTCCTGCGAAGCCGAGCACCCCGGAGTTCGGCCCGAACAGGAGGTCGAAGATCAGCCCGAACTCGTCGTAGACGATCGCGCTCAGGCCGTCGGGCGCGTTGGGGAAGACGTACGGCAGGAAGTTGAGATGCGTGACGTCGACCGGGAGCGAGCCCGCATTGCGATAATCCGCAGTCGAGGTCTCGACCGCGGACCACCGGGCGAACGCCTCCTCGGTCTGCGCCACTGCAGCCGCGGGGTCGAGCGTGCCGAGCCATCCCTGGTCCGGATGGAACGGGATCGCGCTTCCGCCGTTCGGCCAACGATACGGTTGGCCCGACTTGTGGAGCGCCAGCGGTCCGCCCGCGCGAGTCGCGGCGGCCGAGGCGATCAGGACGAGCCCGAGAAAAGCGCCGACGCAGGCGCGCCGCACGGCTCAGCTCCCCGCGACGATCGCCCGGATCTCCGTGGCCAGGCGCGCGTACGGGATCGGGCCACGGGAGGGGACTCCCTCGAGGCGGGAGGGAGAGCCGAGGCCCACGTTGTCGAGCTCGTTGACCGCCTCTTCGCGCTCGGCGTCTCCGCTGACGTGGAAGCAGCCCTGCCCGAGCCCGACCGTCGTCGACAGGCCGATCGCGCTCGGCACGGTGACGAACAGCAGGTAGCTCGAGCCGACCTCGAGCGCCGGTGGATCGGGTAGCGATCGGAGCCAGCGCGCACTGCCGGACCTTGGCTGCAGCAACTTCCCGACCGTCCGGATCTCGACGACCGGGATCTCCTTCTCGCTCGCGAATTCCCCCTTGAACGCCTCATCGACCCGCACGATGAAGGTGAGCGTCGGCAGCAAGCCGCCACCGGCGTCGACCGTCCCGTTCTCGATCTCGAGGACGGTGCCGCGAAGGATCCGCCCCGAGCCCTGGCACAGGCGCTCCAGGTCCATTCGCAGGACGGTGGTGGCTTCGGTTCCGCCGAACGGAGCGACGACGACGAGCAAAGCGGCGCAGCGCCGCAGCGCGGCACGCATCCCGACCTCCTTCGCCCCTCGCCGCGCGAACAAAACCCCTCGGCGTTCGCGAGACGACCCCACTATACGCCGGTCGAGTGGTGCCGAGGCGGATTTCTGTTCGCTATACTCTCGTCGCGCTGCAAAGGGACCGCGGCCGTCGGCGGCCCCCGGGGTCGGAGAAGCGTGGAGATTCCTGCCCGGACCGCCACCGGCGCCTCGCACCGCTCAGCCGCGGGGCTCCGCTGGCTCGCGCGCCGCACCGGGGTGGACCTGCGGCCGGGCGAGGGCACGCCGTGCTGCCTGCTGTTCGTCGCGTTCTTCCTCTTGGTCACGTTCCAGTACGCGACGAAGAGCGTTCGCCAGTCGACGTTCATCGACGGTCTCGGGGCGACGTGGCTGCCCCTGGCCTACCTCGCAGTGGCGGCCGTGTCGCTCCCCGTGCTGTGGCTCTACGCGCGCGTCGCCGATCGCGTCGAGCGGCACCGGGTGATGTCCTACACCGTGCTCGGGGTCGCGCTGTCGCTCGTCGGCTGCTGGTGGCTGTTCCAGTTCCCTCTCCCTTGGGTTCCGTTCGCGTTCTATGTCTGGATCTCGATCGTCTACGTGTTGACGGTCAGCCAGTTCTGGTCGTTCGCGAACCACGTCCTCGACGCACGCCAGGCCAAGCGCCTGTTCCCGCTCGTCGGAGCGGGCGGATTGCTCGGCGGCATCGCCGGGGGCCAGGCCGCGCGCATCGTCAGCGGGCTCGTCGACACGCGGTCGACGTTTCTCGTCGCCGCGGGGTTTCTCGTCGCGACCGCCGTCCTCCTGAACGTCGTCCAGCGCTCCCGACGGGGCGCCCTGCCGGTCGCTTCGCCGACCGACCGGGTGGAGCAGGCCAAGGGGGGCCTCGACGCGCTGCGCGGCTCGCGCCACCTGCAGTCGATCGCCGTGGTCATGGCGCTTACCGTGATGGTGAGCCAGCTCGTCGACCTGCAGTTCAACTGGGCCGCCGAGCAGTGGACGCACGCCACGGGTCTCGACCAGCGTACGGCGTTCTTCGGGAACTTCTTCAGCATCATGGGCGTGTCGGCGCTGGTGTTCCAGCTCGCGTTCACCGCCCGGATCCACCGGTATCTCGGCGTCGGCTTCGCGATGCGGCTGCTCCCGGTCACGATGGGCGTGGGGACGAGCGCGCTGATCCTCACCGCGGGGATGTTCCCGCTGGGGCTGATCGGTGCCGCGTACTTGCTGAAGATCGGCGAGAACGGCCTGCGCTACTCGCTCGACCAGGTCACGCGAGAGCTGCTGTTCCTCCCCGCGTCTTCGCGGGCGCGCTTGAAGGCCAAGGCGTACATCGACGTATTTGTGCAGCGTGGCGCCAAGGGGCTCGCGGGCCTGCTGCTCCTGCTCGTGCCCCTGGGCATCCTGAGCGAGATCGGGACCGCCTGGCTCTCGCTCGCGCTGATCGGCACATGGCTCGTCGTCGTCGCCTGGGCCTACCGCGAGTACGTGCGGGCGTTCCGCGCGCGGCTCAGTCAGCGTGAGCCGGGAGCCGCGTTCACGATCGACGTGGCCGACACGACGACGCTCGAGATCCTGATGCAGAGCCTGGGTAGCGCCGATCGGCGCCAGGTCCTGTACGCGATGGACGTGCTCGAGGAGCACCGGCGCGCGCGGCTCATCCCGCCGCTCTTGCTGTGCCACGACGATGCCGAGGTGCGTCGGCGCGCCCTGGGCATTCTCGCCGCGGCCGGGCGGCGCGACGCGCTGCCTCTGATCGAGCGCCGGCTCGCCGATGACGATCCGGACGTCCGGGTCGAGGCGGTGCGCGCCCTGGTCGCGCTGCACGAGAGCGACGCGATCGTGCTGATGGGACCGCGTCTGCGCGATCCGGATCCCCGCGTGCGTGGCACGGCGATCGTTTGTCTCGCCAACCTGGGAGCGGACGACGATCGCCAGCGCGCCGATCTGGCACTGGTAGACATGCTGTCGATGGTGGACCCGGTCGTGCGCGGCGAGGCCGTGAAGGCGATCGGTGGCGTGCGGGAGCCGCGCTACGACACGCAGCTCGTGCAGCGACTGTACGATGCCGAGCCCTCGGTCGCGCGCGAAGCGATCCGCGCCGTGCGCCGGCGGGCCGCACGGGACGGATTCAATCCCGTCTACGCTCCGACGCTGGTCGCGCTGCTGCAGAACCGCCGGCTCAAGCACGACGCGCGCGATGCGCTCGTGGCGCTCGGGCCCGAGGTCACGCCGACACTGGCGCATTTCCTTACCGATCCCGAGGAATCGCTGTGGGTCCGCCGCGCGCTGCCCAAGGCGCTGGCCCGAGTCGGGACGGACGAAGCGATCGCCGCCTTGTGCGCGGCGCTCGAGGGCGCCGACGACGGGTTCCTGAGGCGCAAGATCGTCGAGGCCCTGGGATCGCTCGAGTCCGGGCGGGTTGCCGCGGCATCCCGGGCGAGAATCGAGGGTGCCGCGCGCGAGGAGGCGCGACGCTGGCACGTGTCGATCGGCCGGCTCACGGCGCTCGGCGTCGAGAGCGTGGCTCGCGTCGAGGGCGCGCGGATCGTCTGGGATCCCGGGCGCGAGCCCGACCTGTTGGTGCAGCTGCTCGGCGAGGGCGCGGAGGAGCACGTGCGCAACTTGTTCGAGTTGCTCGCGCTCCTGCACCCGCCATCCCACGTGTGGGCGGCGTACCGCGGAGTCGTGGGCGGACAGAGCGCCGTGCGGGCGCATGCGCTCGAGTACCTCGACAATACGCTGAGCGGCGATCTGCGCCGCACCGTGTTCGCGGTGATCGGGGATGATCCGCTGCCGGAGAAGCTGCGGTATGGCGCGCGATGGTTCGGGGTGCCGGCCGCGACCCGGGTCACGGCGCTCGGGGGGTTGCTCGACGAAGGGGTCCGGGGGACGGCGGACGCGCAGGCGCGGGCGGTCGGCGCGCTGTACACGGTGTACGCGGATCGATCCGCGGAGCTGTTCGCGCAGGTCGAGCGGCTCGCGCGCGTGGCCCAGGACCGATTCGTGCGCGAAACGGCGGGATGGATCGTGCAGCGCCTGGGTCTCGGCGCGGTGGGATAGGACGAGGAGGATCGACACGTGGCCGAGCTTGCCGGGATCGAAACGGTGATGCTGCTCCAGAGCGCGGATCTTTTCGCGCACTGCCGCGCCGAGGAGACGCTCCGGATCGCCGCAATTGCGGGCGAGCGCCGGTTCCAGGCCGGCGAGACGATCTACGAGCCCAACATTCGGGCTGACGCGCTGTTCTGCGTCGTTCGCGGCGAGGTGACGGTCACGCACCACGACGGCGCAACCCGCAGCGTCGGCCCGCTCACGACGTTCGGAGTCGAGGAGATCCTGAGCGGCCGGCTGCGCGCCGGCAGGGCGGTCGCGGCGGTCGACAGCCTCGTGCTGACGATCGACGCGGAGGATTTCTTCGATCTCCTGGCGAACAACGTCGAGATCGTGAGGGCGCTGTTCCGGCACCTGATGGACGTCGGGCGCCGGACGGTTTGACGGTTCGAGCGGCAGGCCGGTCGTACAATACCCGGCGAGGAGAGAGATGACCGGTCGCGAAGCGGTACGGTTGACGAAGCTGGCGTCCTGCTCCGGCTGAGCGGCGAAGATGGGCCCCGAGGCCCTGGCGCAGGTGCTGCGCCCGCTCGCCGCGATGTTCGATGCGCGTGACCACCCGGACCTGCTGCGCGGGCTCGAAGCGCCCGACGACGCCGCGGTGTGGCGTCTCGACGATGCGCGCGCGCTCGTGCTCACCGCCGACTTCTTCCCGCCCGTCGTGGACGATCCGTACGCCTTCGGCGCGATCGCAGCTGCCAACTCGCTGTCCGACCTGTACGCGATGGGCGCAGATCCGCTGCTCGGGATCAACCTCGTCGGCTTCCCGGACGATCTCGAGCCGGGGATCCTGACCGAGATCCTGCGCGGCGGCGGAGAGAAGGTCCGCGAGGCCGGTGCCGTGATTGCCGGCGGCCACACGACGAGCGATGCCGAGCCGAAGTACGGTCTGGCCGTGGTCGGCCTCGTGCACCCCGAGCGCATGTGGACCAAGGGCGGCGCGCGGGCCGGGGACGGGCTGTTCTTGACGAAGCCGCTCGGCACGGGCGTGGTCACGACGGCGCTCAAGCGCGACGAGGCCGAGCCGGCGCACGTCGAGGCCGCCATCGCGTCGATGGCCCGGCTGCACCGCGGCGCCGCGGCGGTGCTGCGCCGATTCCCCGAGGCGATCCACGCTGCGACCGACATCACGGGATTCGGTCTTGCGGGCCACGGCCACGAGATGGCCGAGGCGTCCGGTCTCGCGCTCGCGCTGCGCTGGGACGCGGTCCCTCTCCTGCCAGGCGCCGAGGGCTACGCCCGCCGTGGCTCGATCCCCGGCGGGGGCCAGCGCAACCGGGCGTACTACGGGCGGTGGATTCGCACCGAACGCAGGCTCGCCGAAGAGCACGTCACGTTGCTCCACGATCCACAGACCTCAGGAGGCCTCCTCCTGACGGTCGCCGCCGAGCGGCGGGAGCAGATCGAAGCCGCGTTCCGCGCGGCGGGCGAGCCCATGTGGCGCATCGGCGAGATCGTCGACGGCGAGCCGGGAACGCTGCAGGTCGAATAGCGCGGTCGATCGTCCCACACGGAAATGCTGCGCGCGATCCAGGAGTTCGAGACCGCGCTCAAGATGCACGTGGGGGAGCCCACCTGCCGCCGCCAGGAAGTGCCATCTCCCCGTGGCGGGTTCGCGTCCTGGTAGGTCCAACAACACAAACCGCGTGTCGTTGGTGAGCTACGCGGCGCATTGAAAAACCGGCGAGGTGGGCGCGGCGGAGCGTTTGACACCCCCCGCACCCCAAGCTCATACTCCCAGCCAATGACTCTCGAACCTGGCAAGACCCTCTCCCACTACCGCCTCGTCGAACGCATCGGCGAAGGCGGCATGGGCGTCGTCTGGAAAGCCCTCGACACCGAACTCCACCGCCACGTCGCTCTCAAGGTCCTACGACCTGAGCTAACCAACAACGAAGAACGCCGCCTCCGTTTCCAGCGCGAGGCCCAGGCCTCGGCCGCTCTCAGCCACGCCAATATCGCGGTGATCCACGGGGTGGGCGAGGACGGCGGCGTCCAGTACATCGCAATGGAGTACGTCCAGGGCGTTACCCTGCGCCACCACGTGGCCAGGAGCGCGGGAAACCACAGGGAGTGGCTCCGTCTCGCGCTGCAGATCGCGGAAGGGCTGGCCCACGCGCACGCCAACGGCGTCGTCCATCGCGACCTCAAGCCCGACAACGTGATGGTCACGACCGAAGGGCAGGTGAAGATCCTGGACTTCGGCCTGGCGAAGTTGCTCGAGCCCCGGCCGGGGCTCGAAGGCGAGGGAGGCAGCCGAGCGGATAACGAGACGGCTCTCGACTCGATCAGCCGCGAGCTGACGCGCGCCGGCAAGGTCTACGGCACCGTGAGCTACATGTCGCCGGAACAGGTACGCGGTTGGGCCGTCGACTCGCGGTCGGACCTGTTCTCGTTCGGCATCGTGCTCTACGAGATCATTACGGGCAAGCCGCCATTTTCCGGGAACAGCGCAATGGACACGCTGTCCGCGATCCTGCGCGCGCGTCCCGAGCCGGTTTTCGCCAGCAAGCTGGACACACCCGCCGAGCTGCTGCGCATCCTCGACAAGTGCCTGGAGAAGGAACCGCGGGACCGCTACCAGGACACGCGGGACCTCGTCGTCGACCTGCGGCGCCTGCGGCGCGAGACGGACTCGCAGCCCGTCCAGCGGGTCGAGACAACCTCCGGCGTCCAGATCCAGGCCGAGAAGCCCCGACGATCCGCGCTCGGCTGGGTCGTCGGCGTCTTCGCCCTCGTCGCCCTGGCGGTCGCCGTGTTTTTCCTTCCTCGTCTCGGCCAATCGCTCGGCGCGCCTCTGCGTCCGACGCAACTGACCGCCAATCCGCCCGGCAACCCGATCACGGCGACCGCCATCTCGCCCGACGGGAAGTACCTGGCCTACGCGGATTACGAGGGGATCTACTTCCGGCTGCTTTCGAGCGGCGAGGACCACCGGCTCGAGCTGGAAGAGGGCTTCTGCTTCCGATGAGGCTCGTTTTCGTGGTTCCGGGACGGAACCCGTCTGTTGATCAGCGGAGCGGTCGGGCCGGGGGATCACGACGCCGAGACACACTCGATCTGGCTCGTCTCGATCCTGGGCGGCGCGCCGCGAAGGCTGCGCGGCGACGCGGTCCGCGCCAGTCTGTCGCCGGACGACTCGCTCGTGGTGTACATGAGCGAGCGGGACATCTGGCTGGCCGACGCGGACGGTGAGAATCCGCGAGAGTTCATCGGGGCGGGGGACTGGGAGCACCTCGGCTCTCCGAGCTGGTCGTCCGACGGGAAGCGCGTCGTCTACAGACGGATAGCCTTGGCCAAAAGCAGACCGGTGACGACGATCGAAAGCCGCAGCCTGGACGAGGAGACCTCCATCGTACTGGTGCGCGACGAAAGCCTCACGGGCATGGGCTTTGGCCTCGTCTGGGAGATGGACTTTCTGATGGTGGACGATCGCCTCGTCTACGCGATGGACGAGCCGGCACCCCGGAACCGCGACCAGAATCTGTGGGAGATCGCCGTCGATCCCCGCAGCGGAAAGCCGAGGGGCGAGCCGAGGCGGCTCACCGACTGGGTCGGGTTCAACATCGCCGGCCTCTCCGTCACGGCCGACGGATCGCAACTCGCGTTCGCGAACATCCGCGACCAGACCGACGTATACATCGGCGAGCTGGGCGACGGAGGCCGGAGTCTCGACAACGCTCGGCGATTGACGCTCGACGACCGCGACGACTCGCCGTCGTGCTGGACGCCGGATGGTCGCGCGGTCGTGTTCCGGTCGGACCGGTATGGGAACGACGACCTTCTCGTGCAGGGCCTCGGCCAGCGAAACGCGCAGGATCTCGTCCTCGGCGCGGGCGACCAGAGCGATCCGCGCCTGACGCCCGACGGTACGTCCTTTCTCTACTGGGAGTCACAAAAAGAGAAGAGCGGACCGAACGATCCGCGACGGTTGCTCCGAATCCCGGTTGGAGGCGGGCCGACGGAGTTCGTTCTCGAGGTCCAGGGGTGGGCGTCGATCGACTGCGCGACCACACCGGACGGGCCATGTGTGCTGTTCGAGCTCCGGCTCCGAGAGAGCATCGTCACGATCAGCCGGCTGGATCCCGTGGCAGGCAAGGGGGAAGGGCTCTTGCGCTTGGACGTCGATCCCACCGTCGATCCCACCGTCAATCCGAGCTCGGCCCTCTCGTCGGACGGGAGCCGGTTGGCCGTGGTCGGGCACACCGAGGACGACCGATCGATCCGCCTGCTGGATGCCCTCACCGGCGAAGTCGTCCGTGACATCGACGTGGACGGATTACCCGGTATGGACTTCCAGGACGTGGCGTGGTCACCCGACGGAAGCGGCCTCTACCTCGTCG